>Ga0307408_100000822_pt1 | contig 24653 bp, 25 predicted proteins | sample 322Cmetagenome_FD_202116 | JGI IMG/M metagenome (GOLD analysis project Ga0307408, IMG submission 202116) | Maize rhizosphere microbial communities from greenhouse at UC Davis, California, United States - 322HYB-C-3 | ecosystem: Host-associated > Plants > Roots > Rhizosphere > Soil | place... | reverse complement strand
GGCCTATTACCAACAACAGGCAGATTATAAAATTGATATTGAGTTGGATGATAAAAACTCAAAACTAACGGGTTCTGAAACTATTACTTACTCCAATAATTCTCCTGACAGTTTAGAGTATTTATGGATTCAGCTGGATCAGAATCAGGCAAAAGCTAATACTCAGGCACCTTTGGCTGAAAGCGAAAAAATTACTCAGGTGTTGCCGCTTGATGGTTTTTCAAGTAAATATTTAAAGAAAGATTTAGAGCGAGGTTTCAACATCGAACAAGTTAAAGATGCAAAAGGAAATCCGATGTCTTATACCATCAACGAAACGATGATGCGTATTAATCTGGCAACGCCTCTAAAACCGGGTGAGAAAATTTCATTAGCGATAAAATGGTGGTATAATATCAACAATTATCAAAAAGAAGGAGGACGTTCCGGTTATGAATTGTTTTCAAAAGATGGAAATAAAATATATGTAATTGCTCAGTTCTATCCACGAATGGCTGTTTATAATGACGTAGAAGGATGGCAAAATATGCAATTTTGGGGAAGTGGAGAGTTTGCTCTTCCTTTTGGAAATTTTGATGTAAACATTACAGTTCCTGCCGATCATGTTATTGACGCTACAGGAGAATTAATGAACAGAAGTGAAGTTTTCACAGCAGAACAAGTTAAGCGTTACGAGCAGGCTCAGAAATCATTTGATAAGCCAGTTGTAATTGTAACTCAGGCAGAAGCAGAAGCAACTGAAAAAGGATTTTCTGAAAAGAAAAAAACATGGAAATTTAGTGCTAAAAATGTTCGTGATTTTGGAATTGCATCTTCAAGAAAATTCATTTATGACGCAATGGCTGTAAAGCTTAATAATAAAATTGTTATGGCAGAATCAGTGTATCCGAAAGAAGCGAATCCGCTTTGGGGTGAAACTTCAACGATGACTGTTGCACATACTTTAAAAAGTTATTCTTCACATACATTTGATTATCCTTACCCAAAAGCTGTTTCTGTTTCGGCAGAAGATCAGGGAATGGAATATCCGATGATTTGCTGGAATTATGGTCGTCCTGATGAAAATGGAGTAACTAGTAAAGAAGTTAAAAACGGAATGATTGGAGTTGTAGTTCACGAGGTTGGACACAATTTTTTCCCAATGATCGTAAATTCTGACGAACGTCAATGGACCTGGATGGATGAAGGTTTGAACTCTTTTATGGAGTACATGGCAGAACAGGAATTAGATCCAACTTTCCCGTCAAGACGCGGGCCGGCAAAAAATATTGTTCCGTACATGAGTGGTGATCAGAAGTTTTTAGAACCAATTATGTCTAATTCAGAGACGATTCATCAATTTGGAAATAACGCTTACGGAAAACCGGCTACCGGACTTAATATTTTAAGAGAAGTAGTAATGGGAAGAGAGTTGTTTGATTATGCTTTTAAAACATACGCAAACAGATGGAAATTCAAGCATCCTACTCCTGAGGATTTCTTCAGAACTATGGAAGATGCTTCTGCAGTAGATTTGGATTGGTTTTTTAGAGGATGGTTTTATTCAACAGATTTTGTAGATATCGGAATCAAAGATGTAAAACAATATTATGTTTCTGATACTCCAACCGCAGACATAAAAGATGTAAAAGTTAGAAAGGGACGTTTTGGATTCGAAAAAGGACCTTTTGTTTACCTTGTGGCAGGAGATAATGCTGAGGTAAATGCTTCTAAGAAAAAAGCTTTAAAAGTAGAAGAGGTAAAATTATTGTCTGATTATGTAGACCAGACTTTTACAGCTGAAGAAAAAGCGGGTATAAAATCACCAAAATATTTCTACGAAGTTGAATTTAATAAGCCTGGCGGAATGATTATGCCAATTTTGGTTGAGATCACTTACGAAGATGGTTCAAAACAAAATTTCCAGTATCCGGCACAAATCTGGAGAAAAAATAATGATACGGCAAAGAAAGTTTACGCAACCGAAAAAGCGATTAAAACTATTCAGATAGACCCAAAACTAATGACTGCGGATATAGATGTAACTAATAATTCATGGCCAAAAGCAGAAGAAAAATCAAAATTTGATTAAAGTTATAAATCTCAAAAAAGACTCTGAAAAGAGTCTTTTTTTTTAAGGAAATTTTAAAGTTCAGGAGCTACAAAATTTAATATCTTTGTGACACACAAAAATAAAAGTTATGTTTGGTATAGGAGGAGGAGAATTAGTTTTCATACTATTTATAGTTTTAATGCTTTTTGGTTCAGATAAGGTGCCTGAAATTGCCCGTACAATGGGAAAAGCAATGGCACAGTTAAAAAATGCAACTAACGATATAAAAAGTGAAATTCAAAAAGGGGCAGAAGCCAATGGGCTTGATACTAAATCTTTAACTGATATCACAGGCAATATTAATGCTCAGATTAATGAAGCAAAAACCAATTTGTTAGGTGATACTACAAGTGTATCCGCTAATTTATTAGGCGATACTGCAGCAGAAATTGATAAAGTTAAAGAAGATATAGAAATAATCTCAGGTCCAGTAAAACGTCAAAGATAATGCTTGAAAAAATAAAGGAATTAGATGTCAATTTATTGATATATCTTAATGGTTTAGGCTCTGAAACATTCGATAAATTTTGGTTAATTATCACAAACCAACTGTATTGGACACCTTTTTTCTTATTCTTGTTTTTTCTTATTTATAAAAAAATAGGAGGAAAACAAACTTTATATTTATTGCTTTTTATAGCTGTTTTAATTGCTTTTACAGATCAGACCTGTAATTTATTCAAACATACTTTTGAGCGTCTGCGTCCATGCAATAATCCTGATCTTAAATCTATTATAAGAATTGTTCAGGTTAGAAAATCTTATAGTTTTTTCTCTGGCCATGCCGCTAATACTATGGCAGTCGCTACGTTTTTATATTTAATTTTAAAACGTCATTTTAGGTATTTTGGATTCCTGTTTCTATGGCCGTTAATATTTGCTTACAGCCGTATTTACTTAGGATTGCATTATCCGGTAGATATTCTTGCAGGTTATTTCTTCGGAGCGCTTTTTGGATCACTTCTTTATTTAGTTTATCGAAAATTGAAACCGAAATATTTTCCGGAATAGATTTTTTTTAAAGGTTCTGAGGTTCTAAGATACTAAGGTTCTAAGTTTTTTTAGGATTTTTAAAGTTCATAGAAATTCTTCTACAATTAGTTGAGATAGGTTTTTTCGCTCCATTCTAATCCGTTAGGAAGCTGCTGTCTGCTAAATTCAATATGAATTACTCTTCGTCTTTCGTTATTTGTTGTTTTGTTAGAAGCATGAAATAATAATGGTTTCATGATCATGATACCACCTTTTTCTACTTCACAGATAGTTTCTTTCTCTTTTTCGAAATCTAAATTTTTAATTCTTAGAATTCCTTTAGAATGAGAATTATTAATCACCTTTAAAGCTCCGTTGTCTTTTGTGGTTTTGTCAATATGAATTCTAATAGTAAAATTGTTTTCTAAAATTTCTGTCGGAGGCTGAACTGCAAATTGATTTTGTTTTACGGTCCAATTTTCGAAATTGTCAGTATCAATTTTTTCGTCAACAGAAATCGTTAAATCCTGATGATACGCAACAAACCAATTTGATTTTTCCGGTTTATCAAAATAAATTGATTTCGTTATAAAATAACCTTCTCCAAAAATAGATTCGATAATATCCTTTAAATTTTGATTAAAGATATAAGGCAAAGTTTCAGGTGCTTCTTTGTGAAATTGTCTGATGGCAAACAAATCCCGGGATTTTCTAAATGTTGTATTTTCAACATCTTTTTCGTTTAGGTTTTCAATTAACGAAATTAATTTTGCTGTTTCATTTTCGGTATAAACATTATTTATAATTGTAAAACCTTCAGTGTGTATTTCGTTTAATGAGTTCATTTTGAAATCAATTTATATTAAAACTTAGAATTTTAGTGTCTCAGAAACTTAGAATCTTTTTTTTAAAGTACTCTCGAAATGGTCAACCCATCACGAATAGGTAACAAAACAGTTTCTACTCTCGGATCATTCTTTAATAATAAATTGTATTCTAAAAGTACTTTGGTGCTGACATCATTCGGGTGAACCGGTTCAAGAATTTTTCCGCTCCATAAAACATTATCAGAAAGAATAATGCCGCCTTTATTCATTTTCGGAACAATCATTTCCCAATAATTCAGGTAGTTTTCTTTATCAGCATCAATAAAAACCAAATCAAACTTTACATCCAAATTCGGAATAATATCAATTGCTTCTCCCAAATGCTGAAAAATTTGTTTTCCCCAAGGAGATGCATCGAAATATTTCCTTTGAAAATCAACTAATTCTTCTTTGATATCAATAGTATGCAGCTGCCCATTTTCCTGCATTCCTTCGCATAAGCATAATGCAGCATAACCGGTATAAGTACCAATTTCGAGAATATTTACAGGACGAATCAATTTAGACAACATGCTCAGAACGCGGCCTTGAAAATGTCCGCTTAGCATTCTTGGCAAAAGTATTTTCTGGTATGTTTCCTTGTTTAATTTTGCAAGCAATTCCGGTTCGTTTTCAGAATGCTGTTCAATGTAATCTTCTAATTCCTGTGAAATAAAATGCATGATCTAGTATCTTCTAATTTAAAGCAAAAATACAAAAAATATTCGCTCGCTTTTTGGCATAAAAAAACCATCCGCGTGGGATGGTTTTAGTTTGTGAATTCTCAACAATTATTTTTTCAATGCTTCGTTTACGTCTTTCGCAGTTTGTACTGTTCCATCTTTCGCGGCTTTTGCAGCAGCTTCTGCCTTGTCTGCCGCTTTTTTAGTTGCCTCTTTTACATCTTGTGCAGCTTTGGTTGTAGCGTCTTTTACATCAGCAGCAGCATTTTCAGAAGCTTCCTTAGCTTTTGCAGCAGCATTTTCAGCTTTAATTACAGCACTATCTTTTGCCTGTTCAATGTCTGTCGTCAAAGTGTCAACTTTGTTTCCAAGAGTTAATTCATCTTCTCCTGGTTTTGGTTCTTTCTTCTCGCAAGATTGAACGCCGAATGCTAATAAAGCCACAACAGCTAAGCTTAAAATTTGTTTTTTCATGATTAAATTCATTTAAAAAGTTGATAAAATATAAAGGTTATAAAGCTGAAAAAATAAAAGTACAAATTTTAAAATGGTTGAGCTCTTTGTAAGATTATTTTTCTGTCGAGAGCAAGACAATTCTTGTGCCAGAATTTAATTTTTATGCGTGCCGTTCAAAAAAAAACAGAAATAATATTTTGCTTTGTATAAGGTAAATCTGTAATCATTTCATTATTAATTTTTTACATATTAATTAATTACTATTTAATCACTAAAACATTTTCACTTCTGCTGTAATCGCTTAAGGTAATATTAAAAATCAAGGTTAAATCCTTTCCGGCTCTCACAACTCCAAGGGCTGCGGTTGGAGGAGACATACCAAAATCAGCAAAAGTTATCTGGTTAGAACCCTTTAAAATAAATGTTCCGTTGTTAGCAGTTATGCTTACCTGAGTTCTGTAATCTTTGCTTGTTCCTGCAATCGTGTATGTCCCGATCAGGTTCCAGGTTGTTTCATTTATTTTACTTGCAGATTTTAAAACGTATTTGATGTTTTTATATGTTTTTGTGTCCAGGGTTTCATAAGCCACATCGTCCATACTTGTTTTACTGCTTTTTAAACTTTCTGCTAATAAGGTTATGGTTAAATTGTTGATGTCAGCTATTTTAGAATCTGTAATAGTTAGATTAACAGTGCCGTTTCCTTCTGTAGATTTCATCACCCAGTCATGTACGTTTGAGGTGCCGGCAACTTCAAAAATTGCTCTTGCTACATTGTAGTTTCTTTGTGCGTTTGCCTGTAAAGACACTGTTGTTAAAATCACTGTCAATACAATTAATTTAATTGTTTTCATTTTTGTGGTATTTAGGGTTATTCACTTGAATAAAGAAGCAGGATAAATTTTCTTAAAAAGCTTTTCCTTTATTTCTTGATCAAATTTATTGCGAAGACAAAGCATAAAGAATGATAAAAATCATAGTTGAAATTTTATTAAACAGTTAGAATAAATTAAAGCATATTTTAAAAGGAAAAGGCAAATGCAAAAACAAAAAAACGTGTATTTGCAGCTATTGAACCTCTGTCTGTCGTCTGGAATTTTAAGAAAAAAATCAGTAACTTTGCACCATGCAAATGGAGAAAAAAGACATACGAGCCTTATCAAAAGATCAATTGCGGGATTTTTTTGTCGCAAACAATGACAAAGCTTTTCGTGGCAATCAGGTCTATGAATGGTTATGGAGCAAGGGAGCTCACAGTTTTGATGATATGACCAATGTAGCTAAGCCTACAAGGGCAATGTTAGAAGATAACTTTGTAATCAATCATATTAAGGTTGATACTATGCAGAGAAGCAGTGACGGAACCGTAAAAAATGCAGTTCGCCTGCATGATGGCTTAGTAGTAGAATCTGTTCTTATTCCGACAGAAACCAGAACAACAGCTTGTGTTTCCAGTCAGGTGGGCTGCAGTCTGGATTGTAATTTCTGTGCAACAGCAAGATTAAAAAGAATGCGAAACCTGGAACCAGGTGAAATTTACGATCAGGTTCTGGCTATTGATAAAGAAAGCCGTTTGTATTATAATCATCCGCTTTCGAATATTGTTTTTATGGGAATGGGAGAGCCTTTAATGAATTATAACAATGTTATTAAGGCAATCGATATGATTACTTCCCCAGAAGGTTTGGGAATGTCTCCAAAACGTATTATGGTGTCGACATCGGGAATTCCAAAGATGATAAAAAAAATGGCCGATGACGATGTAAAATTTAAACTGGCAGTTTCCTTACATTCCGCAATAGATGAAATTCGCGCCAAGATAATGCCATTCAGCAAAAACTTTCCTTTAAAAGATTTGCGTGAAGCGTTAGAATACTGGTACAGAAAAACAAAAAGCAAAATCTCATTCGAATATGTAGTCTGGAAAGGAATTAATGACGACAAAGCTTCTGTCGATGCGTTGGTTAAATTCTGTAAATATGTGCCTTGCAAAGTCAATTTGATCGAATATAACCCAATTGACGACGGTGAGTTTCAACAAGCATCAGAAGAATCCATTATGGCTTATATAAAAGCTTTGGAGAATGTTGGCATTGTGGTAAAAGTACGCCGCAGCCGTGGAAAAGATATTGACGCAGCCTGCGGACAATTGGCTAATAAAGAAGGATAATCAGTCATCATTAAAATAGAAAAAGCATTAAAAATAAGTAAGTAATCTTATTCTTAATGCTTTTTTGTGGGGCAAAAAAGGTATCTATTTTTTTAAATCTACTTCTTCCGTAATACCATCTTTGGTAACGTTTACTAATGTGTTGCAATCCCCATTGCCAAAATCAACAACGGCACTGGCACCATTTTTCGTAAGAGACAAAATTCCCTTTACAGCAAATGGTTGTTTGCAGGATGCATTAAACTCAAGCGGAGTAGTAATTTCTGCCGAAAAAGTATCGCCATTTGGGAAAGTTGTTGACCCGCTTCCGGTAACAACAGAAACATTATCTTCCCAATTATACCAGGTATCGTAACCTGCAATTACTTCTTTTACCAACGAACCTTTCCTGCTATAAACACTTCCATCATCAAAAGTTATAGTCATGTCAATTTCTGCAGTTGTAACAGGATGTACCTCTGCCTGTAAATCTGTTGCTTTTTTGGTTCGTATAATGCTTTTGCTTCCCTGAAGTTTTTTGCCATTGTGATAAAAACCTTCAAAAGTGTAATTGATAGATTGAGTTGAAGCAGAAAAGTCATTAGAAAATGAAATAACCATTTTTCCTTTTACAGAATTTCCATTTGGCAGCGTACAGCCTTCAACGCCAAAATCTATAGTTCGGGTCCATGTACTGTTTGTTAGAACAGTGGTAATCGTAGCACAACTTGGCAAAAAATTTTTTACAGTTCCGCTAGGTTTGTTTGCACTATTTTGCTGTGCATCAAATTGATCTTCAGCAATTGTGGTTACATCTTCAATAGAAGCATCAATTTTAGAGTTGGTGATAATCTCATCATTTGATATTGCTGCATTTGACCCGCCGTTGCTATTTTCATCAGAATTACAACTACCTAAAAATAATAAACTGGCACACGTACCAATTAATAAAAATTTTGTTTTCATAATAAATAATTTAAGGTTTACATTTAATAGTGTATTCAAATTAGATATTAGATATGCTTTTTTGGTGTATTTTAAGATTAGTATATAAATATTAAAATTCTAACCTTAAAATACACAACGTTTTTTTATTTAAAATAGTATATTTGAAGCCGAAATGAATATTACTTCTCAAATAAAACAACCCATCTTTAACGAGATGGAACTTTTCGAAAAAAAGTTCCACGAATCGATGACTTCAAAGGTTGCCTTGTTAAATCGTATTACATATTATATCGTAAATCGAAAAGGCAAACAAATGCGTCCGATGTTTGTTTTTCTAACAGCAAAGATGGTTTCAGGAGGCACGGTCAATGAAAGAACGTATCGTGGTGCGTCTGTAATTGAGTTGATTCATACCGCAACTTTGGTTCATGATGATGTGGTAGATGACAGTAACCGCCGTCGCGGATTTTTCTCTATCAATGCGCTTTGGAAAAATAAAATTGCTGTTTTGGTTGGCGATTACTTACTTTCAAAAGGTTTATTGCTTTCTATCGATAACGGAGATTTTGATTTACTTAAAATTATTTCTGTTGCCGTACGCGAAATGAGCGAAGGCGAACTTCTTCAGATAGAAAAAGCCAGAAGACTCGATATTACAGAAGATATCTATTACGAAATCATCAGAAAAAAAACGGCTACACTTATTGCTGCTTGTTGTGCGCTTGGCGCGAAAGCCGTAATTGAAGATGATATTCAGGTGGAGAACATGCGTAAATTCGGTGAACTTATCGGAATGGCATTTCAAATCAAAGACGACTTATTTGATTATAGCGAAGAAGCAATAGGAAAACCAACCGGAATTGATATTAAAGAGCAAAAAATGACACTGCCTTTAATTCATGTTTTGAATGCTTGTACTCCGAAGGAAAAAAAGTGGCTGATAAACTCCATCAAAAACCACAACAAAGACAAAAAACGCGTTAAAGAAGTTATTGCTTTTGTAAAAGATAATAATGGTTTGACTTACGCCGAAAACAAAATGGTCGAATTTCAACAGGAAGCGCTTTCATTACTTCAAAACTTCGAAGATTCTGAATATAAAGACGCACTTACCCTGATGGTGAACTACGTTATTGAGAGAAAAAAATAATTAGATAATTTGTCAATTAAAAAATAAGATGCCTGGTTTACTAATTTGTAAATCCAAATGGCTGTGTTTTTTATTTTGGGATTAGAATTTATTTTTTTTGATTTTTTTCAACCTCCATGCAACCATTTTAAAACTTCACGCGTCTATGCTAATAGAAGTCTGTTTATAAACCAAAAACAAAAAGAAAACCAAAAGCTTATTAATGAAAATTATTCAGTTACATCAGGAAGAAGCTAAAGTCATAAAGCTGGCAGTCGAAAACAATCGACAGGCTCAGCAACAGATTTACAGCCGGTTTTCTTCAAAAATGCTGAGTGTTTGCCGCCAATATATAAAAGACATTCAGCTGGCAGAAGATGTAATGATAACAGCTTTTATGAAAGTATTTACCAACCTAAGCAAATTTGAACATAAAGGAAGTTTTGAAGGATGGATTCGCCGAATTATGGTCAATGAATGTATCTCTTATTTAAGAGTTCAGAAAAAAGTAAAATTTGCCGAAGATGAGTTTTTTGTTGAAGAAAGCTTTAATGCTTTAGACAGCCAGTTTACGGTAGATCAGATTCAGTTTTTAATTGATGCCTTACCGGATGGCTATAAAATGGTTTTTAACTTATATGCAATTGAAGGATACAAACACAATGAAATAGCGAAGATGTTAGGAATAAATGAAGGGACATCAAAATCGCAATTATCGCACGCCAGAAAGATGCTGCAAACACAAATTACTATTTTAAAAAAACAAGATAATGGAACCGAATAATTTTGAAAAGGATTTCCGTGAAAAACTGAATCAGCGTAAAATTGAACCAAGTAACAAAGCCTGGGATAGATTAGATGCGATGTTGACTGTTGCCGAAGAAAAGAAACCAAAAAGAAAAAACAAATGGTTGTACATAGCCGCCAGTATTGCTGGGTTTTTATTGTTGGGAACTTTCTTTTTCAATCAGAAGAAAACTACCGAAACTCCAAAAAATGAAGTTGTTATAGAAGGAAATAGCCAAAAAGGTTCAGAGGCAAAATCAGGTTTAAATGAAATGGATTCTATAAAAGAGAAAATTATCATTTCAGAAAAAGAACCAAATTTAAGTTCAGGAAATTCCAATAATAAAGTAGATGTTATAAATCAAAAATCAAATCAAACCATTAAAAATGAAACGAATGAAATAGCGGAGTCTTCAGTCATCAATCAAAAAAATCAAAAAACACAATCAGGCAGCAATCAAATTTCTGTTTCCGAAATACCTAAAAATGAAACCACAGATCAGTTGTTAAACGCTGCAGAAAAATCATCAGTTGCAGAAAATTCGGCTAAGCCAAAAGCCAAAATAAAAATTAATGCCAATGATTTGCTCCATCAGGTCGATGGCGAATTAGAACTTTCGTTTAGAGAAAAGGTAATTACAAAAGTCAATAAAAATTACCAAACCGTAAAAGTGGCTTTGACAAACAGAAATCAGCAAGAATAAAGAATAAAGAATAAAGAATAAAGAATAAAGAATAAAGAATAAAGAATAAAGAATAAAGAATAAAGAATAAAGAATAAAGAATAAAGAATAAAGAATAAGCAGTTAACAGTCAAATTAAGAATCATCAATCAACATCAATCAATTAAAAAATCATGAAAAATTTTACCATTTATCTCATCCTTTTTTTATTTCTCTTAGTAAGTAAAGTTATGGGACAGGAAACTTTTGAATCTAAGGCAGCAGCAATTGCCAGAAAAATTGAAAAGATTACAAAAGAAGAAAAAGAAGCTCTGAAAGAAGAAGTAGAAGCTGTAAACGTTCAGTTATCTGAAGGCAAAATATCACAAGAGCAGGCAGATAAAAGAAAAAAAGAGTTGGCAGAAGCAAGGGCTGTAATCATCGAAGAAAAAGTGACTTTAGTTCAAAATGAGCTTAACGATCTGGTACAGCAAAAAGTCGACGGTAAAATCAAGGAACAGGATTCATCACGTACTTATGTTATTCGCTGGAATCCAAAAAACAAGGATAAAGATGGTTTTCACGGAGAAAAAAGAACAACCTCACAGTTTGTTTTTGCATTAGGTTTAAACAATACAATGGTCGATGGAAAACTTCAGGATTCGAATTACAGTTTTATAGGATCTCATTTTTATGAATGGGGTTTTACATACAACTCCAGATTAATGAAAAACAATAATTTATTGCACGCTAAATACGGTCTTTCATTAATGTATAATAATATTCGCCCGACAGATAACCGCAGTTTTGTAGTAGACGGAAACCAGACTAATCTGGAGCTTAACGCAGTAAATTTAAGAGAATCCCGTTTTAGAAATGTTTATATCGTTTTGCCGCTGCATTTAGAATTTGATTTTACAAAACCAGTCGAGAATGAAGGAAAAAAATATTTCAAAACTCATAAAAGCTTTCGCTTCGGAATTGGAGGTTATGCCGGAATTAATGTAAAAACCAAGCAAATCCTAAAATTTGAGGATGAAGACCTGAAATATAAAACTACAATAAAGGGGGATTATAATGTAAATAATTTTATTTATGGATTAAGTTCCTACATCGGTTACAGAGATGTGAGTTTGTACTTAAAATACGATTTAAATCCAATATTTCAGGATAATTTAATAAAAGAAAATAATATTTCATTAGGATTACGTTTTGATCTGAATTAAGTATTGAGTTTGAGTTTAGTTAGAAAAAGTGCTTCGGAAGGAGCGCTTTTTTTTCTTTAAATAATAAAAAATTCAGGATTGATTTATGTATTTTTGCAGGCTCTCAAATCCTAAAAAATATTTTAAATTTTGATATCACAAAATACCATTGACACTGTTTTTGAAACTGCCCGTGTAGAGGAGGTGATCGGTGATTTTGTTAATTTAAAACGAGCAGGAAGTAATTTTAAAGGTTTGAGCCCATTCTCAGATGAGCGCTCTCCGTCTTTTATGGTTTCGCCCGCAAAAGGAATCTGGAAAGATTTCAGTACCGGAAAAGGAGGGAATTCTGTAAAATTCCTGATGGAGCATTCGCAGTTTACATATCCGGAAGCCATTAGGTATTTGGCCAGAAAATACAATATCGAAATTGAGGAAACAGAACAGTCAGAACAGGAAAAAGCAATTACCGATGTTCGTGAAAGTATGTATTTGGTTTCTGAATTTGCAGCCAAATATTTTCAGGATGTTCTTCTGAATAGTGAAGAGGGCAAAGCAATTGGATATTCTTATTTTAAGGAAAGAGGATTTACCAATGAAACCATCAAAAAATTTAATTTAGGATATTCTCCTGAAACCTGGGATGCTTTGACAAAAGAAGCGCTTGGAAAAGGATATAAATTAGAGTTTTTGGAAAGTACTGGTTTAACAATTGCCAGAGAAGACCGCCCGTTTGATCGTTTTAAAGGACGTGTAATGTTTCCAATTCAAAGCATGTCAGGACGCGTCTTAGGTTTTGGAGGGCGTATTTTAACCAATGATAAAAAAGCGGCCAAATATCTGAATTCGCCGGAAAGTGAAATTTATCATAAAAGTAAAGTCCTTTACGGAATTTATCATGCCAAGCAGTCAATAGCCAAACAAAACAATTGTTATTTGGTAGAAGGTTATACAGACGTAATTCAGTTTCATCAGGCCGGAATTGAAAATGTTGTTGCTTCTTCAGGTACAGCTTTAACGCCAGATCAGATTCGTTTAATAAATCGTCTTACAAGAAATATAACCGTTCTTTTTGATGGAGACGCTGCAGGTTTGCGAGCTTCAATTCGCGGAATCGATTTGATTCTGGAAGAAGGTATGAATGTTAGGGTTTGTTCTTTTCCTGATGGAGAAGATCCTGATAGTTTTGCCCGCAAAAATTCGCATGATGACTTAGTTGCTTATTTAGAAGAAAACAGCAAAGACTTTATACAGTTTAAAGCTTCTATCCTGATGGGCGAAGCTAAAAACGATCCAATCAAAAAAGCCGATTTGATTCGTGATATGGTTACTAGTATTTCTAAAATACCAGATCGCATTCAGCGCGAAGTATATATTCAGGAATGTGCCAGAATTATGGAAATTTCTGAGCAGGTTTTGGTAAGTACATTGGCGCAGTTGATTCAAAAAGATATTGCAGAAGCTAATAAAAAACAAAAACAGGAACACAAACCTTTTGAGGTTGTTAGAAACCAAAACCCAAAAAATACTGGATTTTCCGGAGGAGACCCTGAAGATCCGAGAACAGGACCACCTGACGATTATCCGGGAGAACCTGGATATTATCAGGAAGCAACTGCAGAAAAAGTAGATATTTTATATGGTTTTGAACGAAAAATTATTGAGATTCTGCTCCTTTACGGTAGTGTAACAGAAAATTTTGAAGATGTTTTTTTTAAGGCTGATGAAGAGGGAAATTTAAAAGAAGTAACCGAGAAAAGACAATATAAGGTTTATGAAAAAGTGTACTTAAGTCTTCAGGAAGACGAAGTTGAGCTTTCTAATGAATTGTTTCAGAGCATTTACAAGAATGTAATTGACTTTTATAATCAGAATGAAACGTTTAGCTTAGATAAATATCTAATGCACTTGCAGCCTGAATTTGCTCAGGAAGTTACCAATATTTTAATGGAAGATGAAAAAGTAGTCATTCATAACTGGGAAGGCCAGAACATTTTTCCAAAGCATAAAAATGTTACGATTGAACAAAATGTTTCGGATACTATTTTTTCCCTGCGTTGGTTTTTAGTGTCAAAATTAATTTCAGATTTAAAGAATTCCCTTCTTACAGATCCACAAGAAGATAATACCGAAGTTTTGTCTATGGTAATTGATTATTCTAAATTGCTGAATAATTTTTCTAAAAAGCTAGGAAGAGTAGTAGTTCCATATCATTAATAAAGAAAAAAGCTCTATAAATCTAAATAGAATTATAGAGCTTTTACTTGTTTTTTCGATGACTTTAGAAAAGCCGCTCGATAAGCATTAAATAATTTCTAAAGTCTTAGCTTTATTAACTAAGTCAACAAGATTAGTAACATTTAATTTTGTCAATAATCTTAGTTTGTAAGTACTGATCGTTTTCTCGTTCAGGTTTAAGATTTTAGAGATTTCATTGTTTTTCTTACCATCACTTAAGTAACGTAAAACTTCAATTTCACGATTCGAAAGTTTTCGGTAAAGACGTTCGCTTTTGCTTTGCTTCGCAATAAGAGCCATGTTTTTACGAACAGTTTCGTTGATAATAATTTTACCTTCGTGTACTTTAATAATAGAATGTCCTAGAGTTTCTAGTTTTTCTGTTTTGTGTACATACCCGGAAACTCCCGCCTTAATCGCATTTGGAGCATACATCTGCTCTGCGAGATCACTAAAAATAACAATTTTTGTTTTAGGGAAATTTTTCAGGATAGATTTCACCTCAAAGATGCTCGAAAGACCTTCTAACTCTAAGTCAAGAATTAGGATGTCGATCTCCTTCGTCTGAAGAATATCTCTTACCATTGAAAAATTGCCTACATTGGCAACAATTGAAATTTGATCGTGGTCTTTGAAATAAGACTTTACACCAAAGTGTGTAACAGGATGATTGTCTGCTAGACATACTTTAATCATAATTTTACCTTTTTAGAATTGTTCATGTTTTTTGGAACGGTAAAATTAATAAATAAATTCTGTAATTAATAGGCCACAAATGTTAAAAGATTTTATTTTAACGTTTTTGGTATCAAACAAACAGGAATTGCATCCATTTTATGCTTGTTGTTGGTGTTTAGTCGTTTATAGATTTCAAAGACAGATTTTTCTCTCCCAGTGAAGTCAGCTGGCGTCTTTCCTGACTCGGCGGAGAGCATCGCCCATTCGAGTTCATCGTAACTTGCTCCCAATTGGTCTTCATCGGTACGATTATCTCCAAAAAGACCATCTGTGGGTGCAGCAGTCAAAATTGATTGCGGAATTGTTAAAAATTCACCTAAAGCGTATACATCTGACTTCATTAAATCGGCAATCGGACTTAAATCGACTCCGCCGTCGCCATATTTTGTATAAAAACCGACACCAAAATCTTCTACTTTGTTTCCGGTTCCGGCAACTAAAAGTCCGTGAATTCCTGCTAAATAATAAAGAGAGGTCATTCTGATGCGTGCACGTGTGTTTGCTAACGACAAATTTACTTTCGCTTCATCATCAGTTTTTGGGACAGCATTCTTAAAAGCTTCAAAAGTGGCAGTTAAATCCGTTTCTACACTCAAAACATTTGGAAAACGTTTTTGTAATTGATCAATATGCTCACGCCCTCTCAAAACCTGGTTAGGAGCTTGGTGAATTGGCATTTCTACACATAAAACTTTTAATCCTGTCTGAGCACATAATGTAGAAGTAACAGCAGAATCAACTCCACCGGAAATTCCGATTACAAATCCGTTTACTTTTGCATTGTTAGCATAATTTTTCAACCACTCTACAATATGGGCGTTTACTTTTTCTGTTTGAATTGTGCTTTTTTTAGTCATAATAGGTCGCGTTTTAAGATACAGCAATGTATATTTGCAGAATTATTTTTTAAGTATCAATCATACTTAAAATCCAGCAACACAAATCTAATTAAAATAAAATGAAAATATATCGCTTTGTAATCCTTCTGTGTTTGTTTTTTTTGTCCTGTGATCAAAAAAGTAAAGTAGAAAAAGAAGTTGAAGAAATTCCTGTTGACATTAAAGTGGAGCGTTTTGATAAAATATTTTTTGAAACAAAACCAGAAGATTTAGCTAAGGTAAAAAAACAATATCCATTCTTTTTTCCTGCTGGAAATGATGACAGTATTTGGCTGAATAAAATGCAGGATCCTCTTTGGAGAGAAGTTTATACCGAGGTTGAAAAAAAATATTCAAATTTTGAACCGGTCACAGAAGAGTTTAATAACTTGTTCAAACATGTCAAATATTATTTTCCGGAAGTTAAAACGCCTAAAGTAATTACGATAATTTCTGAAATGGATTACACTGCCAAAGCTATTTATGCAGATAGTTTAGTTATAGTTTCATTAGAGTTATATTTAGGAAAAGAACACAAATTCTACCAGTTTCCAAACTATTTAAAACAGAATTTTGAAGAAAGACAAATCATGCCGGATGTAGTTTCCAGTTTTGCTTTCAGAAAAATTCCTGTTTCTCCAGACAGAACTTTATTGGCTCAGATGATTTTTGAAGGAAAACAATTGTATGCAAAAGATTTGCTTTTGCCTGAATATACAGATGCTGAAAAAATGGGTTATACACCAGAACAAATAAAATGGTGTGAAGAAAATGAAAGCTACATGTGGCGTTATTTTATAGAAAATGAAGTTCTGTACAGTGATGATCCAAAATTAAACACACGATTTATTGCGCCGGCGCCATTTTCAAAATTCTTTCTTGAGATCGATAATGATTCACCAGGAAGAGTCGGAGCCTGGATTGGCTGGCAAATGGTTCGCTCTTATATGAAAAACAATAAATCGACATTGCCTGAACTATTAAAAACAAATGCAAAAGAAATTTTCGAGAAGTCAAAATATAAACCTAAGAAATAATGTCAAATACAATAAACTCAGAAATTAAATTCAACATAGAATTAGACGAAAACCGTGTTCCTGAAAAACTAACATGGAGCGCTCAGGACGGTGGAGTACAAAGAGAAGAAGCAAAAGCAATCATGTTGTCTATTTGGGACAGCAAAGCTAAGGAAACGATGCGAATTGACCTTTGGACAAAAGATATGCCTGTTGATGAAATGAAAATTTTCTTTCATCAGACATTAGTAGCAATGTCAGACACTTTTAAGCGTGCTACCGACGACGAAAAAATGGCCGATACAATGAAAGATTTCTGTGATTATTTTGCAGAGAAACTGGATTTGACGAAATAAAATTTTAAGAAATTCTAATTTTTAAATTCCAAATTCCAAGGTTGGGCTTTGTTTGTCAGAAATACAAAACAACTCAGAGGAATTAAATTCAAATAAAAATCCCAAATTCAATCTTTTAAAATTGGAATTTGGGATTTTCTATTTAATTATTCCTTTTTATTGGAATTTAAAATTTGGAATTTATTTTTTAAAACTGATTATTATTCTTAAACACTTCCTGATTTACATCATCAATATAAGAAAGCAATTCTTCTTTTCCAATTGATTCTGTAGATGAGGTTACAAAATAATGCGGCATTTCTGCCCAGTTGTTGGCATACATTTGTTTTTTGTAAGCGGCGATATGAGAGTCAATTTTTACTTTACTGATTTTGTCTGCTTTGGTAAAAATTATACAAAACGGAATTTCGCTTTCTCCCATATAAGACATAAATTCAATGTCTATTTTTTGAGCCTCATGACGAATGTCAATTAAAACAAAAGCACATACAAGCTGTTCTCTGTTTTCAAAATAGTCTGTAATAAATTGCTGAAAAACAGATTTTGTTTTTTTTGATACTTTAGCGTAGCCGTAACCAGGTAAATCTACCAAAAACCAATTTCCATTGATTTTAAAGTGATTTATTAATTGTGTTTTTCCCGGTCTTCCAGATGTTTTTGCTAAATTTTTATGATTGGTAATCATATTGATCAAAGATGATTTACCAACATTTGATCGGCCTATAAATGCATACTCCGGCAGAAACTCAGCCGGGCATTTTGATGCATCAGAATTACTGATAATAAATTCGGCGGTATTAATTTTCATGTTCTTTTATTTTTAAAACCTCCTTATAATCGAAAGTTAGATGCTATAATTTCTGATCAGTAAGCCATTTCTCAAGAATTTCATTGAATTCATCAGGATGTTCCATCATAGCTGCGTGTCCACATTTGTCAATCCAGTAAAGAGTAGAGTTTGGTAATAATTTATCAAATTCTTCTGCTACATTGGGTGGTGTTACAGAGTCATTTTTGCCCCAGATAATACACGTTTCAACTGTCATTTTTGGCAAATCTTTGGCCATATTATGGCGAATTGCACTCTTGGCAATTGTCAAAGTTTTAATTAATTTGATTCGGTCATTAGCAGTTGCATACACTTCATCTATCAGTTCGGGAGTTGCAATTTTTGGGTCATAAAATACATCTTCAGCTTTCTTTTTGATGTATTCATAGTCGCCTCGTCGTGGGTAGCTGTCTCCCATAGCGCTTTCGTAAAGACCAGAACTTCCGGTGATTACAAGTCCCGCTACTTTTTCAGGATAAAGTTTTGTATGATAAAGCGCGATATGCCCGCCAAGCGAATTTCCTAGTAAAATAACCTTTTCAAAACCTTTAAAATTGATGAAGTCTTTAACATATTTGGCAAAGCTTTTTACATTCGTTTTTAAAATGCTTTGTGTGTAGATTGGCAAATCCGGGATTACAACTTTGTATCCCTTTGTCGGGAAATATTGCGCTACACCATCAAAGTTACTAAGGCCTCCCATCAATCCATGTAAAATAACAATAGGGGTTCCTTCACCAGCTTCATAGTAGCTGTATTTGCCTTCTTTTTTGTAGTTTTTGTCCATCTAGTTTAATGCCAATTTCAATTTGGACAAATATAGGGTTAAAAAAATAAAAATGAATTTTTGCCAGCCTTTTTTAACTACATAATTTTTGTCGAACTAATAAGTCTTTATGTATCAGCTTTTAGAGAGTAAATTGGTGTAATTCTTATATGTTAAAAAAATTGAATAATAATTAGTTTTTTAAGAGAATGCCTATCAATTTTTTGCAATTACGAAACAATATTCAATTTGGAATAATTTATATCTAAAGTATTGATTGTCTAATAATTAATGGATTTGGGGTAAAAGTGGTTAAACTTATTAACAAAGTGGTATAAAGTGGTAAAATGTGGTATTTTTTTTTATATTTTTGCTGTATAACTATAGTAAAGTATTTCTTGAACACAATTGTAGGAACATATGAGTGTAAAGTCGATGCTAAAGGAAGGCTAATGATGCCTGCACCTTTAAAAAAGCAACTGGCTTCTTCTCTTCAGGACGGATTCGTTTTGAAGCGCTCTGTTTTTCAACCTTGTTTAGAGTTGTATCCTATGGATGAATGGAATTTAATGATGCAGAAAATCAATAAGCTGAATCGTTTTGTAAAAAAGAACAATGATTTTATAAGAAGATTTACTGCAGGAGTTAAAATGGTAGAAATTGACGCATTGGGAAGATTGCTGGTTCCGAAGGATTTGGTGACTTTTTCAAATATTTCTAAAGATGTTGTTTTTTCATCAGCGGTTAATATAGTGGAGATTTGGGATAAAGATTTATATGAAAAATCAATAAGCGGCGAAGATATGGATTTTGCAGATCTTGCCGAAGAGGTAATGGGAAATATTAATGACGACGACAATGGAATATCATAATCCGGTTTTGCTTCATCCAACAGTTGATGGTTTAAATATTAAACCTGATGGAGTGTATGTTGATGTTACGTTTGGCGGTGGGGGTCATTCAAAAGAAATTCTTAAAAGATTAGGGCCAAACGGAAGACTATTTGCTTTTGATCAGGATGAAGATGCGCTTGCAAATGCGTTGCCAGACGAAAGATTTACCTTAATTAATGAGAATTTTAGATTCATAAAAAGGTTTTTACGCTTTCATGGTGTAAAAAGTGTTGACGGGATTTTGGCAGATTTAGGCGTTTCATCACATCAGTTTGATGTTCCTGAACGAGGTTTCTCAACAAGATTTGATGCCGAACTGGATATGCGAATGAGTCAGAAAAATGATTTAAATGCTTACAGGGTTGTCAATGAATATGAAGAACAGGATTTACGTCGTGTTTTTTCTGATTATGGAGAATTGAAAAATGCACCGGTTTTGGCAAGAACAATTGTTGAGGCGAGAAAAGATTATCCGATCAAAACAACAGATGAATTAAAAGAAGTTTTGGCAAAATATTTACCGGAAAGAGTTAAAAATAAAATATTGGCCCAGATTTATCAGGCAATTCGAATTGAGGTAAATCAGGAAATGGATGTTTTAAAAGAATTTATTGAGCAGTCATTAGAACTTCTTAATCCGGGTGGAAGATTTTCAGTAATCTCTTATCATTCTCTGGAAGACAGATTGGTAAAAAGATTTATTAAAAACGGAATGTTTGAAGGAGAGCCTGAGAGAGATTTTTACGGAAATTTTTCAGTGCCGTTTAAAACGATCGGAAAACTGATTGTTCCTGATGAAGCTGAAATCAAAATTAACAATAGAGCAAGAAGTGCAAAGTTAAGAATTGCAGAGAAGATATAATATTAAGGTAGAAAAATGAAAGGCGGAGTATTTAGCATATTAAAAGCAAGATTTCTAATCAACGATGACGCAGTAAAAAACTGGCGATTTATTGTTTTTCTCATTTTGCTTGCCATAATAATGATTGCCAATACACAGCGATACGAACAAAAGGTTTTTGAAATTGCAAAACTAAACAACGAAGTAAAAGAATTGCGATCTGAATTTGTAGACCGACGTTCAGAATTAATGAAATTAAAAATGGAATCAACGATTTCGGATAAAATGCTTGAAAAACAGATTTTTCCATCGACAGTTCCTCCAGTGAAAATAGAAGTTAAAAAAGAAGAAGAAAAAAGTTTCTTTAAAAGAATATGGCAGTAGACGATAAACATATATCCTACAGAATTTACCTCGTAGCAGTTTTCATCTTCGTGATGGCAATTGCTATTGTTGTTAAATTGACCAATATTCAATGGGTCGAAGGAGATTATTACAGAAAACTGGCGAAGCAGCGAACCGTTAGAAATTTTGTGATTCCGGCAAACAAAGGAAATATTTATTCGGCTGATGGAAGTCTGCTGGCAACATCAATTCCTAATTATGAAATTAGATTTGATGCCAAAGCACCAAAAACAGAGACGTTTGAGAAATATGTAAGAGCATTGTCAGACTCGTTGGCTACCATTTTGGATAGACCGGGAGGTTTTTACGAGCAGGAATTAAGAAAAGCAAGAGCCAATAAAAACCGTTATTATTTGATTGCCCGTAATTTGAGTTATACCGATTATGTGAAAATTAAAGGTTTTCCGTTATTCAATTTAGGTGCTTTTAAAGGCGGGATTATAGTGGAGCAAGAAACTGTTAGAAAACATCCGATCGGAAAAATTGCAGAAAGAACAATAGGTTACGACCGAATCGATCCGGCAACAGGTGTTGAAGTTGGGAAAGGAATCGAATGGGCTTTTAAAAGTTATCTGAACGGAAAAGATGGGAAAATTCTAAAGCAAAAAATTGCAAAAGGCCAGTGGAAACCAATTCGTGATTTAAACGAAGTTGATCCCGTCGACGGCTATGATGTAATCTCGACAATTGATGTATTTATTCAGGATATTGCCCATCATGCACTATTGAAACAACTTCAGGATTATGAAGCAGATCATGGATGTGTGGTGGTGATGGAAACTGAAACAGGTCATGTAAAAGCGATTTCGAATTTAGGAAGAGCAGAAGATGGATCGTATTATGAAACAACAAATTACGCTATAGCAGAATCTCAAGAACCCGGATCGACTTTTAAATTAGTTGATTTAATGGCAATTTTAGAAGATAAAGTAGCAGATACCAGCACAGTTTACGATAGTCACGGTGGTCAAATTAGATATTACGGGCGCCCCGTTAATGATTCGCATAAAGGCGGTTATGGAAAAGTTTCATTGGCCCGCGGGTTTGAGCTCTCGTCAAATACAGTGATGGTTCAGGCAGTTTATAACAATTACAAAAACAACCCTTCAAAATTTGTAAATCATATTAAGAATTTTGGACTGGATAAAACATTAGGATTGCATTTTAAAGGAGAAGGAAGACCAATTATTCCACATCCAGGAGATAAAAGCTGGTCAGGAATTTCACTTCCGTGGATGGCTTTTGGATACAATGTTTCGGTAACACCAATGCAGACGCTGGCTTTTTATAATTCGGTTGCTAATAATGGAGTAATGGTAAAACCCCAATTTGTATCAGAGATAAAAGAATGGAATAAAACCATCAAGAAGTTCGATACAGAAGTAATTAACCCAAAAGTATGTTCGCAGGAAACGATAAAAAAGCTGAAAGCAGTATTGCTTAATGTGGTGAAAAAAGGAACGGGTTCTAAATTGTATTCGAAAGATTTTTCGATGGCAGGAAAAACAGGAACTGCTCAGGTGAATTATGGCGGAAAAGACGGGAAATCAGCAATGTATTATGCATCTTCTTTCGTTGGATATTTTCCGGCAGATCATCCAAAATATTCTTGTATTGTAGTAGTTCATAAGCCAAATACATCAAAGAATGATTATTATGGAGCAGATGTAGCCGGGCCGGTTTTTAAAAGAATCGCTCAAAAAATTTTTACAGATGCGCCTTCAACTAATAAAATAAAAAAACTGGATTCAAAAGTTCCAAAACAAGAAAAGAGTTATAATGAATATTACGCTAAAGCGGAAAGAAAAATAAAACAAATTCCTAATTTAAAAGGAATGCCGGGAATGGATGCAATCGCTTTGCTGGAAAATTTGGGTTTGAAGGTAAAAGTAAATGGAGTAGGTAAAGTAAAAAAACAGTCTTTACAAGCTGGAGAAAATATTAGTAAAAACACAACAATAGTATTAGAATTATCGTGAAAATACTGAAAGACATATTATACAAAGTAGCTATTGAATCTGTAACAGGTTCAACAGATATTGCTATTCATAAAATTGAATTTGATTCAAGAAAAATTGAGCATGATGATGTTTTTGTAGCCATTCGCGGATCGCTTTCTAATGGTCATGATTTTATTGAAAAAGCAATTCAGCTTGGTGCTATTGCTATTATCTGCGACGAATTACCTGCGAATATTGAAAAGGGAATTACGTACATAAAAGTTAATGATACTAATACTGCGTTGGCTTATATGGCGGCTAATTTCTTTGACAATCCTTCTGAAAAATTAAAATTAGTTGGTGTTACAGGTACGAACGGTAAAACAACTATTGCTTCTTTATTGTTTCAATTGTTCGAAAAAGCAGGATTTAAGGTTGGTTTGTTATCAACTGTAAAAATCATGGTAGATCAGACAGAGTATAATGCAACGCATACAACTCCGGATTCAATTACAATTAATTATTATTTAAATGAAATGATAGAAGCAGGTGTAACGCACTGCTTTATGGAAGTAAGCTCACACGGTATTCATCAGAAACGTACGGAGGCTTTACATTTTGTGGGCGGGATTTTCACCAATCTTTCCCACGATCATTTGGATTACCATCCAACTTTTGCAGAATATAGAGATGTAAAAAAAGCGTTCTTTGATTCGCTGCCAAAAACAGCTTTCGCTTTATCCAATATTGATGATAAAAACGGAACTGTTATGTTACAAAACACAGTTGCCAGAAAATTTACTTATGCCTTAAAATCGTATGCTGATTTTAAAGCTCAGATTTTAGAAAGCCAGCTATCGGGATTATTGTTAAAAGTAAACGATAATGAGGTTTGGGTAAAACTGATCGGAACTTTTAATGCATACAATGTTTTGGCTATTTACGGGACCGCTGTAGAGCTGGGAATGGATAGTCTTGAGGCGTTGCGATTACTTTCTGATTTAGAAAGTGTTTCAGGTCGTTTTCAATATATTGTTTCAGAAGGAAACATTACGGCAATTGTAGATTATGCACACACACCTGATGCATTAGACAATGTTATAAAAACGATTAATGATATCCGTACAAAAAACGAACAATTGATAACAGTTGTTGGTTGTGGAGGAAACAGGGATAAAACGAAAAGACCTATTATGGCAAAAATTGCTACAGATCTTAGCGATAAAGCAATTTTGACTTCAGACAATCCAAGAAACGAGGATCCAGAAGTAATTCTTGATGAAATGGAAAAAGGGGTAGAAGGACATAATTATAAAAAAGTATTAAGAATTACCGACAGAAAACAAGCTATTAAAACCGCTTGTCAATTGGCCCAGCCAAAAGATATTATTCTGATTGCCGGAAAAGGACATGAAACCTATCAGGAAATAAATGGTGTTCGTCATCATTTTGATGATATGGAAACTGTAAAAGAAATTTTAGACCAACTAAATAAATAACAACAAATTTTTAAGTTCAAATACCACAAATATTGGAATTTGGAATTTCAAATTGGAATTTAAAAAATAGAAAAATATGCTATACTATTTATTTGAATATTTTGACAAAACTTTGGATATAAGCGGAACGGGAGTTTTTCAGTATATCACCTTTAGATCGGCTTTGGCATTTATGCTTTCATTGCTTTTGTCAACGATTTACGGAAAAAGAATTATTAACTTTTTGCGTAAGCAGCAAGTAGGCGAAACCGTTCGTGAGCTGGGTCTTGCAGGTCAGAATGAGAAAGCAGGAACTCCTACCATGGG
>Ga0307408_100000821_pt1 | contig 24666 bp, 32 predicted proteins | sample 322Cmetagenome_FD_202116 | JGI IMG/M metagenome (GOLD analysis project Ga0307408, IMG submission 202116) | Maize rhizosphere microbial communities from greenhouse at UC Davis, California, United States - 322HYB-C-3 | ecosystem: Host-associated > Plants > Roots > Rhizosphere > Soil | place... | reverse complement strand
AGAACGTCGCTTCGGCAATGCCATATTTCCGGCTCAGGTCAGCCACCTTGGCGCCAGCTTCGGCCTCCTTCAGCACACCAATGATCTGCTCTTCGGTAAATCGCTTTTTCATGCCTGCCTCCCCTGTGGCAGACTCTAGCTTAGCACCGTACTATTTCAGGGGAGCAGGTCAGTCGAAGCCTATGTCCGTGCAAAAAGGGCGAATGCCGGGGCGAGTCGATGACAGGCGCCGCTGAAGAAGCTGCTTCCGCTGCACGGTAATCAATGCGGTCTGTTAGGTAGCCGTCGCGGCAAAAGCCCGGCGGCTTGTTTGTTACCCTTGGAGAGTATTTTCTTGCATTTGGCAAGTTATGATTCGCCGGTTCAACAAAAGTACGCTTTTCAATGATCGCCTCGACACCACCTTCACAACGCGTGCTGGACCTCCTGGTGCCACGCATGACGGACCGTGGCTACAAATACACAAAAAAATGGCATGTATTCAAGAAACCATTTGCGCACGGAGTATTCGAATACTCGGTTTATTTTGATGGCCGTGGTGGCCTATTGACGCTGGACTCGGCGTTCTTTGTTCGCTTCACCAAGCTGGAGGCCCTGTACAAGAAGGCGACTGGAAAAGGGTGTACATGGACGGTTGGCGCCGGCTTGAACAACGCCGGCGCAAAGAAAACGCATTACAACGTGTACGAATCCACTTATGCCGGGCTGACTCCAAAGCAGAAATCCCTCATCGACCCGGAACTGGTTCATCCTCAAAAACGCGTAGAGGAGGCAGTCGCCTTTCTGCTAGACGCGCATGAACAATTGGCGCAGCCGTTTTTCGACAACGTGGCGACCTACCGGCAACTGTCTGACCTGCTGGTCGATGGTTTGCGAGGAAATCTTGACTCGTTCAAGTACTTCTTCATACGCCCAGAAAAGCTGGTAATGGCTTTGCTGCTGGCGCGCGCGCTGGGAGATGATCCAAGCGAGCTTTATGAAATCGCCGGAAAGGATAAGCGCCTTTTAGTTGACCCCGACGGATTGATACGCAAGGCCGCCAGCTTCCTTGGAACAGCAAGTCCCGCTGACCTGCTGCTGGACTGATGCCCTCCAATCCCACCCTGGTATTGCAGCATACAACTTTGAAACAGCAAACGTTAATCCAGGCAGCGAGGACGCTGCAAGAGACCGGGCGGCTGCTGCCGTTCTCGGTGTATTCGTCGGTCAGCGAGCAGAGGATCGTCAATGTGCCGATCATCAAGCCGATGCTGATCTGCGTGCTCGATGGCAGCAAGAAGCTCGGCAGCCAGGGCGAGATCGATTGCCCGAGCGGCAGCTTTGTCATCCTGTCGAACCATCCCAGCATCGCCATGCGGAACATTCCCGGCGATGCTGAATACCTGGCGCTGATCGTCGAATTCGAGTACGAGGACTTCAACTGCCTGCCTCCGAAGCGAACCAGGACCGCGCCATTTGTCCAGGGCGAGACAGGCGTGGCCTTCCAGCAAACCTTGCTTCAGTTTGTGGAATGGTCAGCGTTTGCGCCGCAAGTGATGTGGCCGGCGCGCCGGCGGGAGATCCTGCAGCATCTCTATCATCTGGGATTCGAACAGGTGAGTGCGGTCGTCGAACCGCCTAGCCTTAGCCACAAGGTCCACGGCATCATCATCGCCGACGTCGCCCAGGATTTACATGCAGGCGAGCTCGCGTCCCAGCTGGCGGTCAGCGAGTCGACGCTGCGGCGCAAGCTTGCGGCAGAGGGAACGACGCTGCAGGCGATCAAGGACAGGGCGCGGCTGGGCTTGGGGCTGCACCTGGTCCAGACGACTTTCGACCCGGTTGGCCGCATAGCAGAACAGTGTGGCTACCAATCGCAATCTCGCTTCACCGACAAATTCAAGCAGTTATTCGGCGTGACGCCTAGCGAGCTTCGGAAAACACGAATGCGCGATTAGGGCGAAAGGATGACTGGATTGGGGCTAACCCAAGTTGGCTGCGCTGCCTACCATATGGACTTCCAATCACAGGAGCACATATGCGACACCTTATCCTTGCAGCACTGCTGGCCTCTAACTCCGCATTGGCAGGCTCGTTGACACTGAGCAGCACCGACATCGCTAACGGTACGTTCATGGCTAAAACCCAGGAGTTCCAGGGCTTCGGCTGCAGTGGCGGCAATAAATCTCCCCAACTGTCCTGGTCCGGCGCGCCGGCAGGTACAGCGGCATTTGCGATCATGGTCCATGACCCCGATGCGCCAACCGGCAGCGGCTGGTGGCACTGGCAGCTTGTGAACATCCCGAAACAAGTGACGTCCTTGCGGGCAGGGTCCGCAGCGCCCGCCGGCAGCCAGTCAATGAATAACGACTACGGCGCCAAAGGCTTTGGCGGCGCCTGCCCGCCGCAGAAACATGGTGTACACCGCTACCAGTTCACCGTGTACGCGCTGTCGCAAAAACTCGAGTTGCCGGAAAATGCATCGGGCGCGCTGACTGGGTATATGGTGAAGGCGCATGCACTGGATTCCAGCACCATCGAAGCCCTGTACCAGCGCGACTGAGGCCGCAAGCGCCAATGCCGGGATCACGCTATGATGCAGGGGACAGTTAAATCGCGCTGGATTGATGGCGTGTTGGCTGCCGGCTTTGGATAGGCCGGCATTCGTATCTTTCATCAGCGAGATCGGTTTAAATGAAGGCGGAAACGAACATCAGGATGGCCGGCATGGCAGACATTGCGACACTTGCCATGCTGGTGAGCGAGGCGAACAAAGACGTTGCGCTCAGGTTTGGCCTCAATGCGCAAAACTGCCCGAAACATCCTTCGTTTTGTACCGAGGCCTGGATTGCGGGCGACTATGCCCGTGGAGAGCGCTACTTCATCCTCGAAGACAGTGGGGTGCCCGTTGCTTGCGTCGCCTATGAGCGGCTAGGGCCGGGCAGGGCTTATCTTAACCGTCTCTCCGTGCTGCCCGGGCACCGTAATCGTGGCGCCGGCGCACTTCTCGTCAAGCACATCGTGCGGATGGCGGTCGCCGACTCAGTCCAAAGTATCAGCATTGGCGTGATTGGCGAGTACGAGGAATTGAAGCGTTGGTACGAGACGCAGGGATTCATATGCGGCGAGGTCAAGCAATTTCCACATCTTCCTTTTTCTGTGCAATACATGGCACGACTCCTGGGAAATGAGCGATAAGACAGAAATCTATTGCCCGCACTGCGAATGGCGCCCACAGCCGGAAGATCGCTGGGAATGCACGCCATCGTGCGGAACCGTGTGGAACACCTTCTGGACGAGGGCAGTCTGCCCTGGATGCGGGGTCAAATGGCCCAAGACCCAATGCTTCGAATGTGGACGATTCTCGCCACACGAGGATTGGTATCACGACCCGGATTCGACTGAGCGGGAACAGGAGCGCGAGCAAGCGACTTCTGAATAAGGGAAGTGCTGCGTCTATTCAAGCGTGACTGTCGCACCTTGCCGAATGGTGTTGTGGACCTCCGCCACGGCATCGGTTTTGCGCAGCAGATCCGCGATCACATCTTCCGGGGCGGATGACGTAATGCGCGCCTTGTAGTGGATGTTTGTAGCGGCGAGCCCTGGGCCGGGGAAGTCGGCGCTGGCTTCGACGAAAACTGCTTCAACAGGGATGCGCAAGCGTTCGGCCTCGCGGTACACATCGTTGCAATAACATGTGGCCACGGCCAGCATCAGGAACTCGCCGCCATTGACTGCAGACCCCATGCCGGCACTCTTCACCGGCACCGAGAGCGATTGCGACACGCTGTTGGTGGCGACGGTTGCCTCATGCGCACCGGCGGAACTGCGAACGGTTGCTGTAATTTTCACGGCACGCTCCTTACCTTAGATTCCTCACTTTACGTCGCAAATGGCGAACCCCGGCGCGGGCTTGCGTGATTTGGGCTGCTTGAGGCAAACTGCGCTGATTGCCAATTAAATAAGCGATGAGTTACGCAGGTGGCACTGGTGAATCGATCATACCTCGCATTGCCCCTGATTGGCAGCGATGACGCCAGGCGCCTTCTGCCCACCGATTGCTGGAGCGATAAGTAAATGAAAATTCCTTGTGCCGACTGTGGAGCCATGATCTTGCCGGAGACCGCTGCAAGAAACGAAGGTCTTTGCGTGCCATGCAAGACAGGAACGCGCGCAGACATTGAAGCTTCGAAGATCGCCGCAAAGCGCCAGCGCGAGCTGGAAGCTACCGATCCATTCATTATCTATTGGCGCGAACTTATTGACCGGATTTTCAAGACTGAGGCGGGACTGGATTCATTGTCGACGATAGAGCGGCAATATTGGGCTGTGGGCTGCGTATCGGGCGAAGTGTATAACGGCGGCTTTGAGCAGTACTTCTTCAATAGCGCGGGCTCCACATATCTTGATGCGGTGGACGGGCTGGAAGCGATGGGGGCGGAGGCAAGCCTTCGATTGCTGCAGGAAGCAAAGCAGGTCGTATTTGGCATTGGCGACGTACCGAAGGATACCGAGGCGAGGCGGGAACATCTTGCGACCTTCGAAGATGAAGTCATGCGGGATCGTCTCGATCCACTGGACAGGAAATTCTGCGAAGATCCTGACAAACTTGGAAAACTGAGTGAGGTATTCGCCATCAAGCATGGCCTCGTTCAGGGGAATTGATCATCATGGAACTGAAATCCGGGAATCGAACGCTTCGTTTGCTGCTCGCTTTAATGTTGTCGCTTGTTTCAAGTCTTTGTTCGGCACATTCGTGTCCGCGCGACATGGCTCTCAGCAAGCAGTTTAGCGAGTCAAAGAGGGTTCTTTTGATATACGTTGTCGAAACCAGGCTCGAAGAGGCATTGCAACGGCAACTGGTCGAAAAGCATGTATCAGACAACGAATCGGTAAAGCTGGTATCGGCAGGGTACCGGGTTGTTGAGGACTTCAAAGGCGATAAGAACTATACGCCAAGGCTCCTGGATTTGCTTGGCATTGGTACAGGTTACGTCGGGCTTACACCTGGGGCGTACTATCTGGTCTTTTTGGCAGATGTTGCGCCTGGAGAGATTGAGGGTTTCAGAAGTGTCGACATGTGCGCTGTTCCAATTTCTCATTACAGATTGAACGTGCCGGAATTTCAAGGCCGCTTGAACGAAGTTCGTGCGCTCTCCAAGGAAAACAAGTGAACTCGATGATTGGTGAACGTGTGGTCCGGCTGATTACGCCAGAGGTTTATCCAGGCACACTTTGGGTTGGTCGAATAATGCAGGTTGCCGAGGGATCCCGAATCATTGGGTTGGCCACCGTACTTGCGGTGCAGAATCCAGTCCTCGAAGCGTAGCAAGGCTCCTGGCCATCGCTTGAAGAAACATTCGTGGTTGGATGAGTGAGGCAAGGCCGAGGTGTTCTCGTTGCTCCTGATTGCTGCTAGAGTGCTACGGCTGTTCGTCAGCCTTCGGCAGCGGAGGCCTTTGAAATTCATTTGAAGGGGATGTACCTTGGGATCACTTAGCATCTGGCATTGGATGATCGTCTGCATTTGGCTTTTTGTGCTCGTTTTTCCGATGTGGCGCATCGCCACCAAGGCGGGCTTCTCCGGCGCATGGTCGCTACTGATGCTGGTGCCACTTCTTAATGTCGTCATGATGTGGGTGTTCGCATTCTCCAAGTGGCCCGTTCAAAGAGACAATCAATAGCGCCAAAACAAGGATGGGGTGCGAATGGGGCGCATAATGCCTTCTGGCTGATCCACAGAATGGAGGGCGTCATGAAGGCAGAGGATTTGCGCGCAGTGCAGGCTCCATTGAAGGAGCGTTATAAGGAAGTCCCCGAAGCCGCGATGATCACACTCACTGCGCAAGGACGTGCAGGAGAAGGCGTCAGCTGCAAGATTGAAACCGGAAAAGGTCTTGTCGTTGCGGGGCTGCATCCCGCCACTGGCGGCACCGGGCTTCAGGCCTGTTCGGGCGACATGTTGCTGGAAGCCCTGGTGGCCTGTGGGGGCGTTACGCTCAATGCGGTGGCGACTTCGCTGGGCATTGATTTGCGGGAAGCAGTCGTGAAGGCGGAAGGGGACCTGGACTTTCGAGGCACACTGGGCGTCTCAAAGGAGGTGCCAGTCGGCTTCCAGGCAATTCGCCTGCTGTTTTTGCTGGATACCGACGCCAGCGACGAGCAACTGGCGACACTTCTTCGGCTGACCGAGCGCTACTGCGTTGTCTAACAAACGCTGGCTAAAGGCCCCGGCATTTCGGCCAGCGCCTCGCGAATGATGGATTAAGGCGAAGGTCCGATTGGCGCGGCGAAGGTGAGCTGCCGCGCGATGTGTCGGCAGGATTTCGGGCCCAACCTGAAGAGCGCGGGATCTGAGAACCTCCTGGAGACGAAGCCGGGAACTAACATCAATACTGCCCCGGATGGTTCCGTCATTATCAATAAGCCTGTTGAGAAGCAGTCTATGAGTGATTGCAAAGCCGCTGGTGTCCCCGCGTCATTCGGGCAGCTCGTCATTCGTTGCGGCAAGGGCGTGGCGCGGCTTGGCGATACTGTGAGCTGCCCTTGCACCCAAGCGAAACGTTATCGACAGTGGCAGCGAAACCTGCATCACCGACGGCAGGGCGACAGCCCGTGACGGCGATAAAACCGCGTGCGGCGCCACGCTGATCGCAAGCCAGAGCAGCTATTTCATCGAGTGAAAACGGCCTTCGTGGCCGCCTGCGCACCAAGGCGCCGCTTCGCAAAGCGGCCCAATACTGCAGCACGCTGATAGCCGCGCCAAGGAATGCTCCCGTCGTGATATTTGGAGAGTTTTTACTTGCATTGCGCAAGCTATGATGTTCACTGTCTGGCCCCAGCGAGGCGCCAACGATTCAACGATTTAAGGGCTGGCATAAGCGGCCCTTTTTTTCTTCTATGATCAAAGAACATCACGCAACAAACGTGGACCTTGGCGGCTTGCTGTCCGTCCTCGGCAAGCACCTGTATTCGACGCCGCTGGTCGCAGTGCGCGAGTTGATCCAGAATGCCCACGACTCCATCACGCGCCGCCGCATCGAATGCCCGGATTGGCAAGAGACCGGCAAGCTGCAGCTCGATGGCGACAAGCTCAATGGCGTGCTGCGGATTAGCGACAATGGTTCCGGCCTGTCGGAACACGAAATCCATGCGTTCCTTGCCACCGTTGGCGCGGGATACACGCGCACCTTGCGTACACAAAGCGATGCCCTGATCGGCATGTTTGGACTTGGCTTCCTGTCTGCCTTCGTCGTTGCGGAGCAAGTCACGGTTACAACGACCTCCTGCCAGGAGCCTGGCCGCAGCTGGCGCTACCAGTCCAGCAATGGCGAGTCCTACACGGTCGAACCTGCGCCGAATGATGGCCTGATCGGAACCTGTATCGAGCTGAAACTGCGTCCAGCGCACCGCTACCTGGCCAGCGCATCGAGCCTGGAGCGCTTGCTGGGGCATTATTGCGCCTTGCTCCCGGAGCCAGTCTACTGCGGCGATGTCCGCATCAACGGCATCACTCCACCGTGGCGCCAGGCGGCGGGCAATGTAGTCGAACATCCACTGCAACAGCGTAAGCGCAGCCTGGCCTTTGCCTCAAGGTTCGAGCAGCAGTTCGAACCCATTTGCACAATTCCCGTAAAGACCTCTGCCAGCGACGTGCGCGGCATACTCTGGATACAGGATGGCGCGACCTATAGCAGCAGCGACAACCGCAACCTGAAGGTTTTCGTGCGTGGCATGCTGCTTGACGATGATGCGCGCGACCTGCTGCCGCGCTGGGCTGGCTTTGTTGGCGGCGTCATTGAGTCGCAGGATCTCACGCCAACGGCCAGCCGCGAAGACCTGCAGCGCGACGCCCATTACGGTTGCGCGCAAGCCGACTTGCTCGATTCGCTGGTAAAAGGGCTGGCAGAAATCGCGGCCAGCCAACCGGCGGCCTGGCGCCGAATCCTGACGCGACACAATGAAGCACTGATGGCGGCTGCACTTTGCAACGACGACCTGTTCGCATTGTTGCTGGATGCCGTGCGCATTCCAACCTCGCGCGGTGACTTGTCGTTGTCGGAGCTGCAGGGGCACGGCCCAATCCACGTCAGCCTGGGCGACAGCGGCGGCTTCGAAGACATGGTGTGCCGGGCCATGCATATACCGGTAGTGAAGGGCGATCGCTACGCCGTGCACAGTTTCCTGCGCCGCTGGGCGCAGCAGCGCGGCGGCAAGCTGATTGAAATTGGCACCGAAAAAGGAAACCGCCAGCTATTTGCGGAAGCAGAACTTTCGGAAGTGCACGCGGATTGGCTGAAACAGCACTTGGGCAATGGCGAGTTGCTGGTGCCTGCGCGCTTCATGCCCGCACACTTGCCGTTGGTAGTTGTTCCCGACCGGGACGCTGAATTGAAGGAAAGGCTGGAATCGGATGAATCGGACCAGCGCATCGCCCAATCGGCGCTGCAGCTGGTGCGCCAGTTCACCAGCAATATCAATGGCGAAATCAAAGCGCGGCTTTACATCAACCTCGAAAATCCAGCGATTGCCAGCCTGCTGGACGCTTATCGCGAGCAAGGCGAGACGGCTGGCTGCCTGCACGCCTTGAAGCTGCTGCGATCAATGAAGATCGTCATGATGGCTGGCGATACAAGCAAACTCCCTGCAGCGGAAGGCCTGACCGGGGCCTTGCACGACATCAGCCAGCTGGTGCAGGTACTGACCCGGTCTCCAGCAGTACCTGAATAGAAGGAATCAGATGGATATCTGGAAGTGGGTTTTCGACACGCAGCGCGATCTTGAAGAGGCCGGCAACTATCGCCTGGCGGAACTCATCAACGAGATCCCGACCAACGCGAGCCAGGGCCGGCTTGAACTCGCGCAAGCAGCACTGCCGGAAGCGCTGGCCGCGGCACGGGCAGCTCGGTTGCCATGGCTGGAGGTGTACTTCCGCCATTGGACGATCAACCCTCGCGTGTGCACCCGAAGGGAAGGCGAGGCCGCGTTGAAAGACACGGTATCTCTGTTCGAATTCGCCCACCGCCCGGAAACCGTGAATTGTCCGCAAAGCGTCTGCACTACGCAGGACATCGCCTGCTGCTATGCGAATGTGGATGGTGCCGGTTATGCGAATGAGCGCATCGCTGTGTGCAAGGAGACGCTGGCCCGTATCGATAGCAGCTGGGGATGTTTCCGCTGCATCAGCAGCGAAATGATGAACGCGTTGGTGGATGCCGCAAAGCCGGAGGAGGCTTTGGCGTTTGCTGGCCGGCAGTTGCCTTTGCTGCAGGAGACCGGCGCCGATCAAAGCGTCGACTGGTTCGAGCCATTGGCGCAGGCGCAATTCGCCGCAGGCCAGTACGAAACTGCGCTGGCTACCCTGGACTACATCGAAGAACAGGGTTTCGACAGCGATAATCCGCCCAAGCACTACGCCCGTTCCTGCATGCGCTTCCGGCTGCTCGCGCTGCTGGGGCGCTCAGGGGAGGCGTGGGCGATGCTGCCACCGGAAGACAAGGGGCGGGAGTTTGGTGAATGCCTGGAGCTGTCTGCTGGACTGGAGGTCCTGCTGCAGTCGGCTCCGGAGCGTAACGATTACGTGGTTGGCCGCCGAACTGCGGCCGCCGTGCGGCGTTACAGTGCTTCCGGATCGCATCGCCTCACGCTGGATGCGTTGGCGCCGCATGTGCGCCTGGCGGCGGCACGGGGCGCGCGCTGGTCGGCCATGCAGATGCTTGAGTTGGCGCGTCCGCACCTGGCTAAACTGAAGCAGCCGCTGGGCGCGCCGCAGGCGTTTGCAGAACTGGATGCGCTCGTAGCGGCAATACCTGTCACGCGTGACTTGCCGGTGCCGGCTGGCGAACTGGCCGCTTACGTTCGGCATGGCGAAAATCGCGATGCCGAACAAGACCTGGAACTGTTGCTGGCGGGGGCTGCCAGCTTGCCCTCGGATGTCGGGCTGGCGGTGCTGGTATCGCACGCGATGCGGGCTTGCGGCGGTGTGGACGCTGCCTCCGCATATTTGTGGACCTTCCTCCGCGCGAATCCCGCCGCGGCTGCGGTTGTTGATGAACTGGAGTCGGTACTGGTCGAGGCCCGCGATGAGACGGGTATCCATGCCCTGGCCGGGATGCTGCGTGCATCCAATCCGGTCCGGGGCCATTTGTGCCTGGCCCGCTTAGCATACGTGTGCGGGCGCTGGAGCGATGTTGGGAACCATGCCAGGCCGATACTGGAACTGGAGCCTGGCAACGAACGGGCACGTGCATATTGGTCGCTTGCCTCGATGCACGCGGGGGACTTCGAGCAGGCGTTGGCGCTGCTTGAGCAAATCATCGCGGAAGGCGGGGAGCCCGGCAACGTGCATTGGGATGCGATAGTCGCAGCGAGCGCGCTGCGCCGGTGGGATCGCGTACGTTCCCTGGGCGCGGAACTTGGCATGGAATTCGAAGCTGGCGATGGCCCGATTGAGGAGAAGTGGGGCGCCGTGCGTGTGCAGTACGAGGATGAGGGAGAAGTGGTCGAGCGTTACGCCCATCGTACCGGGCCTGCTACTGCACGCATTGTCTCGCTCTCGGGGGCGAGGCGGCGCCAGGCAATTGGTCAATTGGTCGTATTCCATCCGCGGCCCCTGGAGAGCGTGCCGGCGGACGAGGAGGCAGCGGATCAATTCGTCCAACTGTACGAGGTTGTCAAGGTACTCGAACAGAGTGCGTTCGGCACGAGCTATCTGGTCGACGGCGTTCATCCTGGCGAAGAAGCAATGGAGGCCCTTGCCGAAGCGTTTGCAGCACGCGGCTGGAAATGGATCGTCCACAGTGAAAAGGACTATCAGGTTTTCGATACGGAAATGGAGGTTCTGTTCCCTGGTGTCTATTTCCTCGTCGCTGCGCCTGTCGACACTGCCGCCGCGGCGATCGACGAGACGCTGCGTGAACTGACCGCCAGCTATGAACACCCAATGTGCTGGACTGGCCTGGCTGAAGCCGCAGGCGCCGATCTGGGCTATCATGAAGCGCTCATGGAACGCTATGAGCTTTAAGGAGCTTACACAGGAGCGAAAATCTCATGACAGAATTCACCAGTGTCGATGAACTGGAGCGCTTCGAGCAAAGATGGAAGTTTGTGTTCACATCCTTCGCGCTGGTTCTTGCGGCCGCGCTTTTTGATCACATGCTGCGGTCTCCTCGGGGCGGGGAGGCCGTCTGGTGTTACTCCTCGGGTGCGGTGGCTTTCGCAGCCTGCCTTTTCGCTGCATACAAGCTGCGTGACCCCGCTCGCCACGAAGGCGTGATGGGCGGACTTGAATTGCTTGGCGAAGATCTTTCTCCTGGCGACCTCGATGACTAAAGCACTTTGAGATCCACATATGCCCCGGCTTAAGAAGTGGTCGTTAGTTTTTTTGTGCGCTGTAGTCGCTACGTGCTGCCTGTTGTTCGTCGCGACAACAATAGAAGCAGCTGATGCTAAGACGGGGGCGGTCAGCCAAGCGGGCGGGCCAGCATTCAATGGTTACCAAAGCTTCCGGTTCGGCGTGCTGTGGGGAATCCCAATCAGAAAGTTGGCATCGCAACTCGAGCATCATTACTTCTACAAAGGGCGCGAACAATGATGCGTAATATTCTCGCTTCCATCATTGCCTGCACCATTTCAGCGAGCGCGATAGCTGCTTGCCCGACGAATCATTTCGAACCGACTTTTGATCTTGGTGGGCATTTCCCAGGCTCGGATAGGATTTTGGCCGCACAGTTGTCTGCAGCACCTGATGCTGAATTGGCTTTGATGTTTGTGGAATTCGGCCGGAGAGATCCTGAGTTTGGCTCAGTGTATATGGTTTCCGTGGTGCGGCAAGGTCTGCATGGCGATGGCACTCTTTTTCTGAATCGAATCAAAGATGGGAATCCGGTCTCGCATCACGTTCGAATGAGTGCAGCTGAAGTGCGGACAACGATCGAAGAGGTGGCTCCGACTCTTCTGAAAACTCACTATTCGCAGACAGAATGCCCCGTTCATTACACCCACGGGATCTATTCTCAAATGGCGGTTGAATACCCGGGGCGTGGACTTGTCGGCGGCCAGGTATTCAGCCCAATGGAGACTTCGGAAGCCGGCAAAATCGTTGCAATCGGACGCAAACTCAAGGAGCGTGCACTCTCTGGCCAAGGCGAGTAGCCGCGGCTGATGCGCATCGTTTGAATCTTGTATCGTTCTGAAAGGTTTGGTTGATGGTTATTCGTGCTGCGACAGCCCACGATGTTCCCAAAGTTGCTGAAATGGTCGGCGAACTGCTGGCCGAAATCATGGCTGCGATCGGAGAGCAGGCATTCAATTTTGACCTGGCGGCGACGGCCGATCGGCTGCGTACTTTCATCGATCTGCAAAAGTATTTTGTTTTTGTCGCCTGGGACGGCGACGTGCCTGCTGGATTTGTGGCGCTCTATGAAAGCTATGCGCTGTACGCGGAAGGCGCTTTCGGCACGATCCCCGAATTCTATGTTCGCCCGGCATATCGCTCAAAGGCGCTGGGCTTGCAGCTTCTTACCACGGCAAAGGCGTTCGGCCGCGAACGCGGGTGGAAGCGGCTGGAGGTTACTACGCCGCCTTTGCCTCAGTTCGACAGGACGCTCGCATTTTATCAACGCGAAGGCTTCGCCATCAGCGGCGGCCGGAAACTGAAGGTGACATTGTGATCGAGGGACCTTTTTATCATGGCACCAAGGCGGACCTGAAAGTTGGCGACCTGATTGAACGCGGCTTTTCTTCCAACTACGGGTCGAGGCGGCAAGCCAACTTCGTCTATCTCACGGCAACCCTGGAAGCGGCGACATGGGGCGCAGAACTGGCAGTTGGGGAAGGACGGGGCAGGATATACATCGTGGAGCCGACAGGCCCGATTGAAGACGATCCAAACTTGACCAACAAGCGCTTTCCCGGCAACCCTACAAAGTCTTATCGTTCGCGTGAGCCCCTCCGCGTCATCGGCGAAGTTTTGGAATGGACAGGCCACCCGCCGGAACGCCTGCGCGAGATGCTTGACCACCTTGAAAAACTCAAGGAACAGGGCATTGAAGCGATCGAAGAATAGAGTCCGCACGTTCCGGTCGTGGCGCTTGCGACTGAATCGGTCATCTGGCTGGGCATGCGGCTGTGAGCTTGCGGGGCTGGAGTATTATTTGCGAAAGTCGGATGGAGGGTTTGCATGGGAACCGCATTCTGGATTAAACGATTCCTGCTTGTTCTGGCGGGGGCATTTGCAATTATCTGCCTGGCGCAGGCGATACGAGGGCGGTCCTTCGAGTACGCCGCAACGCAGGGTGCCATCTGGGGTGTGATTGGTGCGACGATTTTCACGATTACGCGGTTCCGGCAGGCGCGGAAGGGACAACACTGCGCGCTGTGCCGGGATACACCGGAAATGAGGGAGGAACAATGAAGGTAATCTTGAGCGGGATCCTGCTGGCAGCGCTGGCTGGATTGGCGCAAGCGCAAGTGCAAACGCCACCTAAATACGATGCCGAACTGGCGAAGTCGCTGGGCGGGAATGACAATGGCATGCGCAAATATGTCTTCGTCGTGCTGCGCACAGGGCCGAACAAGGTGCCGCCAGGGCAAGAACGAACCGACATGTTCGCCGGGCACATGGCGAATATCCAGCGCCTGGCCAATGAGCGCAAGCTGGCTTATGCCGGTCCGCTCGATGGCGTCGATGGAGCGCGTGGCATCTTCATCTTGGCTGTCGAAAGCATCGACGAGGCCAAGGCGCTGGTGGCGACAGATCCGGTCATTATCAAGGGCGAAATGGTGGCGGAATACCACACGCATTTCGGTTCTGCTGGCCTGATGATGGTCAACCAGGTCCATTCGCAAATCATGAAGCCAGCGGAGAAATGAGATATTCCACAGTCCGCACTTTTGCCATGTCCCTGCCGCACGTGAGCAACGAGCCGCATCACAACTTTGGCACATTTCGTGTCAAGGGCAAGATTTTCGTCACCGTCCCGCCGGGGGAGGAATTCGTCCACATCTTCATTCCCGACGAGAAGCGTGAGGAAGTGCTGGCGCTGTATTCCTCCTTCGCTGAAAAGCTGCTGTGGGGCAGCAAAGTGCTCGGCGTGCGGGTGGAGTTGGCGAAGGCCGATGCGGTGGTTGTCAAGCGCCTGGTGAAGATGGCATGGGAACACAAGGCGCCGAAACGCAAAGGCGCCTGATAATAGGGCTCGGTTGCTCAGTTAGTTAGCCTTTAAACGAACTCATGATGCAGGCAACATTCGAAACCATCCGGGCGCTCAGGACGCGCTTTGTGGTAATCAAAAATTCCAGGGACGAAGTGACTTTTAGCGTTGACGAAGCCAGATCAGGAGATGCCCATGGCCCGGCCATAATAAGATTTGTGAGTCCGGCACATACGTGGGCCTCAGTTTGGGACGACGCTCGCACCGAATGGCGAGATGTTCTCGGCTTTCAAATACCTGAACACGGTGAAATCAACGAAGCGTTCGTCAAGGCTGTCGGGCACCGGGTAAAAGTTAGTTTCACTAACATGAGATCGCCGTTGCTTCGTTGGGGTTTCACCGCAAATAATGTGGAAGTGACCGTGAAAGAATAGTAGAACGGATGCTTCGGGGGGCGGAGATGCCCCCAGTTGGCACACCATTTCACGCTCCGGAAGCGGCCATTCGTCCCTCCAGATCGACCGTTCGTCGGCTCGGCCAACCATGCAGGGCGGGGCGGCATTAGCATCCAGATTTTTGAGGAGGTCAGGCCGTGACGAAACTACCCGCAATTCTCTTCGCTTCACTCTCTCTTCTGCAAGCCACATGCGCGATAGCGGAAACTCCGCTCGAGCAGCGACTTGATGCCGCGCTGGCGCCTATGTTCAAGCCGAACTGGCCGGGCGCCACCGTGATTGTTACGCGTGATGGCAAGCCAGTCTTCCGCAAGGCGTATGGCCTGGCCAATGTGGCGGAAAACACGCCGATGCAGCCGGACATGCAATCGCGCATTGGTTCCATTACCAAGCAGTTCACCGCAGTCAGCATCCTGATGCTCGCAGAGCAGGGCAAGCTGTCGGTGAAGGACGATGTGCGCAAGTACCTGCCGGACTTCCCGGACAAGGGCAGCACCATCACCATCGAGCATCTGCTGCAGCACACCTCCGGCATCCCGAACTACACTGCGCTGAAGGCATTCCGCGAGTTGCCGGATGCGGGCGTGACAATCACCCAGGTGTTTGACGTCTTTGCGAAGGAGCCGCTCGACTTTGCTCCGGGTGACCGCTACAGCTACAGCAATTCGGGCTACTTCCTGCTCGGCCTCATCATCGAAAAGGTGTCCGGCCTGAGGTATCACGATTACGTCGCGAAAAACATCTTCGAGCCGCTTGGCATGCAAGACACGGCGCATGAGGGTTTCGAGCGCAGCGCCAAGCGCCACATCAAGGGCCACCGCCTGAGCGGCAAGGAAATCGTGGCAGTGAAAGACATCGACGTGACGCTTGCCTACTCGGCGGGGGCGCTGGTGACTACTGCGGATGATATGGCACGCTGGGACGCCGCCGTCAGCAGCGGCAGGCTGCTCAAGCCAGCGACATGGCGCCAGGCTTTCACCTCATGCCGGCTGCCGCAGGATGCTCCGTGCAACTACGGTTACGGCTGGAATATCGGCACGCTGGCGGGCCACAAGATGATCCATCATGGCGGTTCTATCCCGGGCTTCACCGCGCAGGCCTTGCGGCTGCCGGACGACAAGGTGTTCGTTGCGGTGCTCACCAATGGCAACGGCGGCGCAGTGAACACGCCGGTGATCGCCTACAAGGCGGCAGGGATCGCAATCGGCCAGCCGTTCGCCGACTTCAAGCCGATTGCACTGGCGCCTGAGGCGCTGGATGCCTTCGTCGGTACCTACGTTGGTGCGGACAAGGTCAAGCGCGTGGTGCGCCGCGATGGCGACAAGCTGGTCATGCAGCGGGACGGCCGTGATGCTGCGCCGATCATGGCGCATGCGCCGGACAGCTTCTTCATGGAAGGTTCGCTGGCGAACCTGGAGTTCCAGCGCGGCGCGGACGGCAAGGTTCACAGCCTGCTGGTACGCCAGCCTGGCGCGGACGAGACCGCGCTGCGCCAGTAAAAAGAGGCCGCCAGCTTCACTGATGGCTGGCGGCCCAGACGTGCCCGCGGCTAGCGCGTCATGAGGGAGGCATAGGCCAGCGGTTTATCTGGCAGGTCCTCATCTGGATAAGCTATGCTGCCGCTGACATAGCCTTGGCGCGAGATGACGATGTTCAGGGTCATGGATCTGTCGACCGACTCGAACATGTTTTCGCCCGTTGCTATGATCTCTCTTTCCTTCTGTTTGCCCACCTGTGCGTACAGGCGGTTGGCGACGCGGTTGATGTACATTTTCTTGCCATTGGAAAGATAGTACTCGCCCTTGTAGGCATGCAGGTCGTCCGGCCAGATGAAGTATGGCTCGGGTTTGGCGGCCGGAACGATCACGCGGCCGACATCGGGTTGTTGCTGCGCCAGGGCTTGTGTACAGCAAGCGGCAAGCCCCAGTATCGCAATGGCTCTTTTCATGACGCCTCCTCGTTTCAGCGTGAGGCGAATTCCACCAGCACAGGCAGCGAACCTGTGCTGCGACTGCTATCGACATAAGCTACATTGCCGGTGATCTGGCCGTCCCAGGTGTATTTGATGTGGACGGAAAGCTGGCCGTCCCGCGCGCTGAATTTGCGCAAACCCGTGGCGAACATCTCGTGCTTCGGTAGTGAGCCAATCTGGCCGTACATCCTGGCTCCTTGCCTGGTGAGGTACAAGGTCTTGCCGTTGGCGAGCTGGTAGTCGCCAATATATTCAAGGATTTCGTCGGGCCACAAAGTCAGTGGCTTCACGTCCTTCTGGGCCGGCACTACGACTGTTTCGACCGAAGTCTGGCTTTGGGCGGTAATGCTAAAAGCGAAGAAGCCCAGGCCGCACGCGAGCAATAGGCGATTCACGATAGCCTCCCATTGGGTCACCGTGACGCAAATCGAATGCTGATGACCTTAGGTTCAAGGCCTGCCGTCGCGGGCGATTCGTCGATATAGTTCAAGCTGCCGCCGACGGAATCGTCATTTGCCCACACGAGTTCCATCCACATCTTGCCATCGAGTGCCTGGAATTTGCCGTTGCCGGCGCGCGTAATTTCGTGTTCGCTCTGTTCGTCGACCCGCGCATACATCCGCGTTGCTTTGCGAATCAGGTAGAGCGTCTTGCCGTTCGAGAGGTCGTATGCGCCTTTGTATTTGCTGAATTCATCAGGCGACATATAGCTGCGTTGAACCTCTTTCGAGGCGGGGATTAAAACTGTTTGATCGGAGCCTTCTGCGTACGCCGTAAGGGCGAGCGCAAACAGGCAGCCGGTAGCCACTAACCGCTTCATGATTGCCTCCATTTTTTTGGTGTGGCCAGGGCTCTAAAATTGCCTGGCTCTTTCAATATAGCGCCCGGTCGGGCGGGTTGCTACCCCTGCGTCACCCTGGTTCGTGGCCACGGTGCGCAGGCTTTCGCTCGCGTTTAACGCGAGGCTATTGAGAGGGTGGCATGGGCAGGCTGTTGGCCAGCCATGCTTGGCGAAAAGTTCAATTCACCGGTGGCGGTATCGTCGTTGATCCAGACGATGTTCATATCCAGGCTGCCGTCGGCTGCAGTGAACTTGCCGTCGCCTTGCCAGAAGATTTGCTGCCGGGGGTGTTGGCCGACTTGCGCGTAGAGGCGGGCTGCGCCGCGCGACAAAGTGAGGGTCTGGCCATTGGACAGGGCATATGCACCCTGGTATTGATAGAACTCTTGCGGTGAGATGAGCTTGCGTTCCAAATTCACTTGCTTCTGCGCGGGCACAACCACCGATTGGTCAGCGCCGGTGCTGCTTTGTGCTGCTGCGCTTGCAGCGAGCACAAATAGCCCGGCGGCAGCGAAGTATCGCTTCATGACTGCCTCCATTCGTGGACCAAGGGTGCCAGTTCTAAATTGTTGTCTGGCACTTTTCAATATAGCCTTGGAAGAGGCCGACGGAAGTTCAATATTTTGATGAAACCAACTGTGGCGATACCTTGCGCATATGCCCCATCAGCGTTGGTAGGTAACGCGATACACCTTGTGTCCGTGGTCGTCGGAAACCAGTATCGAACCATCGGGCATCACCGCGATATCGACCGGGCGGCCGCTGACTTCTTCGTTCTGCAGGAAGCCGTCGATGAAGGCGGTATCGCTGACCAGCTTGTTCCCATACAGGGTGACCAAGCGCACCTGGTAGCCGATCTTGTTGGTACGGTTCCATGAGCCGTGCTCCGCGATCAGCAACTGGTTGCGGTACTGCTCGGGGAACTGGGTGCCGGTGTAGAAGGCCAGGCCGAGCGGGGCTACGTGCGGACCCAGTGCCGCCACGGGCGGGGCGAAAGCGTCGCAGCTTTTGCCATTGCCGAATTGCGGATCGGGCAGCACGCCGCCGTGGCAGTAAGGGAAGCCGAAGTGCATGCCGGCTTTCGGCGCCACATTCAGTTCGCAGGACGGCATGTTCTCGCCCATTTCATCGCGGCCGTTATCGGTGAACCAAAGCTCTTTCGTTACCGGGTGCCAGGTGAAGCCGACCGTGTTGCGCACGCCGCGCGCGTACAGTTCCCAGTTGCTGCCGTCCGGGTTCATGCGCCAGATCTTGGAGTAGGCCTCGTCTTCCTTGTCGCAGATATTGCAAGGCGCACCGATAGGCACGTACAGTTTGCCGTCCGGGCCGGCCTTGATGTACTTGGCGCCGTGCCAGGTTTCTGCAGGCAGGTCGTTCTTGATGACTTTGTAGGCCGGCTTGCTGGCGTAGGTTTTTTCGATGTCGTCGAACTTGATGATGCGCGAGATTTCGCCCACGTACAGTGCGCCGTTCAGCAGGGCGACGCCGTTGGGGTTGTTGAGGCCTTCGGCAACGGTGACGACTTTTTCGGCGATGCCGTCCTTGTTGGCGTCGACCAGGGCATAGACCTTGCCGGCCTTGGTCGAACCGACGAAGACCAGGCCGGTATCGGTAACGGCCAGTTCGCGCGCGCCTTCAACTTTGTCGGCATAGACTGCGATCCGGAAACCTTTCGGCAGCTTGAGCGCGGCCAGGCCATTGGCTGGTGCGGCAGGTGCAGCGGCGGTTGCAGCAGACGCGCTACCGTTGTTGGCGGCAGCCTTGCGGGCGGCAGCGTTGGCTGGCAGCAGGTATTCGGCCAACTGGTTGAGCTGTGCGCTGCTCAGTTGTTTGTCCCAGGCCGGCATGCCTTTGTCGGCTACGCCTTTGCCGATTACCCGCACCAGGTTGGCCTTGGTGGGCTGGCCGTGCAGCCAGGAGGCATCGGCCAGGTTAGGGCCGGCCGCGCCTTCCAGGTCCTTGCCGTGGCACTGGGCGCAGTTGGCCTGGTAGAGCTTATGGGCGGCGGAAAGGTCGGGGGCGGCGAAGGCGGGCGAGGAGAGCAGGGCGGCGGCCAGGGCGTGGACAGCCAGCGTCAGGACTTTTTTATTCATTGTATTTCCCTCTGGAATGACGAAAAGGCAGGCGGATTATCCGCCTGTTCCCTGTTTTTTGCATTTCGTCGCATGCGGCAGGACGGGGGCCGGGGCCGCCGATATGATGGAATCATCGAAAAACAGTCATTTCGGGGAGCGCAAAATGAAAATCGCTAAGAATATGGAGGCCATCTTCCTGGCCACCCTCCTGGTCCTTGTTGGTATTAATATGGCAACCATCATTGCCACCAGCGCGATCCCCGAGCTGCCTTTTGTCCTCGCGGCGGCCAACCTGTGACAATGCGCTGATGACTTACCAAGGATATACGATGAAGAAACCATTCCACTTTGGCTTGCTGTTTTCCGCACTCTGTCTGTTCCTGGGCCTGGCCCGGGCCGATGACACGACGACGGAAACCCGGGCCATCGATGCGCGCGTGGTGCGCGTCAAGCTCGACGGTGTGATCGATCTCAAGCTGCGCCGTGGCGATACCCCCGCGCTCAACATCACCACCGACAAGCGCTACGTCAACAAGGTGACGGCCGTGCAGACCGGCGACACGCTCTACCTGGATACGGAAAGCCGCGGCGTCAAGCTGAAGTCGGCGGCAGTGAAGGTGGAGCTGGTGCTGCCGCAGTTGCGCGAACTGGTGTCGGAGGGCGTGGGCAGCACGGAGGTCAGCGGCTTCAGCGGCGAGAACATCGACCTGACCCTGGACGGCGCGGGCAGCATGAAAGTGGTGTGCGATTACAAGAAGCTGAAGGCCAACCTGGGTGGCGTGGGCAGCATGCATGTGTGGGTGACGGAGAACGAGAACGTCGATCTCGACCTGCAGGGCGCGGGCTACATCACGATCGGCGGCCGCAGCAAGAACCTGAAGGCAACGCTGGGCGGCCTGGGTGGGCTGAATGCGCAGCAGTTCAAGGCGGAAGACGTGAGCCTGGACTTGAGCGGCCTGGGCAACGCGACCATCAATGCGTCCAACAACGCCAACCTGAACTTGAGCGGACTGGGTTCCGTCACTGTGTACGGCAAGCCGACTACCCGCAACGTGAGCGTGGATGGCCTGGGCAAGGTGAGCTGGAAGTAAGAGACATTCTGCAGTGCATAAAAAGAGATAAATCTAAAGCACCATGAAAAAACTACGAGGCGTGTTAATCGCGCTCGGCATCGCACTAGGGCTGCAGGCCAGTGCGCATGCGGGGTTCGCGGAAGGGGCCACGGCGTATAACAACAAGAATTATGCGCTGGCCTATAAAGAGATCCTGCCGTTGGCCAAGGCGGGTAATACGGATGCCGAGCATTTGCTTGGCTTGATGTATTACATGGGCCGTGGCGTGCCGCAGGATTACAAGCAGGCGCTGACCTGGCATCGCAAGGCGGCCCTCAAGGGCAAGGCGGATGCGCAGTATGTGGTCGGGGCGATGTATTACACGGGCAATGCGGTGATCCAGGACCACAAGGAGGCGGTGACCTGGTTCCGCAAGGCGGCGGAGCAGGGGCATCCGGATGCGCAGCAGGTGCTGGGACTGATGTACCGGTATCACATTGGCGGGATGCCGCAGGATAATGTGATTGCTTATATGTTGTGGAATCTGGCGGCGGCGGGCGGCTCGGCGAATGCGGCGGAGCAGAGGTCGGCGGTCGCACGGGGAATGACGCAGGAGCAGATTGAGGAAGGGCAGGCGTTGTCGTCGGGGTGGAAGCGGGGGACGCCGTTGCCGCGGGCGTCGCGGACTGGGGGCGGCTGAAACCCGGCAAACCTGGGTCAGACCCGCAGGGTCTGACCCTGTCTGCTCGTCTGTCGCGGGTCTGGGTTCGAGGCCTTTGACGTTCGGCGAAGATCAAAGGCGCTCAACCCAACCCCAGGCCCCAAGACCCAGGTTTGCCGGGTTTGTTGTTATAATGCGCCCCGTCATTGGGGAGTAGCCTCTCCTCCACCCTGGAGGAGGCATATGTCAACACACTTGGCCCACAGGCCATGGCATATGCGGTCCCCTACTTGGCAAGACCTTTGACCACAGCGCCGCCGATTTAGGCCGGGGGCGAGCTGTGGTCATTCGTCCGTGCCCGGCCTGGATTAAATCAATGGAATCCCTCCTCGTCTCAACCGGCGTCGTCGCCCTGGCCGAAATCGGCGACAAGACCCAGCTGCTGGCCTTCCTGCTCGCCGCCCGCTTCAAGAAGCCTTTGCCGATCATCGCCGGCATCTTCATCGCCACCATCTTCAACCACGGCCTGGCTGGTGCGCTGGGCGCCTGGATCACCTCCTTGCTGACGCCCGAAATGCTGCGCTGGGTGCTGGGCCTGTCCTTCCTCGGCATGGCCGCCTGGACTCTGGTGCCGGACAAGATCGAGGAAGACGAGACCAACGTCGCCAGCCGCTTCGGCGTGTTCGGCGCTACCCTGGTCACCTTCTTCCTGGCCGAGATGGGCGACAAGACCCAGGTCGCTACCGTGGCCATGGCCGCACACTACCCGGACCCGTTGATGGTGGTGGCCGGCACCACGCTCGGCATGCTGATCGCCGACGTGCCGGCCGTCTTCGCCGGCGACAAGCTGGCGGCGAAAATCCCGCTCAAGCTGGTACATGGCATCGCTGCCGCCATGTTCGCGGCGCTGGGCCTGGCGACCTTGCTCGGCATGGGCGCTCGCCTCGGCCTGTAAGCGCTACAATCGCCTCTTTCCCATAGAGGTGATGCCATGATGCGTGCGATCGAAATCCAGAAACCCGGCGCGGCCGATGTGCTGCGCTTGTGCGAGCGTCCGCTGCCGGTGGCGAAGGAGGGCGAGCTGCGCATCCGCGTGCACGCGGCCGGCATCAACCGGCCGGACGTGTTCCAGCGCATGGGCAGCTATGCGCCGCCGCCGGGCGCTACCGATATCCCGGGCCTGGAAGTGGCGGGCGAGATCGTCGATGGCGACCTGGCGGCCAGCGGCTTCAAGATCGGCGACATGGTGTGCGCGCTGGTGCAGGGCGGCGGCTATGCCGAATACGTGACCGCGCCGGTCGAGCAGGTGCTGCCGGTGCCGCGCGGCCTGTCGCCGCTGGAGGCAGCCTCGCTGCCGGAAACCTTCTTCACCGTCTGGAGCAATGTGTTCGACCGCGCCGGGCTGGGCAAGGGCGAAACCTTGCTGGTGCAGGGCGGGACCTCGGGCATCGGCGTGACGGCGATCCAGCTCGCGCGCGCGCTCGGCCACCGCGTGTTTGCCACGGCAGGCAGCGACGAGAAGGCGAGGGCGTGCGAAGCCCTGGGTGCGGCGCGCGGCATCAATTACCGCACGGAGGACTTTGCGGCCGTGGTGCGCGGGCTGACCGGCGATACCGGGGTCGACGTCATCCTCGATATGGTGGGCGGCGACTACCTGCCGCGCGAAATCAGTTGCCTGGCCGATGACGGCCGCATTGCCATCATCGCGCTGCTGGGCGGCGCCAAGGGCACGCTGGACATGGGGCAGGTGCTCAAGCGGCGCCTGACCATCACCGGCTCGACCCTGCGCCCGCGTTCTGTCGCGTTCAAGGGCGCCATCGCGCGCCAGCTGCGCGAAAAAGTCTGGCCACTGATCGAGGCCGGCGACATCAAGCCTGTGATCTACGAAAGCTTCCCCCTGGAGCAGGCGGCCAAGGCCCACACGCTGATGGAAAGCAGCAACCACGTGGGCAAGATTATGTTGCAAGTATTGTAAGTTCCCGGCGCATTCCTTGCCCGAGGGCAGCGGCCCGAGCTACAATTACGGGTTATTAAAAATTAAGCTACTATGCGCCGCAAACTCGTCATCGGTAACTGGAAAATGAACGGCAGCCGTGCCGCCAACACTACCCTGTTGGCAGGCATCAAGGCTGGCCTGGGTGATGCAAAGGCCGATACCGCGGTCTGCGTCCCGGCCCCATATCTGGCACAATGTCAGGCTGAACTCGCTGGCAGCGCAATTGCCTGGGGTTCGCAGGATGTGTCCGCCCACGCTGCGGGCGCCTACACGGGCGAGGTTTCGGCAGCGATGCTGCTGGATTTCGGCAGCAAATTCGCTATCGTCGGCCACTCCGAGCGCCGCTCGTATCACAAGGAAAGCAGCGCCCTGGTCGCCCAGAAGGCGCTGGCTGCCGTGAGTGCTGGCCTGGTGCCTGTGGTGTGCGTCGGCGAGACGCTGGAAGAGCGTGAAGCCGGCAAGACCGCCGACGTGGTCGGCGGGCAGCTCGATGCCGTGCTGGAAGTGCTGGGCGCGGAGCAGTTGGCAAAGATCGTGCTGGCGTACGAGCCTGTATGGGCGATCGGCACCGGCAAGACCGCTACCCCGGAAATGGCGCAGGAAGTGCACGCACTGCTGCGCGCCCGGGTGGCGAAGAAGGATGCGGCGTCTGCCGCCGGCATGCAGATCCTGTATGGCGGCAGCATGAAGCCGGAAAACGCCAAGGAATTGTTGGCCCAGCCGGATATCGACGGCGGCCTGATTGGCGGTGCGGCACTGAAGGCGGCGGATTTCCTCGCCATCATCCAGTCCGCATAAGCGGGGCAATTTTATTAATTAAGGAATAGCATGAACACTTTGTTCAATCTGGTTATCGTAGTGCAGGTCATCTCCGCCGTGGCGATTATCGGCCTGGTATTGCTGCAGCATGGCAAGGGCGCCGACATGGGTGCGGCCTTCGGCTCCGGCGCTTCCGGCAGCCTGTTTGGCGCCTCCGGCTCCTCCAACTTCCTGTCCAAGTCGACGGCACTGGCGGCAGCGATCTTCTTCGGCGCCACCCTGGCCCTGTCGGTCCTGGCGACCAAGGGCAACGTCTCGGCAGGTGCTGGCGTGATGGATAACGTCAAGGCTCCAGTCCAGGCTCCAGCGCCAGTAGGCGGCGCGGCGGCGATCCCTTCGGCTGCCCCGGCTCCTGCTCCTGCTGCTCCAGCGGCTGCAACCCCGGCCCCTGTTGAGGCTCCGGCTGCTTCCGCACCAGCTGCTTCCGCCCCTGCGGCGGCAGCTCCAGCTGCTTCGCCAGCGAAGTAAAACTGGCAACTTTGAACTTTTTGCCGTTTTTCTTCTTGATTATGCGCAATGTGCATTAACAAAGCGACGATCACAGTGTAGAATAGCGGCCTATTGCCGACGTGGTGAAATTGGTAGACACGCTATCTTGAGGGGGTAGTGGCGCAAGCTGTACGAGTTCGAGTCTCGTCGTCGGCACCAAAAAAGATCAAAAGC
>Ga0307408_100000820_pt1 | contig 24726 bp, 17 predicted proteins | sample 322Cmetagenome_FD_202116 | JGI IMG/M metagenome (GOLD analysis project Ga0307408, IMG submission 202116) | Maize rhizosphere microbial communities from greenhouse at UC Davis, California, United States - 322HYB-C-3 | ecosystem: Host-associated > Plants > Roots > Rhizosphere > Soil | place... | reverse complement strand
GCCCCATCGTTCTCACCTGGTTTGTGACCATTGGCGTCCTTGGCCTCCGCGGCGTCATCCAGCATCCGGAAGTGCTGAAAGCCCTGAGCCCGGCTTCCGGCATCATGTTCCTGATTCACGAGTGGCATCACGCCTTCCCGCTGCTCGCCGCCGTTTTCCTTGCCGTCACCGGTGGCGAAGCGCTCTACGCGGACCTCGGGCATTTCGGGACCAAGCCGATTCGCGTCGGCTGGTTCTCGGTGGTATTTCCGGGCCTGGTGCTGAACTACCTCGGTCAAGCGGCGCTACTGAGCTACGATCCGTCTGCGATCCGGGCGCCGTTCTTCCTGCTCGCTCCGGAATATTTCCGCCTTCCGCTGACGATCCTCGCCACCGGCGCTGCCGCGATCGCCAGCCAAGCGCTGATTTCGGGTGCCTTCTCGCTGACCACCCAGGCGGTGCAACTCGGCTGCCTCCCCCGCGTCCGCATCCGCTACACGTCGGAGCACTCGATCGGGCAGGTCTATGTGCCGGCGATCAACCGCTTCCTGTTGGTGGCCTGCATCGTCTTGGTGGTCACCTTCAAGAGCTCCACCGCCTTGGCCAGCGCCTACGGCATCGCGATCATCCTGACGATGACGATCACCTCTTTCCTGTTCTACTCCGCGGCTCGCGCGGCATGGGGCTGGTCGCTCCTGAAAGCGAGTTCGGTGACCCTCCTGTTCCTCGCGGTCGAACTCCCCTTCCTTGCCGCCAATTCGCTGAAGATCATCCACGGCGGCTGGTTGCCGCTGGTTGTCGCCGGCACCGCCATGTCGATCATGATGACCTGGCTGTGGGGCCGCGCCCGGCTTTATGCCCGGCTTTCGCGGGAGTCCCTTCCCATCGATGCCCTGCTGGCCGACCTGAAGAAAGGGCAGATCCACCGCGTCTCCGGGACGGCTGTTTACATGAGCGGTCGTGGCGACTCCGTGCCGATTGCCCTCTTGCACAATTTAAAACACAATCAGGTACTCCACGAACGAGTGATCCTGCTACACGTTCAAACACTGGATCAGCCGCATGCCGACCCCACCGAGCACTTGGGGCATACCGATCTCGGCCAGGGCGTTCACCGCGTGAATCTCAGCTTTGGATTTGCGGACACGCCGGACGTGCCCGACGCTCTGAAAGCTCGCTTGCCGGAAGAGGTGAAATTCCACCCCGGCAAGGCAACCTACGTCCTTGGTCGCGAAACCTACGGCGTCGGCAAAAATGCCAGCGCACTGGATCGCATCCGGCTCGCTCTGTTCGCCATCATGGCGCGGAATGCTTCACCGGCCACGGCGTATTTCCGCCTGCCGCCCGGACGCGTGGTCGAGCTTGGCGCACAGATCACGCTGTGATTTGTGGGGTTCGTAAAAGCGCCTAGTTGATCTTCGCTCGCTTCGGGACTACTGTTAGGTGGATCGGTGGAAAAGCCGGTCCATTCGGCAGAAAGGACCCCTAGCCATGCTTGGCAAGATCTTACGTTTCTTCCGTAGCGACCCGCGCCCGGCTCGCCGGGAGCGGCCTTTGGATGATGCGCCAGCGCCGAAACTCGGGCTTGCCCTTTCTTCCGGCGGTGCCCGCGGCCTTGCACATGTCGGCGTGCTGCAGGTCCTGGAGGAAAATGGCATCGAGGTCCACGCCATCGCCGGCTCCAGCATGGGCGCCTACATCGGCGCGCTGTGGGCCATCGGATTCTCCGGGAAAGCGCTCGAAGATCTCGCCGCCGAGATGCAGGACCGCCGTCAGCTCTGGAAGCTGGCGGATCCGATGTTCCCGCCGATGAAGGGTCTCTTTCACGGCCATAAGGCTCGCGCTCACTTGGAACGCTCACTTGGCGATGTGTGTTTCGAAGATCTTGAGCGCCGCCTGCTCGTAGTCGCGCTGGACATTGACACCAAGGAGCGCCTGGTCTGCCGTCGCGGAAAGATCGCCGATGCGGTTCACGCTTCTTGTGCAATGCCCGGCATCATCGCGCCGGTCATGCTGGAGGGTCGCCGCTGCGTCGACGGCGGCGTGATCGATCCCGTGCCGGTCGGCGCGCTGAGGAAGTTTACCGATGTGGATCGCGTGCTCGCCATTTCCACCATCCCGACCTTCCAGGATGTCGATGAAGGCCTCTGCCGTACGGAAGAAGTGCCAGACCTCGGGCTGTGGAAACGCTGCGGCATCGCGATCAACCGAAACATCAACTTCATGGCTCGTGGCAACATCATCGACACCTTCCGTCAGAGCATTCGGGCCGCGCAGATTCGCCTCGCTCACGAATCCTGCAAGCGTGCCGACCTCTGCCTGAGACCCGAGCACTTCTTCGCGCCATGGCACGACTACGCCGGCTTCCGTCGCTTCATCGATGCCGGCCGCCAGGTCGCCCTCGATCATCTCGACGAAATCCGCGCCCTGGTACGCCCCGATTTCCAAGCTCATGAAAACCCATCCGCCCAACCCATGGTGGGCCACGACGTCGCGTGACGAACTCCACCACCGGCAGGATGCGCTCTTGCGGCGCCTCCTGAAGGACCGCGTGGTGCCTTTCACTGCGCACTACGCGAAGCTCTTCAAGGAACTGGGCATCGAGGCCGGTGACATCCGCGGGACAGACGACCTTCAATCGCTGCCCTTCACCTCCAAGGCCGACCTCACCACGCCACGCGACTTCGTCGTCATCCCCGATGAAAAGGCGCTGCGCCACCAGTGGTCCACGCTGCGTTACGCGCTCACTCATGGCCCGGCAGCGACCAAGCAGGCACTCGAGGAGGAGCTTCGCCCGATTCTTCTAACAAGCACCACCGGTCGCTCGGCTGCACCTGTTCCCTTCCTCTACACCAAGCACGACCTTGCGAACTTGGAGGAGTGCGGTCGTCGCATGATGGAGTTGTGCAAGTCCGATCCCTCGTGGCGGCACATCAATGCCTTTCCCTTCGCGCCTCACCTCGCCTTCTGGTTGGCCCACTACGCGGGCATCGGATTCAACACCTTCATGATCTCCACCGGCGGAGGCAAGACGCTCGGCACCGACGGCAACCTGCGGCTCATCACGAAGATCGATCCCGACGCGATCATTGCGATGCCGACCTTCCTCTATCACCTGCTCCAGCAGGCCGCCCACGAGAAGCAGCGCTGGACCAAGCTCAAGCGCATCGTTCTCGGCGGCGAAAAGGTTCCGCTCGGCATGCGCAGGAAGCTGCGCGCGCTCTGTGAGGAAATCGGCGCGGAACACGTCGCCATCATTTCCACCTACGGCTTCACCGAAGCCAAGCTCGCGTGGACTGAATGCATGCCTCCGGATGGCGCGGCCCCCACCGGCTTCCACACCTATCCCGACTTGGTGTTCCTCGAAGTGGTCGATCCCAAGACCGGCCAACGGGTCCCTGATGGACAGCCCGGCGAGATCGTTTGCACGCCGCTCGATGCGCGCGGCACCGTCGTCATCCGCTACCGCACCGGCGACCTTGCCGAAGGAGGGATCACCTACGCTCCGTGCCCGCATTGTGGTAGGACATGCCCGCGCCTGTTAGGAAAGATCTCCCGCGTTTCCGATATCCGGGAGTTAAACGTCAACAAACTCAAGGGGACGATGGTGGATTTCAACGCGCTCGAAAACCTGCTAGACGATACCGATGGCCTCGGCGCGTGGCAGATCGAACTGCGCAAACGCCACGATGACCCACTGGAAACCGACCAGGTCTTCGTTCACGCCGTGCCGATCAATGGCTGCGATCGTGAAGCCTTGCGCGATCACATTAGACATCGTTTCGGCGAAGCCGTCGAATTCGCGCCGAACGACATCGTCTTCCACACCTGGGACGACATGCGCCGCATGCAAGGCGTGGGCAAGGAGCTGAAGGAGCAGAAGCTCGTCGATCACCGCCCGAACCCAGAAGTCTCATGAGCGACCTGTTCATCATCGCTGGCATTCGCACGCCGTTCTCTCGATCCGGGTCGGACTTCGACGGACTCACGGCCGACGATCTCGGTCAACATGCCTGCTCTTCCTTGTTGCTCCGCACTGGCATTGATCCCGCTCTGATCGATGAAGTGATCATCGGCTGTGTCGCGCAGCCGCCGGATGCCGCGAACATCGCCCGGATCATTGCCCTGCGCTCAGGCGTTCCGGAAAAGACCCCTGCGGTCACCGTCCACCGCAACTGCGCATCCGGCATGGAGGCCGTCACAACCGCCCATCAGCGGATGGTGTCGGGCCAAGGCGAACTGTTCCTCGTCGGCGGGGCGGAAAGCATGTCGCAAATCCCCTTTTTCTATCCTCACGCCGCCGTCGCCAAATTCACCACCCTCTCCAAGGCGAAGGAGATCGGCCAGAAGATCACGGCGATCGCCGACTTCCGGCCAGCGGACTTCAAGCCCCGCATTGGCTTACAGCTTGGCCTGACTGATCCCTTCTGCGGGCAGATCATGGGCGACACGGCGGAAACACTCGCGCGCGAATTCCATCTGTCGCGCGAAGTTCAGGATGCATTTGCCGCCGAGTCGCATCGAAAGGTGCTCGCTGCCGCGGACCGCCTGTTAGAAGAAATCGCACCGGTTCATTTGCCAGCCAAAGCGGTGACTCGGGACAATGGCATCCGCGAGGACTCGACGCCCGAGAAGCTCGCCAAGCTCCGGCCAATCTTCGATCGCCAGAGCGGCAGCGTGACGGCTGGCAACAGCTCGCAAGTTACCGATGGAGCCGTGGCCTTGCTAGTAGGTAGCGAGCAAGCCGCAAGGAAGCTCGGCATCGAGCCGCTCGGTCGTCTCACTGGCTATGCTTACGTCGGCTGTGATCCAAAGCGCATGGGGCTCGGCCCGATTCACGCCATCGCCCGGCTGGGTCGCTCTCCGGAGGATGCCGATGTCATTGAGATCAATGAGGCCTTTGCGGCTCAGGTGCTCGCCGTCCTCGCGGCGCTGAAAGAACCTGACAAGTGCGGCGTGGCCATGCCGCCGGTCGAGATCCCTCACGAAAAGCTCAATCGCCGCGGCGGCTCGATCGCACTCGGCCATCCAGTCGGCGCCACCGGTGCCCGCCTCGTTCTTACCGCGCTTCATCAACTTCGCGAGACCGACGGCAGATCCGCTCTCGCCACCCTCTGTGTTGGCGGCGGTCAAGGTGCCGCGCTCTGGCTTGAACGCTCATGACGAAACACCCAACGCCATGCCTCATTTCTACTTCCAACCCAACGGCACACACGGCGTTCTCACCTTTGATCGCGAAGGCTCCTCCGCCAACATCTTCGACCGGCCAGCCTTGGTCGAACTCAACGAAAAGCTCGATGCCCTCTCAGCTCATCCGGAGCTAAACGGCCTGATCATCCGATCCGCCAAGCCTTCCATTTTCATCGCCGGTGCGGACCTCAAGGTCCTTTCCTCGCTGCAAGGGGACGAGCTGCGGGACCTGATCGAACTCGGGCAGGCCACCTTCCAGAAGCTCGCCCGCCTTCCTTACGTTACCGTCGCTGCGATCCATGGGGCCTGCGTCGGAGGAGGTTGCGAACTCGCGCTCGCCTGCGATTGGCGCGTTGCAAGCGATGCATCCGCCACCAAGATCGGCCTACCCGAAACCAATCTTGGCATTCTTCCCGCATGGGGCGGAACGACGAGACTACCCCGCCTCATCGGTTTGCCGAAAGCGCTGCCCATCATCCTTGGCGGCAAGGTCCTCGCGGCAGGGGCGGCAAAGGCGAAAGGTCTCGTCGATGCCGTGGTTCCGCGGGAGAACCTTGAAGCTCACGCCCTCACTTTTCTCGCGCGTGGCAAGCGCCGCCCGAAGTCCTTCCTCCATCTCCACAATCCGCTCTCCGTCGCCGTCATCGGCACCAAGGCTCGCTCGGCAATGCGTGAGAAATCCCGCGGTCTCTATCCCGGCCCCGAAGCCGCCCTTGATGTCGCGCTGGCTTCCTGCAGTGGTCCAATCGAAGACGGATTCCGCCGCGAAAAGGAAGCGATCCTCAAACTCGCAGCTCGACCTGAAACGCGACAACTCCTGCGACTGTTCTTCCTCCAAGAGCGCGCGAAAAAACACCGTGTCGTCGCTGCCGAACCGCGCAAGATTGGCCCCTGCGCCGTCATTGGCTCCGGCGTGATGGGAGCGGGCATTGCTTACTGGCTCAGCACCCGCGGCCACGAGGTCATCCTGCGCGACCTCGACGACGAAGCCCTCGCTCGCGGCATGAAATCCATTGCCAAGAACTACGATGAATCCCGTAGCCGCCGGATTCTCACACCCACCGCCGCGTCCCGTGGGTTGGATCGCATTCACCCCTCCGCAATCCCCGTCCCGCTCGAACGCTGCGACCTCGTCATCGAAGCCGCTGTTGAGCGACTCGATATCAAGCAAAAGGTCTTCGCCGACCTCTCATCGAGAGCCCGCCCCGACACCATCCTCGCGACCAATACCTCGGCCTTGCCCATCCATGAACTCTCCGGAGTCATCAGTCACCCGGAGCGGCTGGTCGGCTTGCACTTCTTTAATCCGGTCCACCGCATGCCCTTGGTTGAGGTCGTCCGAACGGCCACTACGTCCGATGAAACCTTGGCCACCGCAGTCGCCTTCGTCCGGTCCGTGGGGAAGTTGCCGGTTGTGGTACGGGATGCTCCCGGTTTCCTCGTGAACCGCATTCTCATGCCCTACCTCGTTGAGGCTGCAAAGCTCTTCGAGCGTGGCGGCGACCCGAAGTCGATCGACGATGCCATGCTCGACTTCGGTATGCCGATGGGTCCGCTGCGCCTGCTTGATGAAGTCGGCCTTGATGTATCGGCCCACGTCGCCCGCACCTTGGCGGACGCGTTTCCCGACCGCATGAGCGTTCCCGATTTGCTCGGCAAGCTCATCGAGCAAGGCCAACTCGGCCGCAAGTCCGGTGCCGGTTTCTACATTTACGATCGTAATGAAACCTCACCCAATCCCGCCGCGCTTGCGCTGCGAACCGGCAATGAGGCAACGCCCGCCGACGTCTCGGGTCGACTCGCTCATGCGATGAGCCAGGAAGCGCGGCTCTGCCTCAGCGAAGGCATCGCCGAAACCGCAGACGATGTCGATCTCGCGATGGTCCTCGGCACCGGCTACGCACCCTTCCGTGGCGGTCCGCTGCAAAACGAACTCAAACACCCCTCTTGAGCCATGCACGACACCCTGATCGATACCAGCAAGATGTCCGCCGGCCAGCGTGCCGCGTTGGAACTCGCGGAGTCGTCGCGGGACACTCGCGAGCTATCCGGCTTTGCAGCCTCGATCTTCGATGGCTCGCCGGACTTCTCCATCATCTTCCCCTTCCCTCAACAATCCGTTGCTGACCGGGCCGAGGGCGATGCCTTCATTGAAAAGCTCTCCACCTTTCTTCGTGACCACACCGATCCCGATGCGATCGACCGCGAGGGTGAAATCCCGGATGCCGTGTTCGAGGGCCTCGCCAAGCTCGGTGCCTTCGGAATCAAGATCCCTCAGGATTACGGTGGCCTCGGCCTCTCGCAGACCAACTACTCGCGCGCCGCGATGCTCCTGGGCAGCCACTGCGGCAATCTCACCGCCCTGCTTTCCGCCCATCAGTCGATCGGCATTCCCCAACCGCTCCTCGCCTTCGGGACGGAGGAGCAGAAGAAAAAGTATCTCCCCCAATGTGCTGCGGGCGCCGTGTCGGCATTCGCACTGACCGAGATCGAAGTGGGCTCGGATCCCGCCCGCATGAAGACCTTGGCGCGGCTTTCCGACGATGGCCGTCATTGGATCCTCGACGGAGAGAAGCTCTGGTGCACCAACGGCCTCAAGGCCAAGCACCTGATCGTGATGGCGCGCACTCCCTTGCCGGACAAGCCGAATGCCATCACCGCCTTCATCGTTGAAATCGCCTGGCCCGGCGTGGAGATCGTCACCCGCTGTCGCTTCATGGGGCTGAAGGCGCTCTACAATGGCGTGATCCGATTCACCGGCGTGAAGGTGCCGCGCGAGAACGTGGTCCTCGGCGAAGGCAAGGGCCTGAAGGTCGCACTGACGACGCTCAACACGGGCCGCCTCACCTTGCCTGCGGCGTGCGTGGGTCTGCTCAACCGCTGCCTCGACATCGCCGTGCCATGGTCACGCGAACGCGAACAGTGGGGCCAGGCCATCGGCAAGCACGAAGCCATCGCCGGTAAGCTCGCCGACCTCGCCGCTGATGCCTTTGGTACGGAATCCCTCGTACTTTACACCTCGGCATTGGTTGATGTCGACAAGAAGGCCGACATTCGCCTTGAAGCCGCTATCGCCAAGCTCTGGGGCACCGAGGCCGGTTGGCGGGGTGCGGACTCAACCATGCAGATCAAGGGTGGTCGCGGCTACGAAACCGCCGACTCCCTGCGCGCCCGCGGCGAGCGACCGGATCCGATCGAGCGACTGCTGCGCGATAGCCGCATCAATACGATCTTTGAGGGCTCGACGGAGATCATGCACCTCTTCATCGCCCGCGAGGCGCTCGATCCTCACCTTAGGCGTGGAGCCGCTGCATTGGATACCCGCAAGCCCTTGTCCGAGCGCGCGAAGACGGGCCTGCGTGCCGGCCTCTTCTACGCGGGTTGGTACCCCAAGCGCTGGCTACCGCTGTCGCGCGGCATCCCCTCGGACCTGGATCCACAACTGCGACGTGGACTCGCTAGAACCGCAGCCCTCAGCCGAAAGCTGGCACGAACGCTTTTCCACGCCATGGCGCTCAATGGTCCGAAACTCGAGCGCCGCCAGCTTCTCCTGAGCCGACTGGTCGATGCCGGCTCCGAGCTACTCGCCATGAGCCTCTCCGCGGCGAGAGCCCATGCACTGGGCGATGACGCATCGCTTCAGACCGCGCGTTTCATTTGCCATCGCGGCGAACAACGCGTGGAAGCGCTGTTCGCCGAGGCATCTGACAAGCGGGATGCTGAAGCCTACCGGCTTGCAAAGCGGCTGATCTCGTAACCATTACGTCACTTCTCCTCAGTCGTGGCCAGCGAGGCATTCACCTTGATCGTGCGATCGATGTCGAAGCTCACATAGGCAACTCGCTCGGGCTTGCGTTGGTTGAATGGAGTGACCGTGAGCACCTCGATGGTATAGGTGCCGTCCTCCTTGACCTCGTTTTCACTGACAGTGAGCGGAACCACTGCATCTTGGGGAGCGTAAGTGTTGAACGACACGACGGACGACCCAATGATGCGACCGATCGTCCCGAGCGCTGGCTGGCCCTTGTAAATCTGGGCGTAGGTCACGCTGTCCGGGTAGAGATCGTTGCACACCACCCTGGCGTGAGGAGGGATGCCGGTGTATCGCTTGCCGGCTTCGAGGTTCTCGATCACCGCGTCGCAGATCGGCCAGATTTGGACCGTCGAGGCGGCGATGGCAGTCTTCCGGTCATTGCCACCGTGTGGTACCTTGGCGGTGAAGGTTTCTTCGCCGCAGGCCTTGGTCGGGCTCTGAGCGGGTAGCATCTGATAGATCTCCGGGTCGGAGAAGTCGCCGTTCTTCGTGAACTCGAACATCTCGTCGTAGCTGCCTTGGCCTGCGCCGTTCGGATACGGCACGTGGAGATCGGGATGGTAGAACTTGAAGTCGCGCTCCAGCGTGACCTTGCCAATGCCACCGAGCGGATCTCCGGGCTCGGCGAGCTTGCGGATGGATAGGTCCATCGCGAACGGGCGGTCGGCACGAGTCCGCGGCGGATTGTAAGGATCTTCCGAGCGGAGGTTCAGCGTGGCGGCTGGCAGGTGCGAGCCCACGGTCACTTCGTCGATGAGCTGGGGCAGCGGCTGATAGTCGTCGGATCCACCAAGAATCACGTCGAGGTGAATGCCGAGCAGATCGACGTCCACGAGGTTCGAGTCCAGCGCCACGTTGACATGACCGACCGAACCAACGCCGACATCGAGCAAGCTGAAGGGATCGTAGGTCTCGTCGTGATAGGCATAGAGCTGGAGGATGGCTCCGTCGCCTTCGAGAGGCTTGGAGAGAATCTGACCGTTGAGTCCGGCAACCGGCATGTCATAGACGACGGGCTGGCCTTGGATCAGTTGGATCTGACGGACGAAGTCCTTGCCGGAGACCGGCACGGCAGAGGCAGCAATGAGAGCGAGGGATGGGAGGAGTTTCATGGCTCGGTGACGGGTGATGGAACAGGGAGGACGGTAATCGGGTTGCCACGCAGGGTGGCGATGACCATGCGGCCCGCGGTGGCAAAGGTCTTCTGATCTCCCTCGAAAAGCGGAACTTCTCCGCGGACCTGGGCGAGCGTGACCTCGTGGGTGGAGATCCAATTGCGATTGGCGATGAGGAACTCGGACCATGCCACCGGCTTGCCGGCAGCCCTATTGGACATGCGGGTCGCAAGAGCATCGGGACAGAAGATCACCGAACCTTTCGGAAGGATCGCGTGAGTCTCATCGTGGCCAATAAAGACGGACAATTCGGCAATGCTGTAGCTCTTGGCCTGTTTTGGCACCGGCTTGGGCATCGTAGCACCGCTGGCATTGCGCCGGGCGCGAAAGGCCCCGTCATTGGTCACGTCATTGGCAGGGGGCTGAAGTCCGGGGGGAAGGACTTCCGGCCCCCTGCCGCTTGGACGCGGTTCCTCGCCCCGGGTGGGGGCGCTCGCAAGCAGACCGAGGGCGATGAACAGCAGTGGGGGGATTTTCATAGGGTGCGGCGGATTTTGAGCCAGCCGTTGCCTTGGCTGCCGCTGAGATCGACAGTCACACTGACAAGATCGGGAGTCTGGATATTCGGCAGATCGATAACGCCGCCGCTGGTATCACTGCCTGATGAAGACGGCGGCGAACCGAGGATCGTGAGATTGGCATCCCCGAGATCGAGGCCGAGGAAAGGCGGACGATAGACCGGGCGCTGCTCCGCGCGGTCGATGCGGTAGGTGATCGGCACCGAGGCTCCGTAGAGGATGGAGTTCGAAGGCACCGAGATATCTCCGGTCATCACCGGCGGAGCGGAGTGATACTCTCCGAGGACGTAGAAATAGCCGGTGGGATTGAGATTGTAGTAGGCCGGAGCCAAGAGGCTCCCAAGCAGGCCCGAGCCGGCAAGGTGGAAGGTCAGACTGACATCGCGCGGATTCCGCGGGTCGCAGAGCGTCCACGACTGCCCATACTGATGGATGGGCCCCACCTGCACGCCGGGAAAGCGGCCTTTCACCGTGAGATCCTCGGGATAGAACTGCGTCAGGCCGGTTTGCAGACGGACGTAGGCGGTCGAATCGACCGCACTGCCAGTGCCGATCAGACCGAGGAGCTTCAGGTGGAACTCGTTGCTCACCACTTGGGTGTTCACGGCGCGATTTCCCAAGACCAAGCGGCCGGCGACGCCAAAGACATCGTAACGATACGGCCGGGTGAAGGAGACGCCACGGCTCCGGGTGCTCTCGGTGAGAGAGACCGGGGACGTCATGCCAGGAGCCCAGCATTCGACTTGGGCGGAGGCAGTGGACAGGCAGGACAACAGGACGGATACGGCGCACAAGGCTGCCGCACGGAGGGGGATCCGGGGTTGCATGGCTAGTTGTAAGGGTGGCTCTGGGCTATGGCAGATGACACTGCCGCAAACCAGATGGGGGGTGAACGGTCCGAAAGGCGGGACTCCTTTTGGATGGGACCGTGGGACTATTCTGTTTAATTGCGGTGGGTGCCGCGGGAATCCGGCGAACCGGCGACTGGAAGATGGAAATATAAGGCTATCTAAGTAACGGAGTTCTATTGGATTTCCCCCGGAATGGACAAGACGCCTCGTGAACCAATGATTTATGAGCTGATAAACAAACCCTGAAACGACTGAACTTCACGGTTTCCCAACGAATCTTGGCCTCCTTAACTCCCGCCGTGTTTCGACGCCTGTTCCCCTGCTCCGCCGCTCTCCTGCTCGCCCAGTGCACCAGCGGGCCTGATCTCGCGATTCCCGGCCCAGCTCCAACAGTGCGCCGGGAGGAAGTCATTCAAACGGCCTGCATTTATAGCCGGCTGGAGTGGCAACCTCAGGAGCAGCACCGGAAACACGGGCGTGATCAAGCTGGCGTGCTGGTGCACACCCCGGACCAAACGCTCCCCGACCACGGCTTTTCCAACGGCTGGTGGCAGACCGGAAGGGTCGCTCGCGGGATGGCCTACCAATGGGGCGGCTTTGATACGCCAAAGCAGTTCCTCGCATCGCTTGAGCGCGGTGAGGCCGCCGGTGATATTTCCACGCCGGAGAAGCGGCGCTTGGGCGACACGGCGACCAGCAAGGAGGCCTGCGGCATCGATTGCTCGGGCTTCGTTTCACGCTGCTGGCGGCTTCCGCGCCCCTACTCCACCAAGGAGCTGCCATCCATCTGCGAAAAGCTCCAAAGCTGGGACGATCTGAAACCCGGCGATATCCTTCTCAACGACCGCCACGTGGTCTTGTTCGCCAAATGGTCGACCATTGGAACCTCTATCTATGCCTATGAAGCGGGTCCCCTGCCCGTCTGGCGGGTAAACGCCGCTGAAATCCGGAAGGACTTTCTGTTAGGGCGAGGCTATGCCCCGTGGCGCTATCGCGGGATCCGGGAGTAGCCTCGCCACCTTAGGCACCGGGCAATTGCATCACCGCGCGCAGGCCTCCGCCCTGCCGGTTCTCCAAAGTCAGATCTCCGCCGTGATTTCTCAGGATCGACCGAGCGATCGGCAGGCCGAGACCCGTGCCACCCGTCGAGCGGTTGCGCGAGCCTTCCAGCCTCACGAACGGCGTGAATACCCGCTCCAGATCCGGCTCAGGAATGCCGGGACCGTCGTCATCCACGATGATCTCCAGCATCCCTGCCCCGGTCCGGGTGCTGACGCGTGCCACACCGCCATAGCGCACCGCATTCTCGATGACATTTCTCACCGCCCGTCGCAGGGCGTCCGGACGGCAGCGCCAAGGCAAGGGCTTATCCCCTCCGAACTCGACCTTCCAGCCGAGCAATCGCAGATCCTCGCACTGGCTGTCTAACAGCGCGTTCAGGTCCACCGTCCGGGTGTCGCCAACAGAGGCCTCCTCGCGCGCGAAGGCGAGGCTCGCTTCGGTGATCGCCTTCATCTCGTCCAGCGTCGCCACCAGCTTGTCGCGGGTTTCCCCGTCGGCCACGAACTCCGCCTGCAGTCGCAGCGAGGTGATCGGCGTGCGCAAGTCATGGCTAACCGCCGCCATGATGCCGGTCCGGTCCTCCACGTAGCGCTTGATCCGGGATTGCATGCGGTTGAATGCCGTCGCAGTCCGGCGGATATCGTCCGCGCCCTCCTCGGGTAGGGGCTCCGTCGCCTCGCCTCGACCGAGCTTTTCAGCCGCTTCGGTAAGCCGTCGCAAGGGCCGCCCCACCCGGTTCGCGATCAGGGCAGTCACCACGCACAGTGCCGCGGCCGTGATGGCCATCGAGACGTAGTAGGATGCGGGAGGACCGCTCGGCGGTCCCGGCTTCGCGTAAATTGAATGCAACCAAACGCCCTCGTGGATCCGGGTGGTCAGCCCGAAGCCATTCCACTTCTCCAAATGCAACAAGGTCGCCGGTGATCCACCTTTCCACTCCTCCAAGGGCAGCGCTTCCCACTTCAGTCCACCCTGCAATTCCAAGCTACCGGGCGGCGGCGGACGACTGGCTTCCATCAATCGCTCCTGCGCGTGCTTCTGCCATGTCAGCGGGTCGGACTCGGGCCCGCTGGCCAGCCAAAACCTTACCGCGCTTGTACTCGCAGCATTCACGATGTCCTCGTAAAGATCCGGCTCCGCCGCATCGATCAATCTCGCCACCGATGCCGTGCGGGAGATGAACTCATCCCGCCTCAGCAGCAAGACGGTGCGTAGCTGATCATCCCGATAGATCGCCAGGAACACCACTTGCGAAAGCACCAGCGACAGCAGCAGGAGCGTGATCCACTGCCCGGTGAGGCTCCTCATCCAGAAACGCTTCATGCCAGTGTCACCTCCCCGGTGAAGCAGTAGCCGTCGCCCCAGAAGGTCTTGATGAGGACCGGATTCTTCGGATCCTTCTCGATCTTCCGGCGCAGGCGGCTCACTTGGTTGTCAATGCTCCGGTCCCACGCCTCCGCTTCGCGCCCACTTGTTAGATCAAGCAAAGCATCGCGGCTGAGCACCTTCCCCGCATGTTCCAGAAAGACGCATAGCAGACGATACTCGGCGGTACTCAACGGCACCGCCACGCCATCGATGCCGGTGACCTCATGGCGCGTCATGTCGAAAACCTTGTCGCCAAAGCGCACGTTGCTTCCCTTCGTCACGGGCTCCTCGCCTTTCGCCGGGTCACCTCCCGTCCGGCGCAGCACCGCGCGAATTCGGGCAAGCAGCTCGCGGGGATTGAATGGCTTCACGAGATAGTCATCCGCTCCCAGCTCCAGTCCCACGATGCGATCCGTGTCCTCCGCCATCGCTGTTAGAAAAATCACCGGCAGCTTGGATCCAGACCGCAAGTGACGGCAAAGCGACAGCCCGTCCTCCCCTGGCATCATGATATCGAGTACCGCCAGATCCGGAACCTCACCGCGAGCCATCATGGCACGGAACTCCGCCGCACTTGCAGCTGCACTTACCTTGTAGCCGTGCTGGCCCAGATAGCGCACTAGCAGTTCGCGGATCTCTCCGTGGTCATCCACCACGGCAATGTGCGGAAGCGGTTCCATCCCTCGTCACTGCTAGCATCGCTGTTTCCGCACCCGAGCGCGTGCAAAAAAGTGTCGCAAATTGTGTCACACCGCGGGGCATTGCGACAATTCGCGACAATAAAAACCGGCGTTCGACACACACTCCACCTCTTCCCGTGGTAGTGATTCTCCCGCCGATGAAGAGAGTCGTTTGGTTTCTGATCCTCATGCTGGTCTTTGCTGGCGCCTATTTCGCGTGGCAGAAGGCGAATGCATCCACGACCAAGCACGACCCCGCTCCTGGTGCGTCCCGCGGGGTGCCGGTCATCGCCGCGGAGGTCGTGAAGGAGGACATTCCCATCTGGCTGGAAGGCATCGGCAATGTCCAGGCGGCCAATACCGTGACCGTTCGCCCGCGGGTCGGCGGCACCCTGGAAAGCATCAGCTTCACCGAAGGAGCGATGGTCAAGGAGGGCGACGTGCTCGCCCGGATCGATCCGCGACCGTTCGAGTCCGTGCTCTCGCAGGCGAAGGCAAAGAAGGCCCAGGATGAGGCTCAGCTCGCCAATGCCCAATCCGTCCTCGCCCGCGCACAAAGCTTGGTGAAGGAGAATGCGATCAGCCGCCAGATGGTCGATCAGGCGCAGGCCTCCGCGACTCAACTGCAAGCCCAGGTGAAAGCCGACCAGGCGGCCATCGATGCCGCCCAGCTCGATCTCGATTTCACGACCGTGCGCGCTCCCATCTCCGGGCGCACCGGCGTGCGGATGGTGGATGCAGGCAACGTGGTGACCGGCAGCCAGCCGGAAGGCCTCGTCGTCCTCACGGAGTTGCAGCCGACCTCAGTCATCTTCACCCTCCCCCAGCGACATCTCGCCGACCTCCGCCCGCACATGAAACCGGGCTCAGCGGAACTCCCCGTGCAAGCGCTGGATGAAGATGGCACCCTGCTCGATGAAGGCCTGCTCAAGCTGGTGGACAACCAGATCGACAACGCCACCGGCACCCTGAAGCTCAAGGCATCCTTTCCGAACAAGGACTTCACTCTCTGGCCCGGCCAATACGTCAACGCCCGCATGCTGGTGGAGACGAAGAAGGACGTCCTGGTCGTGCCAGCCGAGGCCGTGCAACCGGGACTGAATGGACCCTTCGCTTATGTCGTGAAAGAGGACGACACCGTGGAAGCACGCGAGACGAAAACCGGAATCACCTTGGACGGGCTCACCGTGATCGAAGACGGCCTTAAAGCCGGCGAGCGTGTCGTGCGTGAAGGCCAGACCAAGCTGAAGCCCGGCGCCAAGGTCACCATCACCGATTCGGGATCATGAGCATTTCCGAGCCCTTCATCCGTCGCCCGATCGCGACCACACTGCTGACCATCGGCATCCTGTTGGTCGGCCTCGTGTGCTTCCCGCTGCTGCCGGTCGCCCCACTGCCCCAGGTGGAATTCCCCACCATCCAGGTCTCCGCGAACCTGCCCGGTGCCAGCCCGGAAACCATGGCGTCCTCGGTGGCCACACCGCTGGAGAACCAGCTCGCGCTCATTCCCGGGGTCACCCAGATGACTTCCGCCAGCGGTCTAGGCAACGTCCAGGTCACGATCCAGTTCGACCTGACCAAGAACATCGACGCCGCCGCACAGGAGGTTCAGGCGGCCATCAGTGCCGCCGGCGGGCAACTTCCCAGCAACCTTCCCAGCCCGCCCAATTTCCGGAAGGTCAATCCCGCGGACTCGCCCATCCTGATGCTCAGCATGACCTCCGATTTGCTGCCACTCACCGAGGTGAGCGATTACGCGGCGAACGTGGTGGCCCAGCAGATTTCCCAGCTCAGCGGCGTGGCGCAGGTGGACGTGATGGGCGAGCAAAAGCCGGCCGTACGTGTGCAGGTGGATCCCGCCAAGCTCGCCGCGGTCGGCCTCAGTCTCGATGACGTGCGAGGCGTGATCGCCTCCGCCACCATCAATTCGCCGAAGGGCACGATCAATGGACCGCGCCAGAGCTTCTCGATTTACGCGAATGACCAGCTTCTGAAGGCCGAGCCCTACAACGACCTCATCCTCGCCTATCGCAAGGGCGCGCCGATCCGAGTCCGCGACGTCGGTCGCGCGGTCGATGGACCTGAGACCGCGCGCTCGTCCGCCCTCGTCAATAACCGGCCCGGCGTCGGCCTCATCATCCGCAAGGAAGCGTCCGCCAATGTGATCGAAACGATCAAGCATGTGAATGACCTGCTTCCCTCGCTGCGTGCGTCGATCCCACCGGCGATGAGCATCGATCTCTTGAGCGATCGCAGCCGGACCATCCGTGCCTCGGTGGCGGAGGTGGAGTTTCACCTCGTCCTCACGGTGATCCTCGTGACCATCGTGGTATTCGCTTTCCTGCGGAACATCCGGGCGACCTTGATCGCCAGCGCCGTGGTGCCCGTTTCCATCATCGCCACGTTTGCGATCATGAAGCTCCTGGGCTTCAGCCTGAACAATCTGTCGCTGATGGCTCTGACCATCTCCGTCGGATTCGTGATCGATGACGCGATCGTGATGCTGGAGAACATTTACCGTCACATCGAGGAGGGCATGAACCCGATGGACGCTGCCCTCAAGGGAGCGAGGCAAGTCGGCTTTACCATTCTCTCGATCACGTTCTCGCTCATCGCGGTCTTCATTCCCGTGCTCCTCATGGGCGGTATCGTCGGACGGCTCTTCCGCGAATTCGCGGTGACGGTCACCGCCGCGGTGCTGGTGTCATGCTTTGTCTCGCTGACCTTCGTGCCGATGCTATGCTCGCGCTTCCTGAGGCATTTCAATCCCGCCACTGGCAAGGGCCCACGTGCCTTGCTGGAGCGCGGGTTGGAAAAGTTCTTCGGCGGCTTGGAGAGGACCTACGAGCGGATGCTCCACGTCGTGCTCCGTCACCGCAAGACCACGCTGTTCTCGCTGGTGGTGACCGTAGCCCTGAGCGGCTTCGTCTTCATCAAGATGCCGAAAGGCTTCTTCCCGCAGCAAGACACCGGCATGATGAACGCCACCGCCGAGGCATCTCCCGATATCTCCTATGAGGCGATGTATGCGCGGGTGCAGCAAGTCGGCGAGATCATCAAGAACGATCCCGCCGTACAGGCCTTCCAGAACCGGATCGGATCCGGCGGTCGTGGTGGTGGCTCGATGAATAGCGCCCGCTTTTTCATCACGCTGAAGGAGCGCGACCAACGTGACCCGGTCAGCGTGGTCATGAACCGGCTGCGCCAATCCACCTCCACCATTCCGGGTCTCACCGTCTTTTTCCAGCCGCAGCAGGATCTCAACCTCGGTGGCTTCTCCTCCAAGACCCAGTTCCAGTACACGCTACGGGATCCCAACGTGGATGAGTTGAATGAGTGGGCGCCGAAAATCATGGAGCGCATGAAGCAGCTCCCGGCACTGCGCGACGTGACCTCCGACCAAGAATCTTCCGCCCCCGCCCTCACCGTTGAGATCGATCGTCAAGCGGCGAGTCGTTTCGGGATTCCGGCCGAGGACATCAACTCCGCCCTCTACAGTTCCTTCGGCGAGCGGCAGATCACCCAGTTCTACACCCAAGTCAGCCAATACAAGGTCATCATTGAAGTCTCGCCGGAGCTTCAGAAAGACACGTCGACCTTTGACAAGATCTTCCTCAAATCCCCGCTCACCGGCGGACAGGTGCCTCTCTCATCACTGGTCACTTTCACCACTGGCGCCAGCAAGCCGCTCACGGTGAATCACCTCGGGCAATATCCCTCGGTTACCATTTCCTTCAATCTCGCTCCCGGCGTGGCTCTCGGTGACGCAGTGACCGTCGTGGAGAATGCGACGGCAGAAATGAGCATACCCGCCACCGTCACTGGCAGTTTTCAAGGCACTGCGCAGGCATTCCAAGATTCGCTGAAGTCGCAGCCTTTGCTCATCGCCGCCGCGATCGTGGCGATCTACCTCATTCTCGGCATGCTCTATGAGAGCTACATCCATCCCCTCACGATTCTCTCTACCCTGCCCTCCGCAGGCCTTGGCGCGCTGCTCACCCTGTGGGCCTTCGGCCACGATGTCGGTGTGATCGCCATCATCGGCATTCTCCTCCTCATCGGCATCGTGAAGAAGAATGCCATCATGATGATCGACTTCGCCATCGAGGCCGAGCGAGACCATGGCGTGGAACCTGAAAAGGCGATCTTCGAGGCTTGTGTGAAGCGCTTCCGGCCCATCCTCATGACCACCCTCGCGGCGATGATCGGCGGCATCCCGCTCGCGCTCGGCCACGGTGATGGCTCGGAGCTCCGTCAACCGCTCGGCTACGCGATCGTCGGCGGCCTTGCGCTCAGCCAATTGTTGACCCTCTTCACCACACCGGTGGTTTACCTGATGTTCGACGGAATCCTCCTGCGTGCCAGGAAGCTGCGGAAACATCATCAGGAGGAAGATCTCGATAACGCGGGCTCTCAACCTGCCTGAGCGGCCGGCAGCGTCACGGTGAAGCAGGTCCCCTGTCCCAGCTCGCTCTCCACGCTGATCGTTCCGCCCTCCGCCTCGACCAGACCGCGGCAAATCGCGAGCCCCAGACCATAGCGGCCTTGGGAACCGGTTCGCGATTTGTCCGCGCGGTAGAATCGCTCAAAGACATGAGGCAGATCCCCTGCCGGAATGCCCGGGCCATCGTCGGCCACCTGGAGCACCACCCCGCTTTCGTCATGGCAGCTTGTCACGACGACCGATCCGCCCTCGCGACCGTGATGGATCGCGTTTTCCAACAGATTCGAAATCACCAATGCGAGTCGTTCCGGACTGCCGCTGGCCATGGCGACGTCACCATCCCTCGAGATCGAAACATTCTTCGCTCTCGCCAGTGGCTGAAGCCGGGCGATCACATCATCCGCCAGCATCCCGATCTCCAGCGGTGGGCCGGGCTGCCGCTCCTCTCCTGCATCAAGCCGAGCCAGCTCTAACAGCGCCTCCGCCAACCGCTTCATCTGACGTGCCGTGTCGAGATTGCCGGCAAGCACCTCGCGATATTCCTCCACCGGACGTTCACGCGACAAGACCGTCTGGGTCTCTGCTATCAAGACGGACAGCGGTGTCCGCAGCTCATGCGAGGCATCCGCGGTGAAGCGCTTTTGTTGGGCAAAGCTTTCCTCCAACCGCTCGAAGGTCGAATTCAACACCTCCGCGAGTTGTCCGAGTTCGCTGCCCGGCTGATCGACCGCGATGCGCTCGGAGAGCTTCCCTTCCGAAATCCGCTTTGCCGCGCCGGCGATCTGCTCGATCGGCCGAATCGACAGCGCGGTCAGCCACCAGCCGCCACCGAGACCCACGACGAGCACACCGACACCGATCAATGACATCCGCGCTGCGTAAGGCTTCATGCCCGCCAAATCTTTACCCACCGGACGCCCGGCCAGCACGCACTCGCCCATCTCGGTGAAATGGTAGGCTTCCCGCATGCCCTCGCGGTTGCGGAATCGCGTCTGGGTGTCTCGCGCCTCGCGCTGGGGCACAGGCACCGCCGTCGGAGCATTCGCCGAACTTTGAGCCCGCGACTGCCGCCCGGTCCACACGACGTAGTAATAACCTTCTCCCGCTGCTCCCGGGAACATCTCCTTCACCGACGCTGACACTGACTTCGTCCGCATCATTGGCGGAGGTCCCATCCCGAATCCGTCGAACTTCTCCGGTTCGTCAAACGGCGGCCCATCGTCCTCTTCATCCGGCGGAGGGCGCCGCTTCGAGGGGCCTCCTGACCCTCGATCGCGGGAACCCGATCCCGGTCCGAACCCGTCGTCGCGATCGTCGAAACCTACCTTCTCGTCCGGCGGAGGACGATGCCTTGAACCACCGGGCTCGGACGATGAAATCCGGTTGCTCATGGATGGCGGATCCGGGGGACGAATGCTCACACCCAACGCCACCGCACGCTTTGCCAACTCGTCGTCCAACCGCTGCACCCGCTGCGTCTTCTCAAGCTGCCAGGAACTCACGCCAAAGGCCGCAAGCAGCCCGACCAGCAGGATCGCCAGCCAGATCTGCAACCGCCAACGGATGGAATGGGTTAACATGATCACTCGATAAGATAGCCTTCACCACGACGAGTAACGATCAGGTCCGCTCGCAGCTTTCGCCGGATACCATGAACGTGGACGTCCAGGAGATTCGAAAGCGTGTCCTCGTTCTCGTCGAAGAGGTGCTCGTAGAGTTCCGTGCGGCTGATCACTTCGCCGCGATGCAGTGCGAGGTATTCGAGAATCGCGTATTCGCGTGCTGTCAGGGTGATGGTCTTCCCACCGAACTCGACCCTCCGGCCGCGCGTATCGATCTCCACATCGCCGATGACGACTGTGGAATGCGGACGCCCGGCATGACGACGGATGATGGCGCGAATCCGGGCGAAAAGTTCGTCCAACTCGAACGGTTTTACCAGATAATCGTCAGCCCCCCCATCGAGGCCCTTCACTCGATCGCTGGTCGCATCGCGAGCGGTGAGCATGAGCACCGGCGTTGGCTTCGTCGCGCGCAAGCGGCGCAGGATCTCCCAGCCGTCCATACCCGGCAGCATCACATCCAGAACCACGGCATCGTAGTTAAAGGAAGTCGCCTTGAAGAGACCATCCTCGCCCTCTTCCGCCGTATCCACGGCGTAGCCCTCCTCGCGCAGGGCCTTGGCTAGCGCGCGCTGGAGTCGTGGTTCATCCTCGATGATCAACAATCGCATGACGGTAGAGTCGGCACACCCAGTGCCGGAGGCAGGCTAGCACGCCGTTGATTAAGCTACCATGAAAGGAGCAGCGCGAAATTTCCGGCGATTTTTCAGGGCTTAACCCGCCCTTAATCGACCGTCGGCTACGGTGGGCCCATCGATACGGAACCCATGAAGCTGCCCATTCATCTCGCACTCGCCGGCCATCCCGGCTTTCTCGCGAGCTTGGGACTGGTGGAGAATGGGACCGCTGCGAATCAGGTGGCACCAGCCAGTCCGCTGGCACCGCCGACCGCTTCCATCAAAAACACTTCCGGGACTTCCGGAGGTCCGCCTGGCCGGGCTCGTCCCGGCGGAGGAGCAGGCGGGCCTCCAGATTCCCGAAGCTCTTGTTAGACCGATTTCCAGGCAAAGCGGAGGTCCGTCCGGCCGTGGCACCGTGTGCCCCGGCGGAGGAGCGGACGGGCCTCCATCTCCCCCGCGGATGCGTCTTATCCATTCGAAAGCTTCACCGTCATGAACGAAAGAAAACCGCTGCCCGTTTACATTCCCGTCAGCCGCCGTCGCTTTTTCAAGAGCATGGCCGCCGCCTCCGCAGGATTCACATTGCCCGGCTTTCTGGCTGAGGCATTGACGCAGTCGCCCATCGTTACCCAGGGGCCCTACTACCCGCTGGCCGATGACATCCCCTTGGATAAGGACAACGACCTCGTCCAACTCTCCGACAACCTGAACATCGCCACTGGCATCGTGACTTACGTGACCGGGCGCGTGCTCGATTCCTCGGGGAATCCCGTGAAGAACGCGCTCGTCGAGTGCTGGCATGCCGACCACGAGGGAGACTACGTCTACTCAACCGGCACCGGTCGCAACTCTGCCTGCGACGCGAACTTCGCCGGCTTCGGACAGTTCATCACCGGCTCAAGCGGTTACTTCAGGTTCCGCACCATCAAGGCGGGCCTCTACACCGGACGCACGCGGCACTTTCACTGGGGCGTCACACTGCCCGGCCGGACGACGCGCTCCTGCACCCAGACCGGCTGGAACGAGGTCGCCTACGCCAATAGCGGCACGCAATGGGCGACGCAGAACTCAAACGACAATGTCTTCGCATCCCTCACCGCCGAGCAGAAGTCAGCCATCCTGCTGAACTTCCTACCCGTCACAGGAACCACGACCGGAGAGGTATACGCCAATTGGGACTTCGTTAGCGGCTTCACCCCGGTGGAACCTACCTACCCTGCTCCCGGTGGATTTGTCGCCGCTGGCACGCCGGTCGCGGGCCCTAACAACACCGTCCGCTACAAGCTGACTATCCCGGTCTACGCGGGCTACTGCTACGAGGTCTACGGCAATCCGACGATGGCCGATGTGGAGTGGAAAGCCCTTCCCTTCTCGATCACTCAGACCGGATCCATCGACCGCCACAAGCATGTCGCCACGGCAGAAGGCAGCCTGTCGATCTACGTCGAGGCAGAGGCAATCCGCGGCTTCTACAAGGTCTCCTTCCGCGTTCCCGGCGCGAACACGGGAACGCCGTGATTCATGCGATGATCTCCTTGATCACCTTCGCGGGCTCCACGCCGGTGAGCTTTTGGTCGAGGCCTTGGAACTTGAAGGTGAGCTTGTCGTGATCCACTCCGAGGAGGTTGAGGATCGTCGCATTCAGATCGCGGATATGCATCGGGTCCTTGACGATGTTGTAGGAGAAATCGTCCGTCTCGCCATACACCGCGCCCGGCTTCACGCCGCCACCGGCCATCCACATGGAGAAGCAGCGCGGGTGGTGGTCGCGGCCGTAGTTCTCCTTCGAGAGACCTCCTTGCGAATACACCGTGCGACCGAATTCACCGCCCCAGATAACCAGCGTGTCGTCGAGCAAGCCGCGCTGCTTGAGGTCCGCGATCAGAGCCGCCGTCGGCCGGTCGACGTCCTCGCAAAGAATTTTCATCCGGTTCGGCAAGTCGCCGTGCGTGTCCCAACCACGATGGAAGATCTGCGTGAAGCGCACCCCGCGCTCCGCCATGCGGCGGGCCATCAGGCAATTGTAGGCATACGTGCCGGGCTCCTTCGCCTTCGGCCCATACATGTCCCAAATCGATTGTGGCTCGTCGGATAGATCGGTCAGCTCCGGCACCGATGCCTGCATGCGGAAAGCCATCTCGTATTGGGAGATCCGGACGTTCGTCTCCGGGTCGCCGATCCGGTCGTGGAGCCGGCGATTGAGATCGTTCACGCCATCGATCATCGCGCGCCGCAGTTCGCGGCTGACACCCTTCGGATTGGAAAGATGGATAACCGGATCGCCACCGGAACGCAGCGCCACGCCGGAATGCTCCGGGGAGAGGTAACCCGATGACCACAGCCGGGACGATAACGCCTGGATGTTTACAAACAGCGGCAACTTCGAGGTCAATACCACGAAGGTCGGCAGGTCTTCATTCATCGAGCCGAGGCCGTAGGAAATCCATGAGCCGATCGAAGCCTTGCCCGGCACCATGTTGCCGGAATTCATCAGCAGGATCGCGGGCTCGTGGTTGATCGCCTCGGTGTGCAGCGACTTCATCACCGCGAGTTCGTCGGAGACCTTGGCAATGTTCGGGAAAAGCTCGCTGACCCAATGCCCGGCTTGTCCGTGCTGCTGGAAATTGAAAATGCTCGGTGCGATCGGAAAGCGGGACTGGGACGCGGTCATGCCGGTCAGCACCTGACCGCCTCTAACAGACTCCGGCAGATCCTGATCGAAACGCTTCGCCAGCTCCGGCTTGTAGTCCCAGGTCTCGAACTGCGACGGCGCACCCGCCATGAACAGGTAGATCGCTCGCTTCGCCTTCGGTGCGAAATGCGGCAGCAATACGCCGGGATCACCGCCCGATGCCAAGGCGGATTGCCCCGACATGAGCTTGGCGAGACCAGCCCAGCCGAGCACCTTGCCGGAGCGGCCGAGGAATTGGCGCCGGGTGGCAAGCTCGAGCCATCGTTGCTTGAGCGCGACGGGAACAGGAAGGTCGAGCACGGACGGACCTTCGCCGGAGAGATCGGAACAGGGATGCAGGAAAGGCTTCATTTGGTCACGTACTCGTCGAGGTTCAGAAACTGGTTGGCCACCATCGCCCACGTGGCGATCTCCGACGGAGAGATCGTGGTGTCCGCAGGCGATTCGCCGGTGGCGAGCAATCCGGTCGCGTCATCGGGGTGATCGGTAAAGTGCTTGCGGAAGCGCTCCACGCTCCGCGATAGGGCTTCCATCTCGGGAGTGGAGAGATTTCGAGAAAGGGTCGTCCGCGCCATGAAGTCGATGCGCGACGTGTCGTGCCCGCCCGACCTGATCGCCCGCTCGGCGAGCTTCCGCGCGGCCTCCACGAACTGCGGATCGTTCATCGTCACCAGCGCTTGCAACGGCGTGTTGGTCCGAGCCCTGCGTGTG
>Ga0307408_100000819_pt1 | contig 24744 bp, 19 predicted proteins | sample 322Cmetagenome_FD_202116 | JGI IMG/M metagenome (GOLD analysis project Ga0307408, IMG submission 202116) | Maize rhizosphere microbial communities from greenhouse at UC Davis, California, United States - 322HYB-C-3 | ecosystem: Host-associated > Plants > Roots > Rhizosphere > Soil | place... | reverse complement strand
GTCCACCGCCATGGTGGCGCTGGGCACCCTGGTGTCCGCCACCTGGATCCTGGCCTCCAACAGCTGGATGCAGACGCCGCAGGGCTACGATATCGTCGATGGGCGCGTGGTGCCAACCGACTGGCTGGCCATCATCTTCAACCCGTCCTTCCCGTACCGGCTGGTACATATGAGCGTTGCCGCGTTCCTGGCGACGGCACTGCTGGTGGGCGCATCCGCTGCCTGGCACTTGCTGCGCGGGACTGACAACCAGGCGATCCGCAAAATGTTCACCATGGCGCTGTGGATGGTGGCCATCGTCGCGCCGCTGCAGGCGGTCATCGGTGACCTCCACGGCTTGAATACACTGCGACACCAGCCGGCCAAGATCGCCGCGATGGAAGGCCACTGGCAACATGGCGCCACGGGCGAAGGGGTGCCACTGATCGTGTTTGGCTGGCCGGACATGGAACGCGAAGAGACCCGCTACAAGATCGAAATCCCCCGCCTGGGCAGCCTGATCCTGACCCACAGCGTCGATGGCCGGGTGCCCGCCCTGACCGATTTCGCCCCGCGCGACCGGCCCAACGCCACCATCGTGTTCTGGTCGTTCCGCATCATGGTGGGATTGGGGATGTTGATGATACTGCTGGGTTTGAGCGGCCTGTGGCTGCAGCGGCGCGGCAGCGTTTGGAGCAACAAGCCCTTCCTGCGCTTTGCCGTCTGCATGGGACCGGCCGGCATCATTGCCATCCTGGCGGGCTGGTTCACCACGGAAGTGGGCCGGCAGCCGTGGGTGGTATACGGCGTGATGCGCACCGCCGATGCGGTCTCGCGCCATGGCGTGGCGGAACTGGCGACCACGCTGGGCATCTTTGTCGTCGTCTACCTCGCGGTGTTCGGCACCGGCATTGCGTACCTGCTGCGGCTGATCCGCAAGGGTCCCGTCATCGATGAAGGCGCCGCACCGGAAACCGGCGGTCCCGGACACCAGCGCACCCCGGCGCGGCCACTGTCGGCCGCGCGTAAATCCGACCGCGACGATGCGGCCAACGTCCCGGCAGCGGAGGGCAACTGACATGGGCATCGATCTTTCCATCATCTGGGCCGCCATCATCCTGTTCGGCATCATGATGTACATCGTCATGGATGGCTTCGACCTCGGTATCGGCATCCTGTATCCGTGCTTCCCCGGTAAACAGGAACGCGATGTCATCATGAACACCGTGGCGCCGGTGTGGGATGGCAATGAAACCTGGCTGGTGCTGGGTGGCGCGGGCTTGCTAGCCGCCTTCCCGCTGGCGTACTCCGTGATCCTCAGCGCGCTGTACCTGCCGCTGATGTTCATGCTGGTGGGGCTGGTGTTCCGGGGTGTGGCCTTTGAATTCCGCTTCAAGGCGCTGGACCATGAGCGGCATTTCTGGGACAAGGCGTTTATCGGCGGGTCGGTGGCCGCGACGTTTTTCCAGGGCGTGGCACTGGGCGCGTATATCCAGGGTTTTCAGGTCGCAAGCCGCGCCACCATTGGCATTCCGCAGGTTTACATCCAGGGCGTCGCCATCGATGGCCTGACCTTTGCAGGCGGACCGCTGGACTGGATTTCCCCCTTTTCCCTGTTCTGCGGCGTCGGCTTGCTGGCCGCCTACGCGCTGCTGGGCAGCACCTGGCTGATCATGAAAACCGAGGGCGCGCTGCAGGCGCACGCTTACCGCATCACGCGCCCACTGGTGTGGGCGCTGCTGGCCGCAATCGCCATCATCAGCCTGTGGACGCCGCTGATCGACGAGCGCATCGCCGCCCGCTGGTTCACCTTCCCCAACCTGCTGTGGTTCGCCCCGGTCCCGCTGCTGGTGGCGGCCTGCGCGTGGCGGCTGTTGCGGGCGCTGGCCGGCCGCAAGAACCGGCAACCGTTCCTGTACACCCTGGCGCTGGTTTTCCTTGGCTATACGGGCCTGGGCATCAGCGTGTGGCCGCACATCGTGCCGCCGGGGATCTCGATCTGGCAAGCCGCCGCCCCGCCGCAAAGCCAGGGCTTTGCCCTGGTGGGGGCGCTGCTGATCATTCCGGTCATCCTGGGCTATACCGTGTGGTCGTATTACGTGTTCCGGGGCAAGGTGCGCCTGGGCGAGGGGTATCACTGATGCGTACGCTGTGGCTGAAGCGGCTGGGGTGGCTTGCGCTGATCTGGTGTGCCAGCGTGGGGGCGCTGGGGCTGGCGGCGCTCATTATGCGGTGGGTGATGAATGCTGCGGGATTGAACCGCTGATCGGCAAACTAAGATACTGAGCCGTATTTTCTGAAATAGGGCTAAAATACGGCTCACCAAATGATCCGTATCACATATGAATACGCCTCACACTGCTCAATATGTTTGGCAGCTCCCCGCTTGGCCGGTATGGCGTTTTGATACGCTTGCGCTCACCGCGCCGCTCGCGCAAGCACGGTTGCATCAAGGACGCGTTATTGGCAAGGCCCAGGCAATCGGTGTGACCGGCGAAGCGTTGGCGCAGGTGGTCAATGACATCTGGATCGGCGAAGTGATCGCCACGGCGGCCATCGAAGGCCAGAAGCTCGATGTAGAGCAGGTTCGCTCTTCCGTCATGCGTATGCTCGGGATGGGAGGAAACACCCATGCTTCGCGCCATGTGGACGGTCTGGTGGAGGTGATGCACGATGCAACGTCCAATTTTGGTGTCCCGCTCGATTGCGATCGCCTGTGCCGATGGCAGTCCGCTCTTTTCCCCGGCGGCACCTCCGGCATCCACCGCATCGATGTCGGCAAATTTCGCACACACGAAGAAGCGATGCAGATCGTCAGCGGCAGGCCGGGCAGGGAAATCGTTCACTTCCGGGCGCCGGATTCGGCCAACGTCGCGTCTGAAATGGCGCGCTTTATCCTTTGGTTCAATCAGCCCGACGCCATGGACGGCATCCTGCGTGCCGCCGTCGCTCACCTGTGGTTTGAGACCATCCACCCGTTTGAAGACGGCAATGGGCGGGTTGGACGCGCCGTCATGGACATGGCGATCGCGCGGGATAGCCAATCGCCAACCCGCCTCTATAGCATGTCACGGCAAATGGAAAAAAACCGGGCCGCCTATTACGACGCGCTGAACCACGCGCAACGGGGCGACCTGGACATCACCAACTGGCTACTGTGGTTCGTGAACCAATTTTCTGCAGCCTGCACAAAGTCGGAAATGCTGATCGACCGCGCGCTGGAAAAAGCCCGCTACTGGGCCACGCATGCGGCACAACCATTCAATGAGCGCCAGCGCAAGACGCTGCAGAAGCTGCTCGATGCAGGTGATGGCGGTTTCCTTGGCGGTTTGACGGCGGAAAAATACTGCAAAATCACCGGCGCATCGAAAGCCACCGCGACCCGCGATTTAAGCGACTTGCTCGCACGGGAAGCCCTGTTTGTCCGCGGCATCGGCAAGGCAACCAAATATTATGTCAATGTGCCGGGATGGCAGCACGAAGAGGGCAAGACGGCGCCTGCGCGGCGCTGACCTGTAGGCCCCCGCGCTTGCCGATACAGAATGTGAAGAGCGATGAAGCACGCCCTCCGTCAATGGCCTCGTGCTGCGTCGCTCTAGCGGCGTGTCCCCATGGGTGTACCTGAACCTTCGAGCGTCAACCGGGACGAGTGAAATGTAGTACCGCAGCCCCCCTGACCTAACACTCCGAATCAGGTGAACAAGCGGTTCCTCAAGTCCGCTGCCCGGATACGTTTTATGTGCTTGATAAAGCTCAAGCTGCCTCCCCTCAAGCCTGAGTAAGATCGGCGGGGCATCTTGCTGCCTGATCAACTAACATCTTGTTCACGGAGAGTGCGTATGGCATCCAAACTGGATCAAATCCATTTAACGGTAGGCGCGCAGCTGCGCATCGAATCCAAACCCGTCAATGACACAACGCGAGTTATCGGACGGGATCTTCAATACGATTTCTATACGGTGCAACTGTTCCTTGTCGCTATCGAACGCACGCTTTTCGAAGGCAACCCCAGCCATAAATTTACCTGGGACGACGACTTCGCGGCAGCGACCCTGAAGATGACGATTTCGGAACTGATTGGAGCGATTGATGCCCGCACTGTCTAAGTATTCCCTTTGCCTGAGCGTCGCCGCCATTGCAGTCTGCATGCAATGCAACTACGCCATCGCGGCCGAGGCGGACGCGGATCCGCCACCGCTGCGCATCCGTGGCAGCGCCAGCGATCTGGCGATCAATCAGGACGCCGATGTTTTTGCCGACACGGTCCCGGCTTCACTCACCTGGCAGCGGGACCACATCAACGACGTCGAGACACATGCTGCCGACATATTTCTTGGATATAAGGTCCCGCTCAAATTAGCGGGACAGATTGCGTTGATTCCCTATGTGGGACTCGTCAAATCGAAAGTGGAAACGAAGGACGTGTTCGATGCGGCCCATTCGACCGAACAACGCATCATCGGCCTGAGTGCGGATATCTTCAAGCGCGGAAACTCGACCGTTGGAGGATTGGTCAACGGTTACCGGCTGATCGGCCGCATCGAAAGCAATAACGACGATGTGGACCGCACCCGCCAGCAAACCGCAAGCGTACTGCTCAGGCCATATATCTGGCACCTGAATCGCAAGCCCTTCCCCGGCGGAAATTCCGAGTTCTATATACACCCCATCCTGAACCTGCGTTTCGACGCCATCAACTATTCGCGCCACTCGACCTTTGCCGAAGTGGCGAAAAAACAGGACAACTCCCGTCGAGCCGGCGCGGAAGCAGGCATCGCCATTGGCACTGCGGACAATCGCCTCCATTACTCGTTCCGTTACCTGAAGCTGAACGACTGGAAAGGTGAAGGCGACGTCAGCCATTCCTCGCATGCCATCGAAGCCCGGCTGGACAAACAAGGCATTGCCAGCCTGGTCCTGCGCTACGACCGAGGCGTGCCCGACGACCAATTCGAACGCGAGAAAGTGCTTTCGCTACTGCTTGCAGTGCGCTATTGAAGGCATTGCGTAGCAGTCCTCTAACGTAGTCACTACCTGAAGGAGCCGGCCATGTCGAACGAACAGAAAACGATTGAGCAGTCACTGGTGCAGCGTCTGAAAAGCAGGCTGACGCCAGCCGAAATCAGCCAAATGGCGGAAATCATTGCCACACTATCGGCAAAAGGCATCGAAATCGATGACGTATTTCCTTATGGGATTTCGCAACCACTGGACGCGATTTCGATACGCGGCAACCTCACCGCCGAGCAATTGTCAGTCTTGGGTGGACTGATTCCAGAACTTGGCGCGCTCAAGGATTACCGCGTTTTCCCGCGCGGGATCATTGCGCCGGAACGCTATCGCCTGCACATCAATGTAAACCGCTGACAGCGCGATGTCCTGCGACGAACTCTCCGTTTTTCACCTGCACCCGCTACAGCGCTGTAATTTGCGCTGCCTGCACTGCTACTCGGAGAGTTCGCCGCAGGCAAGCGCAACGCTGCCACTGCCGCTAGCACTGCACGCCGTCACACTCGCAGCGCGCTGGGGCTACCGGTCACTGGCCTTGTCCGGCGGCGAACCGTTACTCTATCCCGGCCTGGCCACATTACTCGAGCATGGCAAACATGTCGGGCTCTCAACATCACTGGTGACCAACGGCTTGTTATGCCGAACTGTTGAACAGATCGGTAAACTGCGCCACGCCGACACCGTAACCGTCAGCCTGGACGGCTTGGCGAAGCAGCACGACCATATGCGCGGGCGCGTTGGCGCGTTTGCTGGAGCAGCCGACGCGGTTAGGCGCTTGGCCGATGCTGGCATCAACACGTGGGTTGCCTGCAGCGTTGGCGCAAGCAACGTAGGCGACATCGAGGAAATCGCGGCGCTCGCAGCTTGTTGGGGTGCACAAGGGATAGCCTTCCATCTGGTAGAACCCGCAGGGCGGGCGGCCAACCTTTCGCGCGACGCTTTCTTATCTGGTGATGAACGCGAACTACTCTATGTGACGGCAGCTTTACTGGCCGCACTCCAGCGTACATCGATCGCGATCCGCGTGGATCTGCTGCATCGAGACATCATCTTGAAGCAGCCCTCACTGATCTATGCGCCGCCCGGCAAGCCTTGCAATAGCACGCCATCCAGCACCATCCGGGTGCTCATCATGTACCCGGACGGCAGGCTGATTCCCATTTGCCATGGCTTCCACGACCGGTTCGCCCTGGGTCGCCTCGACCATAATATCGATCCGACAAGGATGTGGGACACTTTCCTTGGGCAGACCTACCCCGCGATCACAGCATTGGGACAGGCTGCGCTGGACGAATTGAGGCGCGACGAAAGTATTCGTGTGCTGAACCCTGGCGACTGGCTGGCCGAGCGCTCGCACGCTTTTCCGAGCATCGCATCCGGATAGGGCAGCCAGATTAGCTGGCTGAGCCCCAAATTGGAATGCCCTGGATTCCTGACTATTTCCCGATACAAAACCGGCTAAAAATCACCCCCAGCAAATCATCCGGCGTGAATTCCCCGGTGATGCTGGACAGCTGGTTTTGCGCCAGCCGCAGCTCTTCGGCGAACAGGTCCAGCGACTGGTCCGACACCGCCGCATGTTCGCCCGCCAGCGCCAGGTGCTTGGCGGCCGACTTCAGCGCAATCAGGTGCCGCTCGCGCGCCAGGTACAGCGACTCGCCGGTCTGCTGCCAGCCCGCGATGCGCAGCAATTCCCCGCGCAGCAGGTCGATGCCTTCGTGTTCGTGCGCCGACAAATAAATGTGGGTGGCGTCTTCCGCCGCGTCGACACCGGGCTTGTGGCCGGACAGGTCGATCTTGTTCCACACCCGCACCACCGGCACGCCTTCCGGGAAGTTGGCCACGATCGCCTCATCCTGGCGCGTCGGTCCCTGGTCGGCGTCGAGCAGGTGCAGGATCACGTCGGCCTTTTCCACTTCGCCCCAGGTGCGTTCGATGCCGATGCGCTCGACCAGGTCGGTCGCCTCGTCATGGTGGCGGATGCCGGCCGTGTCGATGATGTTGAGCGGGATGCCTTCGATCTGGATCGTCTCGGACACCTTGTCGCGCGTGGTGCCGGCGATCGGCGTCACGATGGCGACATCGGCGCCGGCCAGGGCATTCAACAGTGACGATTTGCCGACGTTCGGCTGCCCCACCAGCACGACATTCAAGCCCTCGCGCAGCAGCGCGCCTTGCGCCGCCTGGCGGAACACGGTGTCGAGCGCTTCCACGATGCCGGTCAACTGGCCGCGCGCGTTGGATTTTTCCAGGAAGTCGATTTCCTCTTCCGGGAAGTCCAGGGTCGCCTCCACCAGCATGCGCAAGTTCGTCACGCGCTCCACCAGCGCGTGGATGGTTTTCGAGAACGCGCCCGACAGCGATTGCGACGCGGATTTCGCCGCCGCTTCGGTCGACGCGTCAATCAAGTCCGCCACCGCCTCGGCCTGCGCCAGGTCCAGCTTGTCGTTCAGGTAGGCGCGGCGCGTGAATTCGCCCGGTTCGGCCAGCCGCAGGCCGGATTCCTGCCCCGCCTCCAGCACGCGCTGCAACAGCATTTGCAGCACGATCGGGCCGCCGTGGCCTTGCAGTTCCAGCACGTCTTCGCCGGTGTAGGAATGGGGCGCCTTGAAGTAAATCGCGATGCCCTGGTCAATCACCGAGCCGTCGGCCTGCTTGAACGGGATATACGTGGCGTGGCGCGGTTTCAGGGCGGTGTCGCCAAACAGGGCTTGCGCCAGCGGCTGCAAGTTCTTGCCCGAGGCGCGCACCACGCCGATGCCGCCGCGGCCGGGGGCGGTGGCGATGGCGGCGATGGGGGAAGTGTCGAGTTTCATGGTGGATCGATTCTAATGAAAAAAGCCCGTGGGGACACGGGCCTTTGGTACAGCTTGTGGTGTTCACGCACGGCGGGTTTGTAAAACCCGCCCTACGGATTCAGCGGCGCTGATTTATTTCGTGGCGGGCTCGAACTTCTTGGTGATCACGTATTGCTGGCCGATGGACAGCACGTTGTTGACCACCCAGTACAGCACCAGGCCGGACGGGAAGAAGAAGAACATCACCGAGAATGCCAGCGGCATGAACAGCATCATCTTCGCTTGCACCGGATCGGTTGGCTGCGGGTTCAGCTTGAAGGTCACGTACATCGAGATCGCGTACAGCACCGGCAGCACGAAGAACGGGTCAGGCTGGGTCAGGTCGGTAATCCAGCCCACCCATGGCGCGCCGCGCATTTCCACCGACGCGTTCAGCACCCAGTACAGCGCCAGGAAGATCGGCATCTGGATCAGGATCGGCAGGCAGCCGCCGAACGGATTGATTTTCTCCGTCTTGTACAGCTCCATCATGGCCTGGTTCAGCTTTTGCGGATCGTTCTTGAAGCGGTCGCGCAGCGCGGTCATTTTCGGCGTCACGACTTTCATGCGCGCCATGCTGCGGTAGCCGGCGGCCGACAGCGGGAACAGCGCCAGCTTGATCAGGACGGTGAACGCAATGATGGTCCAGCCCCAGTTGCCCAGCACGGCGTGGATCTGGTCCAGCAGCCATTGCATCGGCTTGGCGATCATGGTCAGGGTGCCGTAGTCTTTCACCAGGTCCAGGCCAACGGCGGTTTTTTCCAGTGCTTTTTCATCCTGCGGGCCGGAGTACAGCTTGGCCGTGTTCGACAGGGTGGCGCCAGGGGCGACCGTGCCCAGTTGCTCGCGCACGCCGATGCCATACAGGTTGGTGTCGAGTTTTTCCGTGAAGATTTCACGCTGCTGCTTATCCTGCGGCACGAAGGCCGACACGAAGAAGTGCTGCGAGATCGCGATCCAGCCATTGTCCGCCTTGGTCGCGTGGTCTTGCGCCATCGGCGCGGACGGGTTTTTCGCGTGCGCTTCGGCGGCTTTTTCGATCTTCTCGAAGGTCAGCTTTTCATACTTCTTGTCCGCCGTGTACAGGGTCGGGCCGGTATAGCTGGCGTTGAACCAGGTATCGCCTTCCGGCGCATTGCCGTCGTGGACCAGGCGCATGTACAGCTGCGGCGCCAGCGGCGCGGCGGTCAGGTTGGTGATGTCGTGGCGCACGTCGATCGCGTAGTCGCCGCGCTTGAACGTGTAGGTTTTCACCACTTTCACGCCGCCCTGCTCCGCTTCCAGCACCAGTTGCACCTGGTTGCCGTCGCCCAGCACGCGGGCGCCCGGCTTGGCGGTGAAGCCGCTGGTGTGGTTCGGCAGGCCAGGGGCGCCCACCAGGCCGGTTTGCGCCAGGAATTTGCGCTTGCCTTCCTGCTGGAACAGCAGCTGGTTCTTCTTGGTATCGATCTTGTCGTGGTGCTTCAACAGCTCCAGGCGCGTGATCACGCCGCCCAGGGTGTCGATGTCCGCCTTCACCACGTCGGTGGTGATGGTGATGGTTTCACGCTTGAACGGGGCAACATCCGTTGCGCCCGGCGTTGCGGCGGCCGCCGCGGCGGCGCCGGCGGCAACGGCGGCGGACGCGGGGACGTCCGATTTTTTCGCCGCGGCGGTAGCGGACACCGGCAGCGGCGGTGCGAACATGGAAGGGCGGCCGGTCGAGATCATCCAGTTGTTCCAGAGCAGGAACAGCGAGGCGCCGAACACGATCCACAGTATGGTACGTTTATTGAGTTCCATTACGACACTTATCAGGAGTGGTTGCAACCGCAAGCGGTCGAAGAATGCTTGGCCGGGACGGGATCCACCCCGCCCGCATGCCAGGGATGGCAGCGGCACACACGGCATACTGCCAGCCAGCTGCCGCGCGCAGCGCCGTGAACACGGAGCGCTTCAATCGCATAGTTGGAACAGCTGGGATAGAAACGGCAGCGCGGCCCCAGCATGGGGCTGATGGCTACCTGGTAAAAGCGCAGCAGCAGCGTCAGCAGCTTGCTCATTGAGCGGGACTCGCTTTCGCTGGATTCGCGTCGGCGGGAATCACGTCAGCGGGACTCATTATAGCGGGACTCACTTTAGCGGGCCCCGCAGGTGGCCTGGCCTTCTTTTGGGAGGCGAACAGGCGTGTGAGTTCCTGGCGCAGTTCCACCTTGAGTTGGGTGGTCGTGGCCGGCTGGGCTTTGCTGTTGACGGGGCGCGACAAGCGCACCACGCAGTCGATAGGAGGCAGAGCGGTCACGCGGAATAACTCGCGGGTGACACGTTTGATGGTATTGCGCGTAACGGCGCGCGGCGCAAATCGTTTCGCCACCACCACCCCCAGCCGCGCATGCGTGAGCTGGTTGGGGCGGGTGTAGATCACGAAGTGCGCGCTTTTTTGCGCAGGGCGCAAACGAAAAACGGATGAAAATTCATCCGTTTTTATGATGCGCCGAGCGCGTGCGAAGTCGTGTGAACCTTCGCCTGTCGAGCCGTTCGTCTGAAGGCTGTCCACGCGATCAGCTAACAAGCGGATGGCTTATACCACTGCCAGACGCTTGCGGCCCTTGGCGCGACGCGCGTTCAGAACCTGACGGCCACCACGGGTAGCCATACGTGCACGGAAGCCGTGGGTACGCTTGCGGCGCACTACGGAAGGTTGGTAAGTACGTTTCATGTTGGTCTCGCTGAAAAAGCAAAAAAATACAAAACCGGGGTCAGTACCCCGTCTTTAATATGGTGCCAATGACACTTCGCGCACCTATGCCATCCGGCACAGCTGGGTCCATCTCATCGCCCGCTACTGTAAATCCACGCTTATCCATATATGTTCATGTGAATAAACACGGCATACGGGCGGGGAACCCTGAATTATCAATAGTTTGGCAGTCCTTGTCAACCATCAAGGCAATTCGGCAGGAAGATGCATCCTGCGCCACAGTGCATTTTCAGCCATAAAACGCCCGCAGAGTATACCCTCCAAACACAAAAAAATTCCCCGCGCGCCTGTGGATAACCTTGTGCATAGGGAGTAGAATAGCGCGTTACGCTTGGCGATCGGACCGCCTTGCCGCACTTTACAGATAGAAGATTCAATGGAAAATTTCTGGCAGACCTGTTCCGCTCAACTGGAACTGGAACTGACCCCGCAACAATTCAATGCGTGGATAAAACCGCTGGTCCCTCTCGATTTCGACGAGGGCAAGCTGCGCATTGCCGCGCCTAATCGCTTCAAGCTGGACTGGGTGAAATCCCAGTTCGCCAGCCGCATCACCGCGCTGGCCTGCCAGTACTGGGAAGCGCCGACCGAAGTGCAGTTCGTGCTCGACCCGCGCCTGTCCGCCAATAAAAAACCGCCAGTGGCAACTGCCGCAGCCCCCGCCGCGTCCGATGCGCAGGGATCGGTTGGCATGCCAAGCGCACCGGCGATCACCGGCATCTCGAACGCGGTCCAGGAAAACCTGGCCAACTCGCCGCGCCGCGAACAAAGCCGCATCAACACCGACCTGACGTTCGACAGCTTCGTGACCGGTAAGGCCAACCAGCTGGCGCGCGCCGCCGCGATCCAGGTCGCGAACAATCCCGGCGTGTCGTACAACCCGCTGTTCTTCTACGGCGGCGTGGGCCTCGGTAAAACCCACTTGATCCACGCGATCGGCAACCAGGTGATGGCCGACCAGCCGAACGCGCGCATCCGCTACATCCACGCGGAACAATACGTGCGCGACGTGGTGACGGCGTACCAGCGCAAGGGTTTCGACGACTTCAAGCATTACTACCACTCGCTGGACATGCTGCTGATCGACGATATTCAATTCTTCGGCGGCAAGAGCCGCACGCAGGAAGAATTCTTCTATGCGTTCGAGGCGCTGATCGCGGCGAAAAAACAGATCATCATCACGTCGGACACCTATCCGAAAGAGATCACGGGCATGGACGACCGCCTGATCTCGCGTTTCGATTCGGGCCTGACGGTGGCGATCGAACCGCCGGAACTGGAAATGCGCGTGGCGATCCTGCTGAAAAAAGCGAAATCGGAAGGCGTGACCCTGAACGACGACGTGGCCTTCTTCGTGGCCAAGCACCTGCGTTCGAACGTGCGGGAACTGGAAGGCGCGCTGCGCAAGATCCTGGCCTACTCGCGCTTCCACGGCAAGGACATTTCCATCGACATCGTCAAGGAAGCATTGAAGGATCTGCTGTCGGTGCAAAACCGCCAGATTTCCGTGGAAAACATCCAGAAGACGGTGGCGGACTTCTTCAACATCAAGGTCGCCGACATGTATTCGAAGCGCCGCCCCGCCAACATTGCGCGCCCGCGCCAGATTGCGATGTACCTGGCCAAGGAACTGACGCAAAAGAGCTTGCCGGAAATCGGCGAATTGTTCGGTGGCCGCGATCACACGACCGTGCTGCACGCCGTGCGCAAGATCGCCCAGGACCGCACCAAGAACCCGGAATGCAATCACGAGCTGCACGTGCTGGAGCAGACGCTGAAGGGTTGATCACAAAGCCGTCCCGCTGTCACCTGGACGGCTTTGGTCCAAAAATATTGTTGTAATAAGAATATCGTTAATTTTTCATTGAGGATACATCCATGCAATTGGTCAAAACCACCCGAGATACGCTTCTCCGGCCACTGCAGATCGTGAGCGGTATTGTCGAGCGTCGGCACACTATGCCGATTCTGGCCAATATCCTCATCCGCAAGGACGGCGAAAGCGTATCGTTCCTGTCGACCGACACCGAAGTGCAGATCACCACGCATGCGGAAATCGGTTCCGGCGCCGACGTTACCGGCACCACCGTGGCCGCGCGCAAGCTGCTCGACATCCTGCGCGCGCTGCCGGAATCGGGCGACGTGACGATGACGCTGCTGAACAAGCGCCTGACGGTGCAAACCGGCAAATCGCGCTTCGCGCTGCAAACCCTGGCGGCCGAGGAATTCCCGACCGTGCAGCAGGCCGACAGCTACAACGCCTCGTTCTCGCTGCCGCAAAAAACCCTGAAGCACCTGTTCAACATGGTGCACTTCTCGATGGCGCAGCAAGACATCCGTTACTACCTGAACGGCCTGCTGCTGGTGCTGGACGGCCAGAACGTGATCGCCGTGGCCACCGACGGCCACCGCCTGGCGTTCTGCCAGGTCGCGACCGAGCAGACCTTCGAGCGCCAGGAAGTCATCATCCCGCGCAAGACCATCATCGAACTGCAACGCCTGCTGGAAGAAAACGACGAACCGGTGCAACTGGACATCGCCGCCAACCAGGTCAAGCTGACCTTCGCCGACATCGAACTGATTTCGAAGCTGGTGGAAGGCAAGTTCCCTGACTACACGCGCGTGATCCCGAAGGGTTACAAGAACGATTTCACGATTTCGCGCGACGAGCTGCTGCGTTCCCTGCAGCGCGCCGCCATCATGACCAGCGATAAATTCAAGGGCGTGCGCTGCATCCTGGCGCCCGGCAGCCTGAAAATCAGCTCGACCAACGCGGACCAGGAAGAAGCGGTGGAAGAACTGGAAATCGACTACGGCGGCGACGCCATCGACATCGGTTTCAACGTGACGTACCTGCTGGACGTGCTGAACAACCTGAAGTGCGACCAGATCAACATCTCGCTGGGCGACTCGAATTCGTCGGCGCTGATTTCGATTCCTGAGAACCAGGACTTCAAGTACGTTGTGATGCCGATGCGGATTTAAGCGTCATCGCCTGCAGCACCCAAGAATTAAACAGTTTCGCTATAGAGAAAGCAGTCCATGTCCGAAAGCCCTAACGAGAATCCCGTTCCAGCAGCACCAAAGGCGGAAGAATACGGCGCCGCATCGATCCAGATCCTGGAAGGACTGGAAGCAGTCCGCAAACGTCCAGGCATGTACATCGGTGACACTTCGGACGGCACCGGCCTGCATCACCTGGTGTTCGAAGTGCTGGACAACTCGATCGACGAATCGCTGGCCGGCCACTGCACGGAAATTCACGTCACGATCCACTCGGACAATTCGATTTCCATCACCGACAACGGCCGCGGCGTGCCGACCGGCCTGAAAATGGACGACAAGCACGAGCCGAAACGCTCGGCTGCGGAAATCGTCATGACGGAACTGCACGCGGGCGGCAAGTTCGACCAGAACTCGTATAAAGTCTCCGGCGGCCTGCACGGCGTGGGTGTCTCTTGCGTGAACGCGCTGTCGAAATGCCTCAAATTGACCATTCGCCGCGACGGCAAAGTGCACTTCATGGAATTCGCGCGCGGCGTGCCGCAAAACCGCGAACTGGAAATGCGCGACGGCATTGCCGTGTCCCCGATCAAGGTGATCGGCGAGAGCGACAAGCGCGGCACCGACGTGCACTTCTGGGCCGACGAGGAAATCTTCACGCACGTGGAATTCCACTACGAGATCCTGGCCAAGCGTATCCGCGAACTGTCGTTCCTGAACAATGGCGTCAACATCAAGCTGACCGACCAGCGCACCGGCAAGGAAGAAGTATTCGCCTTCGAAGGCGGCACCCGTGGCTTCGTCGAGTACATCAACAAGGCAAAGACCGTGTTGCACCCGACCGTGTTCCAGGCCACCGGCGAACGCCAGTCGGACCAGAACACGACCATCTCGGTGGACGTGTCGATGCAATGGAACGACGCCTACAACGAGCAGGTGCTGTGCTTCACCAATAACATCCCGCAGCGCGACGGCGGCACCCACCTGACCGGCCTGCGCGCCGCGATGACGCGCGTGATCAACAAATACATCGACGAGAACGACTTCGCCAAGAAGGCGAAAGTGGAAATCTCCGGCGACGACATGCGCGAGGGTCTCACCTGCGTGCTGTCGGTGAAAGTACCGGAACCAAAATTCTCGTCGCAGACCAAGGACAAGCTGGTGTCGTCCGAAGTGCGCGGCCCGGTGGAAGAAATCGTCGCGAAAACGCTGACGGACTTCCTGATGGAAAAGCCGAACGACGCCAAGATCATTTGCGGCAAGATCGTGGAAGCGGCGCGTGCCCGTGAAGCGGCCCGCAAGGCGCGCGACCTGACCCGCCGCAAAGGCGTGATGGACGGCCTGGGCCTGTCGGCCAAGCTGGCCGACTGCCAAGAGAAGGATCCCGCCCTGTCCGAACTGTACATCGTCGAGGGTGACTCCGCGGGCGGCTCCGCCAAGCAGGGCCGCGACCGCAAGTTCCAGGCGATCTTGCCACTGCGCGGTAAAGTCTTGAACGTTGAAAAGGCGCGCTTCGAAAAAATGCTGTCGTCGGAACAGATCACGACCTTGATCGCGACGCTCGGCACCTCGATCGGCCCGGACGAATTCAATCCAGATAAACTGCGCTACCACCGCATCATCATCATGACCGACGCGGACGTCGACGGCGCCCACATCCGCACCCTGCTGCTGACGCTGTTCTACCGCCAGATGCCGCAGCTGGTGGAGCGCGGCCACATCTACATTGCGCAGCCGCCGCTGTACAAGGTCAAGGCCGGCCGCGATGAGCGCTACCTGAAGGACGACACGGAAGAAGCGAGCTATATGATGACGGTGGCGCTGAACACCGCCGCGCTGACGCCACGCGAAGGCGCCGACATCATCCAGGGCGAGCAGTTGAGCGAACTGGCGCGCCAGTACAACCTGGCCAACGCCATCATGACGCGCCTGACCCGCGTGATCGACCGCGCCGCGCTGACCGCCATCATGACCGGTGTGACCTTGAACCTGGACACCATCGACAACGCCAACGCTTCGGCGCGCGCGATGGAAGAGCGTATCAATGATCCTTCCGTAAAAGTGACTGTACGTTCGGATGAACTGTCCGAGAAACACATGCTGTGGATCCAGCGCATGCACCACGGTAACGTGAAAGTGTCGGCGATCGACGCGGACTTCGTGCAAAGCGCGGACTACCGCGTGCTGGCCGATGCCGCCGCGACCTTCGAGGGCCTGATCGGCGAAGGCGCCGTGATCCGCCGCGGCGAAGGCGAGCGCACCAAGGATTCGGCCGTGGTGGACTTCCACCACGCGATGCAGTGGCTGCGCGACGAAGCCGAACGCGTGGTGTCCAAGCAGCGCTATAAGGGTCTGGGCGAGATGAATCCTTCGCAGCTGTGGGAAACCACGATGGACCCGACCGTGCGCCGCTTGCTGAAGGTGCAGATCGAAGACGCGATTGCCGCCGACCAGATCTTCACGACCCTGATGGGCGACGACGTGGAACCGCGCCGTAACTTCATCGAGACCAATGCACTGCGTGCTGGCAACATCGACGTTTAAAACTTCTTGACACAAGAAGTCAAAAAGCCAACCCTCGTTGCTGAAGGTTGGCTTTTTTTATGAAATAAATCGCGGACATCGACTCCGTAGGGCGGTTATGCGCAGCATAGCCGCCATCCCAGCAACCCAATACACGAACAGCAACCACGTCACTCCGAAAAGGCTTTCGACTTGAACACTGCGCTTCCCACGCACCGCGATCCCAGGCGAATGAGCGCCGCGCTGGCGCTGTCGCTGGTGTTCCATGCGATGCTGTTAAGCGTAACGTTCGGCGGCTCGACTTTCGGGCTGCCTGGCCTGCGCTTGCCGTGGCAAGAGCGGCGCCTGGGGGCCGATGACTTGCGGATCGTGCTGGCGCCCCCCCTGCGCCCGGCACCAGCACCGCTCGAACCGCCTGCCATGGAAAGCACTACCGCGTCCGAGCTCACGCCCCCGCTTCCCGCCGCTGTTCCGCCTCCATCACCACCAATTGCCGCCACACCGCTGCCTCCCCCTGCCGTGACGCGGCCGGAAGTTGCTTTGCCCGTCACGCCCGTCACCCCGCCACCGGCCCCCCCTGCGTTTGCGGTGACGCCCAGCATGCCTGCCGTGCCGAAGGCGGAAGCACCGGCCGCTGACAAAGCTGCCGAGGCAGCGCAAAAGCTGCCCGAGCAGGAAGCACAGGAAAAGACGGTCGAACTGGCCAGGGTCGAGCGTGAAAAGCAGGAGGCTGAAAAGGAAAAGCAACGGCAGGCGGAATTGATTACGTCCATGCGCGAAGCGGCGCGGCAGGAAGACCTACGGCGGGAAGCACTGCGGGTGGAACAGGCAAGGCAAGCCGAGCAGGCACGGCAGGAAGCCGCCAGGATGGAGCAGGAACGGGCCCAGGTGGCGCAACAGGAACTGGACCGCGCGCAAGCCGCCCGCCAGGAAGCTGAACGCCAGAAGCTGGCCCGGCAAGAGGAATTGCGCAGGGAAGCGCAGCGGCAGGAGCAGGCAAAGCAAGCCGAACAGGCACAGCAGCTTGCAGCCCGGCAAGAGCGGGAACGGGCCGAGGCTTTGCGCCAGGAAACCGAACGCCAGAAGCTCGCGCGGCAGGACGAGTTGCGCCGGGAGGCCCTGCGGCAGGAGCAGGCCAAACAGGCGGAGCAAGCCCGCCAGGACGCGGCCCGGCAAGAATTGGAACGGGCGGAACTAGCGCGTAAGGACACAGAACGCAAGGAGGCTTTGCGGCAGGAACAGGCGAAGCAGGCGCTGGCTGAAGCTGCGCGGCAAGAGGTCGCCAAGCAGGAAGCCGCGCGGCAGGAGGCGGCACGGCAAGAGGTCGCCAGGCAAGAGGCGGTGCGGCAGGAAGCCGCAAGGCAGGAGAGCGCAAAGCAGGATGCGGCGCGACAAAAGCTGGAGCTGGCGCAGCGGGAAAAGGCCGAGCGTGAGGCCGAACGCGAAGAACGGTTGCGCGCGATTGGCCGGCAACTCAATGAGGAAGCGGCGCAGCGCGATGCGGCGCTGAACAACCCATCGCGCTCCGCCCTGCCATCGGCCAGCAACCAGCGCCGTGGCTGGCTGCTGGGCCGCGCCGACCAGAATGCCGATTTGGTGCTCTACGCGGAGGCCATGGCCAAGAAGATCGAGATGAGCATGGCGATCAATCCGCTGCGTGAGCTGGTGAAACAGCGGCATGTGTGGCCGGTGGTCACCGTTGCAGTGCGCGCTGACGGGACGGTGGAGAAGGTGACGTTTGTGACGTCCAGCGGGGTGCCTTCTATTGATGAGGCGGTGCGGAAGATTGTGGCGAGCCAGGCGCCATATGGGGCGTTTCCGCCGGGGTTGGCGCGGCAGTTTGATGTGATTGAGGTGCGGAGGACATGGGTGATGGATTCGGGGGTGAGGTTGCAATAAGAGAATTTTCTGATTATGCGTGGGAAGATGCTTATATACTACGGCAACTAATTTGAAACGTAGTGCTTCTCCATGCCTCAGTCCCTCCCTTCTAGCACACCATTGCCATTTGGTTTTTACGAGCGTCTGGTACGTAAAAATGAAGTCAGCGATATAGAAACACTTGTTGAGTCGAATTCAGCATTTGTCAGTTCACCGTCAAAAGCCCAACGTCGGGAACATCTATTGGATGAACTAACATCCCGCTTAGCTGACGTTCTCGATAGTGTCTCCGGGCAGAAAAGCATCACAGAGTCCGAGCAGGCTGAATTAAAAGTTATTGGTGCACTGCTGCGTGAAGCCCGACAAACATCGGGGGAGGACTTAGATCAGCTTCCTGCTGAACCTTTAGCGGTACTGCGTGCAATTCATGCACCCGATGTTATTCCAGCATTGCCAGAAACTGGGTTACGGCGCCCGGCGATATTCACCGCGGCACGGAATGATCCTTCGCTATTGAATGAACTCCGCGCAGAACTCGCGTGCACGGATCGCGTCGATATCCTAGTGAGTTTTATCACCTGGAGTGGCGTTCGAAAAATCCTCGACATCTTGAAATCGGCGACTGCGCTTGATGCAAAAGGCAATCCAAGAACACATCTTCGTATCCTAACGACGACCTACATTGGTGCAACTGAAGCACGCGCTGTAAACACGCTTGCGCAGTTGCCCGGAGTCGAATTGCGTATCTCGCTCGACGGTAGACGTAACCGTTTGCACGCAAAAGCGTGGATGTTTCATCGCCTGACGGGCTTTGGTACGGCGTATGTGGGCAGTGCAAATCTTTCTGAGGCTGCCTTAGTTGGCGGAATCGAATGGACCGTGAAATTCACGCAAGCGAAGGACCCCGACCTGTACTTAGCTGCCTGCGCAAACTTTGAAGCGCTGTGGAACGACGGCGAATTTCAGGCTTATGATCCTAGCGATGAGCAGCAACGTATCGCGCTAGAGAATGCACTCAAGGAGCAGAAACGAAAGCCCGGTCAGTCAGAACAAAGCATTGATCCGATTGCACTCCACACATGGTTCGATTTAAAGCCGAAGCCATATCAGGTGGAAATGCTTGATCGACTTGCCTCAGAACGCCGGCATGGGCGCACGCGAAATCTAGTTGTCGCTGCGACAGGTACAGGAAAAACTGTCGTGGCAGCATTTGACTATGAGCGCTTATCGCGCGCAGCAGGAACACCACCACGATTGTTGTTCATTGCCCATCGAATTCAAATACTGAAACAAGCACTCGCGACCTTTCGCCAAGTGCTGCGCGACCCGAGCTTTGGCGAATTGTTAGACGGTGACAACGAACCGACTCAGCATGAGCATTTATTCGCCACAATTACAACGGTACATCGGCGTGGCCTAGCCGCAAAGCTCGGTTCAGATTACTGGAATGTCGTGATTGTCGATGAGGCGCACCATCTTCCGGCTGCTACCTTTGATCAATTCATCGGCGCGGTTGCACCAGCATTTTTGCTGGGTCTGACCGCGACGCCTGAGCGCGCAGACGGAAAGAGTTTGAATCCGTATTTCGATTGCAGACATGATGGCTCGCCTGCTGTCTCCCTAAGACTATGGGATGCATTAGACCAAGAGCTACTGACACCGTTTGAATATTACGCGACAGCGGATGAAACCGACCTAAGTAATATTAAATGGAATCGTCCTGAAGAATTGTCGCAACTCGATTCGCTTATCTCGAGCAATACAGTCCGCTGTTCCCTCGTAACGAACGCGTTGCAGCAATACGTGTCCGACCTGAGTCAACTGAAGGCGATTGCTTTCTGCGTTAGCGTCGCACATGCTCAGTTCATGGCCATTTGGTTTGAAAAGATGGGCCTTCCTGCATGCAGCCTCACTGGCAAGAACTCGCCCCAGGAACGTGAGAAAGCCATTCAAGACCTACGTGCTGGGAAGATCAAGCTGATTTGCACCTGCGACTTATTCAATGAAGGCGTCGATATCCCTGAGATCAACACGTTGCTGCTGTTACGCCCAACACAAAGCCCAGTAGTGTTCCAGCAGCAGATAGGTCGTGGCCTTCGCTTGGCTGATAAGAAGGAAAGCTGTTTAATTCTCGATTTCATCGGGCTATATGGCGAAGAGTTCCGGTTCGATGTGCTGCTACGGTCGATCACGGGTCAAACACGCAAGCAACTAAAAGACGCGCTGGAAAATGGCTTTGGTCACTTACCCGCTGGCTGTCATATTCAGTTCGACCGCATATCTCGCGAGCGAGTACTCACTAGCTTGCGGAAGTCGCTGCAATTAAACGCCACCCGTATTCGTCAAGAGTTAGCTGCCTGGGCAGGCCAGCGACTGGGCCAGCCGCTCACGTTGAGTAGCTTTTTACGAGACAACGATTTCGACATCAACGACCTTTATGCAAACAACCGCTCATGGACCAGTTACAAGCGGGATGTCAATTTGCCGGTAGCCGCACCGGGGCCACGTGAAGCAGAGTTGACGCGCCGAATGGCAGCACTTCTGCACGTTAACGACCCGAATGCCTTAGAAGCCTGGACTACCGTGCTCTCTACTGGTGGAATTGATGAAAGGCGCGTGCAGATGCTGGCTTACCAAGTATTGCATCGCCAAGATGAATGCATTGATCCCACTGGATTTAGTGTCCTGATACGCCAGCACCCAGCGGTGCAGCAAGAAATGCTGGAAATCTTCGATTGGCTGCAGGAAGAGACCTTTATCGAAGAAGCCAATGTACCGGGTATCCCTTCCGACTGGCCGCTGACCCTCCATGCACGCTACAGCCGGCGCGAAATCCAAACTGCCGTAGGCCATCTAACTGCTGTAAAACGCCCGCAATTTCGCGAGGGTTGCCTCCCACTAGCTGATGTGAAAATCGAACTATTGTTTGTGACATTGGATAAACGAGAGGGGTTTGGTGATCGGGTTCAATACCACGACTACGCAATAAGCCCAGACCAATTCCATTGGCAAACACAGAATATGGCAAGTATTCGAAACGTTACTGGCCGCCGCTATCTTGACAGTAAGACGAACGGATGGAGGTTCCAATTATTTGTTCGAGAAGATGCTGACAGCCCTTTCATTGCGCTCGGCTCCGTTCGCCTGAATGAAAGCGAAGGGGATCGGCCGATCTCAATTGTATGGGAACTCGACACACCAATGCCTGCAGAGGTCTTTAGGCGTTTCAGTGTTCTACGGGGCGCGTGACGCTGCCAATTCATTAAAGATCGGCTACCTAGCTCCATGCTCATCCAATAGGAAGAAAAATGATTGGCGCCACCCTCATCCTTGTACTGGCAGGCTATATCGGCCTCTGGCCAGTTCCCATTGAACCATCAGCCTGGCAATCCCCCACCGCCCCCGGCTACACCGGCCCCCACGCCGAAAACCACAAACTCACCACCCCAAACAAAATCCCCCTCCAAGGCGAATCCGGCCCCGAACACATCACCTTCGGCCCCGACCACCACCTGTACGTTTCCGTCCTCAGCGGCCGCATCCTGCGCTTGCCCCCGGACGGCAGCCAACAGCAGGTCTACGCCGACACCGGCGGCCGTCCGCTGGGCACCGCCTTCGACGCCAACGGCAACCTGATCGTCGCCGACGCCTATAAAGGCCTGCTGTCGATTAGGCCCAACGGCACGGTCAACGTCCTGGCCAACACCGTCACACCAGAAGACCCGATCCGCTTCGCCGACGCCGTCACCATCGCCCGCGACGGCACCATTTATTTCACCGACGCCTCCCGGCGCTTTGCCCCGGGAGACCACGGCGGCACCAACAACGCCGCCATCCTCGACGTGCTGGAACAATCGGCGACCGGAAGAGTCCTTGCCTACTCTCCCGCCACCAGACAAGTGCGCGTGGTCGCCAACTGCCTCAGTTTCGCCAACGGCATCGCCTTGAGCAGCGACGAACACACCCTGTTCGTCAACGAAAGCGCGCGTTACCGCGTCTGGAAGATCGCCGCCAGCGCCGAAGCCATCGACGTGCGGCAGCCGTCGCCGCAAGCCCAGGTCCTGCTCGATAACCTGCCCGGCTACCCGGACAACCTGACGCGCGGACTCGATGGCAAGATCTGGCTCGGCCTGGCCGGCATGCGCGACAGCCTGGCCGCCATGGCGCCCTACCCTGCCCTGCGCAAGATCGTGTGGCGCGTGCCGCAGGCGCTGTGGGTCCGGCCCAAGAATTACGGCCACGTGATCGCGTTCACGGAAGAAGGCGCCATCGTGGCGGATTTGCAGGACCCGAGCGGCAATTCGCCCGTCACCACGGGGGCCACGGAAACCGCCGAGCGCTTGTATATCCACAACGTGAGCGGCAACGAGGTGGGCTGGCTGCGGAAATAGCCACATTATTTTCGGAATTTCAGAAATAGTTTGATTTTCACCGTATTTTTTCGCATTATTTCTGAATCTCCGAAATTAATGGGAACAAGCATGGACACTTCAAAACTGAGCGCACTCGAACTGGCCAACGCCTTGGCGCAAGTGCCCGCCGTGCAGGTGATGACCGATATGGCCGATGTCGGCATGCAGGTGCGCGCCCACCGCAAGCAGCAAAAGCTGCGCATCGACGACGCGGCGGCATTGATCGGCGTGTCGGTCGACCTGTTTTCGCGGCTGGAAAACGGCGCGGGCGGCATCCGCACCGACAAGCTGCTGACGGTGCTCGATAACCTAGGACTGGTGATGATCATCGCCCCCAAGGACCACGATTACGTGAAACGGCTGCCGCGCGACAAAGTGTTTGACACCTACGGCAAGTAACCAGCGACCAGCGGCCGGGCGCGGCCCCATATAAAACCCGCCACTCATCCGCCATCCCGACCGTTCGCCACGCCCCGCCACCGTTCATCCCACTCCACTCGCCCCACCCGCCCGCAAGTCCTACCCTCCCGGCTAGCCACCATCAACCGGATCCGAGGACTTGCCATGCTGACCCTGCGCAACCTGCACAAAACCTACGCCAACGGCGTGCACGCCACCAACGACATTTCGCTCGATATCCCGACCGGATTATTCGGCTTGCTGGGCCCGAACGGGGCCGGCAAGTCGTCGCTGATGCGCACCATCGCCACCCTGCAAACGCCCGACAGCGGCAGCATCCACTTCGACGGCGTCGATGTGCTCAAAGATCCGCAGGCGCTGCGCCGCCAGCTGGGGTATCTGCCGCAGGACTTCGGCGTCTACCCCAAGGTGTCCGCGCTGGAGTTGCTGAACCACTTCGCGGTCTTGAAGGGCATTACGCGGCGCGGTGAACGCAAGGAGATGGTGGAAGGCTTGCTGCAGCAGACCAACCTGTGGGAAGCCCGCCACCGCGCGGTGCACGCTTATTCCGGCGGCATGTGCCAGCGCTTCGGCATCGCGCAGGCGCTGCTGGGGGCGCCGCGGCTGGTGATTGTCGACGAGCCCACGGCGGGGCTGGACCCGGATGAACGCAACCGCTTCCTCAACCTGCTGGCGCGCATCGGCGAACAGGTGGTCGTCATCCTGTCGACCCACATCGTCGAAGACGTGACGGATCTGTGCCCGCGCATGGCGATGATCGCGGCGGGGCGAGTGCTGGTGGCGGGCGAGCCGCAAACCGCCATCGACACCCTCAAGGACTGCGTGTGGCGCCGCAGCGTCAGCGACGCCGCGCTGGCCGACTACCAGCAGCGCTACACGGTGCTGTCGTCGCGCCTGGTGGGCGGCAAGCCGCAAATCAAGGTGTATTCCGCCACGCAGCCGGGCGACGGCTTTGCGCGCGTCGAGCCGGGCCTGGAAGACGTGTACTTCCTTAAATTGCGCGCGGCGGCGTAAGGAGCACGGCATGTGGACTGAATTCTTCCGTTTCGACCTGCGCTACCAGCTGCGCCAGCCCTTGCTGTGGATCGTCGCGCTGGCGCTGATGCTGATTGCCGGGATCTCCGCCGGCAGCGACGCGGCCCGCATCGGCGGCGCCATCGGCAACGCGTATTTCAACGCGCCGGTGGTGATCGCCCGCCAGCTCGGCATCCTGAGCGTGGCGGCCATGTTCCTGGTCACGGTGTTCATTGCCGGCGCCGTGCTGCGCGACAGCGACGCCGGCATCGCCGACCTGCTGTTCGCCACCCCGATGCGCAAGCTCGATTACCTGCTGGGCCGCTTCCTGGCCGGCCTGTGCGCGTGCCTGCTGGTCTTCGCCCTGGTCACCTGCGCCATGATGGCCGGCGCCGGCCTGTCCGGGGCCGACGCCAGCCGCATGGGGCCATTCGACCCGGTGCCGTACGCCTGGAGCTTCTTCGTGCTGGTGCTGCCCAATTTGCTGTTCGTGGCGGCGCTGTTGTTGCTGCTGGCGGCCGTCACCCGCTCGATGATCATGGTGTACGTCGGCGTGCTGGCCTTCATGGTGCTGTGGTCCGCCGCAGGTTTCCTGGCGCAGCGCCAGGACAGCGCGCTGCTTGCCGCCCTGCTCGACCCGTTCGCGCTGCGCGCCCTGGCACTGGCCACGCGCTATTTCACCAGCGCCGACACCAACACCCGCCTGCCCGAACTGACCGGCGCCCTGCTGGCCAACCGCGCGCTGTGGACGATCATGGCGCTGGGCATGCTGGCGGCCACGGTGGCGCTGTTCAAGCCGCGGCGGGCCGGCACCGGATCGCAAAGCGCATTGGTCCGCCACGCCGCAAGCGTGCGCCGCGCACTGGCACGGGTACTGGGCAAGCAGTTGCAGCCTTCCCAGCCATCCTCATTGGCGCCGTCAATG
>Ga0307408_100000818_pt1 | contig 24752 bp, 25 predicted proteins | sample 322Cmetagenome_FD_202116 | JGI IMG/M metagenome (GOLD analysis project Ga0307408, IMG submission 202116) | Maize rhizosphere microbial communities from greenhouse at UC Davis, California, United States - 322HYB-C-3 | ecosystem: Host-associated > Plants > Roots > Rhizosphere > Soil | place... | reverse complement strand
GTTGGATGGTGAGATTTTAGACCTTGCACCTAAAATGCAGGTAGACCGCTATAAAATTCACGATATTGAAATGGTGGTGGACCGTTTGGTGGTAACCGAAAAAGATCGAAAACGGCTTCAAACCTCTATACAAGCAGCCTTAAAAGCTGCAAAAGGAATCATCAAAATTGCAGATCAGGAGAATAATGAATTCTTTTTTAGCCGTTTTCTGATGGACCCAGTATCAGGAATCTCTTACGATGAACCTCAGCCGAACACATTCTCCTTTAACTCGCCTTATGGCGCTTGTGAGAAGTGTGATGGATTGGGATACATTTATGAGATTGATGAAAACTCAGTCATCCCCAATAAAAAGTTAAGCATTTTGCAAGGAGCATTGGCTCCATTAGGTGAATATCGCGAAACCTGGATGTTCCAGATCCTTAAAGCACTTGCAAAGAAATACGATTTTTCTCTTTCGGTACCAATTGAGAAACTATCGCCCGAGATATTAAATATTATTTTAAATGGTACGGATGAAATTCTGACTGTTCCTGTAGAGTACAATAAATGGAACGTTCAGAACTACCAGATCACATTTGATGGCATCATCAAAATGCTGGAAGAACAGACCGATAAAAAAGGGGAGGATGCATCCGATGATCTTGAGAATTATCGCATTCTGAAAACCTGCCCCACATGTGACGGTGCCCGTTTAAAAAAGGAATCTTTACATTTTAAAGTTGATAACAAGAATATTTTCGAGTTGTCTTCCATGGATATTTCCAACCTGGCTAAGTGGTTCGAAGGAATAGAAGAACGCCTATCCGAACGGCAAAACACCATTGCTAAAGAAATCTTGAAAGAAATCAGGGCAAGAATTGGCTTCCTTTTAGATGTCGGATTAAATTATCTCACTTTAGACAGAACCGCTCGTACTCTTTCCGGAGGCGAGGCACAGCGTATTCGTTTGGCTACCCAAATCGGTTCGCAACTGGTGAATGTGTTGTATATCCTGGATGAGCCAAGTATAGGGTTACACCAAAGGGACAATGCCAAATTAATTTCTGCACTAAAGAATCTTCGTGATATAGGTAACTCTGTATTGGTGGTGGAGCATGATAAGGACATGATCCTTGAAGCAGACCACGTAATTGATATGGGCCCCGCTGCGGGAGTGCACGGTGGAGAAGTAGTTGCTGAAGGTACGCCAGAAATGGTTAAGAAAGCTTCAACCCTAACAACAGCTTATTTAAGCGGCGAAAAAGGAATTGAGGTACCTACCGAAAGACGGAAAGGAAACGGACATTCGTTGGTTATAAAAAATGCTACTGGTAACAACCTGAAAAATGTAACTGCAGAGTTTCCCTTGGGTAAGTTCATTTGTGTTACTGGAGTTTCGGGAAGCGGTAAGTCTAGTTTGATTGCCGAGACGCTTTATCCTATATTAAATCATCATTTTTTCAGGGCGAAGAAAACGCCTTTGCCTTATAAAAAGATAGAAGGCTTAGAACATATCGATAAAGTTATTGAGATCGATCAAACACCGATTGGTAGAACGCCAAGGTCAAATCCATCAACTTATACAGGAGTTTTCTCTGATATCCGGGCATTGTACGTGCAACTTCCGGAAGCAAAAATCAGAGGCTACAAGCCGGGTCGTTTTTCGTTTAACGTGAAAGGTGGAAGATGTGAAACCTGCACAGGTGCCGGCATGAAAGTGATAGAAATGAATTTCCTTCCGGATGTTCAGGTGCCATGCGAAGAGTGTCAGGGCAAACGCTACAATCGTGAAACGCTGGAAGTTCGTTACCGTGGAAAATCCATCAGCGATGTTCTGGATATGAGTATTGAAGAGGCTGTGGAGTTTTTTGAACCTATTCCTGCCATCTACCGTAAGGTGAAGACCTTAAATGATGTTGGTTTGGGTTATATCAAGCTTGGTCAATCCTCTACAACCCTTTCAGGAGGAGAAGCGCAACGCGTAAAACTGGCAACAGAGTTGTCTAAAAAGGATACCGGTAAAACGTTCTACATACTTGATGAGCCAACGACTGGTTTACACTTTGAAGATATTAACGTGTTGTTAGGCGTATTAAATCGTCTGGTTGAACATGGAAATACCATCCTCGTTATTGAACATAATCTGGACGTGGTTAAAGTTGCCGACTGGGTAATTGATCTTGGACCTGAAGGAGGCTCCGGAGGTGGCAAGATTCTTTTTGCCGGGACTCCGGATGATTTGATTAAGGTGAAGGAAAGTCACACAGGGCAGTTTTTGAAGGTGGAGATGGGACGGTAGTGCTATTTTAAATGCTACCTGTCTCGTTTTCAACTGTTCGTATTCTCGGCTTATTTTTCTTAAATTCGATATCATGCAAGCTCAAATTGACATCAAGTACGACCAATTAGTGCAATTGTTGAGGCAATTGCCAAAACAGCAATGGGTAAAACTAAAGAAAGAAGTAGAAGAAGATGACAAGAACACTTCTGCTAAATCTGACGATATGTTAGCTTTTTTATTAAAGGCTCCAACTTTCAGTAAAGAACAGCTTGAAGAGGTTGATAAAGCCCGAAAAGAAATAGATCAATGGCGGACAAGATAATTTTAGTTGATACCTCGTTACTTATAGACCTTTTTCGCAAGACAGATAAATCTAACGCATTACTTGTTTCTCTTGTTAAACAAGGGTACGAGTATTGCATTTCTGCAGTTACAGAGTATGAAATTTACAGAGGTGCTTTATTAGGACAGGTATCGTATTGGGATAATCTGCTCGAAAGAACGAAGGTTCTGCCTTTTGACAAAGCGGCTTCCAGAATTGCGGTTGATATAAATGCTGAACTAAAACGGAAGCGAAAACAAATAGCTGTGCCCGATCTTTTTATAGCTGCAACAGCTATTGCGAATAACTTGCCAGTAGCTACCCTAAACAAAAAGCACTTTGAACGAATAGATAAGATAATATTGATCGATTAGTACGGAATGTACAATCTTTAATCTGCTCTTTTTTTGCGAATCTTATAAATCTTCCATAATAAAATCGCCACAGCCAAAGTTGAAATTAAAACAATAAGCCCCTCCGAAGATCCCGCTTCCTCAATCCTTAACACCTGCGGTTTTCCAATATAAACAAGGCTTGCCCAATAGTAAGGTAATACTAACGAGCTATTTTCATGCTCACTTTGCAACCATTTCTTTTTAGCAAGATGTAGTGCTGCAGCAGTTGATTCCCCTTTCTGTAGGTTCTCATAAAAGACAGAGATAATTTCTGCGCCTGTTTCATCATTTACGTTCCAAAATCCCGAAATAATCCCATTGGTCCCCGCTGCTGTAAATCCACGAGATAAGCTTAAAATACCTTCGCCCGAAGCAAGAATTCCATCAGCCGTTCGACACGCACTTAAGACAACCAGATCAGGTGCATGGGACTGGGCTGTCAACTCCAGCAGGAAAAACTTCTGATCGGCAAGTTGAAGCGTTGGTTCCTGTTGTTTCCCATACATAAAAGAATGTGTACTGATATGAAGTACATCCGCTTTGCTTAAAGCCTTTCTGAAATTTTTTGCCGAAGCATCCTTGTTCAGAAAGAAGTTTCCTTTTACTTGTTTTTGTATTTTCTCCGCTTCCAGTTTAACCGCTGGAATTTCGCTTTCTTTAGCTGTTGATGAGATGAAAAAACCTTCAAAATTTACTGGTCTTGCTGTTTTTGTGTCTGCCTCTGGCTCAAAAAGAGTGGTAAGCGAATAGGCATAGCTGATGATGTGTTTATTTATCAAAAAATGCCAGTTCTTAATCGAAGATGAATAGATGGGGGATGTAATTAGAGCATCAAAGGGGATAAGTCCTATCTTTTCGTCGGGAATAATAATTAAGTTGTTGTTGCGCAGACTTTCCTGATTTTCACCCCAAAGACTTTTATATAAGGAGTACGAATCTTCAAAAAAATCTTTAGGATGGTTAGTCATCGCAGAAGCGCCTTCTTTAAAATAGGTTTGTATAAAGGTGGTAATATTCGAACGGATCTTTGCTGCATTGGATATTTGCTGTATCTGCGCGGCCTTGCCTTTGGTCAGGGTTATGCTGTAAACATCATCCTCACCGCAAAAGAACTCCACAACGGTTGTGTTTTGGGGCAGTAAGGTTAAGGACGTTTTTAGCGCTGTACCCGAAAAAGTATGTGAAGGTTTCCACGCCGGATATTTTTCTTTAAGCGTTCTATTCAGCAAGGATAGCTTGTATTCTATCTCCCGCTTACTGCCCAGCAGTGTTTTTTGTTGCGAAGGATTGATTAGCGCTTCCTTTTCATAATAAACGATAGCTCTTTCGTAATCTGCCTGTTTCTTAACAAGTGGGTCTTTTTGGCTCAGAAGTGCAAAGCTTCGGTTCTTTTCAATCTGATCGGCAAGTGTTCGGGCTTTGGTTTTTTCAGCAAGGTTTAAAATAATATTAGCATATTTTTCCTTACGGGATGATAGCCACATTTGGTACGCTGTTTTTATGGCTAACTCTGCCAGCTTTTTCGCTTCTTTCTGATAGAATACTTTATCGGTAGCCCCGGCGTACTCATTTCTCGATTGATCGCCAACTTGTAATGCAAGAGTAAAATGATGGAGAGCTTCTTCGTAATTGCCCTTTTCTAGCAGTAGTTTTCCCTTTCCCTCAAATGCATCATATAGTCGATTTTCACCATAAATGCTGTCAATTTTCCCTTGGCTGTTCTTTTTAAGCAGCAGTTTTAAAGCCTTATTATAGAAGTTTAAAGCTAGGTCTGCATGCTGAAGTGCAAGGCTGCTTTTACCACATTGGTTCAGCAAATTGGCTTTCTCCCGCAAACGACCACCTTTGAATTTAGTATCAATGATAAAGATGCTCTTCCCATAATAGCTTAACGCTTCCTTGTATTGCCCGGTAAGCTGTGCAATATTTCCTGCTAAAGTGAACGAGCTCAAAAGCCAGTAGGCTGAACTTTGGGAAGATGTTTTTGATAAGACCCTGATAGCTTCACGGACCTCCCTAAAAGCATCCTTCAGCTTTCCCTGGTCGGTATAAATATCAGCAAGTGTGTTCTTTAATAAGCCATATCTGCTTTGATTAGAATGTACAAAACGGAAGCCTGAGAGACATGCATTTTCGGCTTTCTGCGTTTCGCCAAGCGATTTATAGGTAATAGCGAGATTGTTATATACCGCTGCAATGGTGCTGCTATCTTTCTGCCGAAGCACCATATCTAAGCTTTTTTGCTGAATAAATAAGGCACGTGAGTAATCGCCAAGCCTTGTATAGTTATTGCCCAGCGGTTTCAATAAGTATTCTACCAGATCAAAATCCTTAACGGGATGCCGGAGGTAGAAGGAATAAGCCTGCTCGTATTGTTCGATAGAAAGCAGCACGTTGCCGCAATACAATTGGTAATAGCCCTGGTTAACAAGCAGATTAAGCCAAGCCTCTTTTTCGGATGCAGTCTTTGGTTTTCGCCAGCTATTATTCTGTGTAAGCATCAGAAAATTTAGCCTTTCCGATGGTGCTTCCGTACAAAACTCAATACGAGAATATATCCATTCCTCAAAATTATTCTCCTGTTGAAGCTTTTCGAGTTTATCGTAAAACGGATTGTTGTTTTGAGAAAAGCCTTGCGCTGTGAAAAGTGCTAGAGCCAGGATTGTTAAGTACCCAACCAGTGACGTTTGCTTTTCTGTGAACATAATGTACCTTAAAATCTCCAGGTAAGATACATTGAAAAGCGATTATCAGAACTGTTTAGTGCCTGGAGGTATCTTAATCCCAAAGCCGGGCCAACTCGTACTTTACCCAATTGCACATCGGCAAACAGAGCCGTTTTCCAATTCGTAAAACGTTTCTTTTCTTCATCAGATTCCTTACTGGCAACAGTTGTTTCGCCGGTTTTTACTTCAGTTGCCGAAATCGTTCGCACATCTTTGTAAACCGAGTTCAGGTTAACAGAAACCATTGCACCCGCCCCAGCTCCTATAAACTTGTTGAAATTGTATCTTACCTGAACAGGAACAGCATCAATGGAAACCAGCCTGGATAACCTTCGGGTTTCCCGGTAATTGATTTGATAGGGAATTCTTGCAATAACCGTATCGCCACCTTCCGTTCGATTTAAAAGTGATTCCGTTTCCTGAAAAGTGCTTAGATATAATTCATATTGCAAATATTTTTTGAATGGCGAATAGGGAGATAAACTAAGTCCAAAGCTGAAATTATTTCCGCCAGACAGTATATTCTGAGGTTTTCGAGTAGCGCTTCCATAAACTGCTATAATTCCCGGCGACAGCCCAGACTTAAATTGCCCGCTGGATTTATTGGTGTAAATGGGTTCATTTTTATCAAATACAATTGCAGCCTGGCTATTAAACGGCAGTTTTTTTGGCTTCTTCGCAAAGCGGATTTTGTACTCTACAAAGCCCTTGGTCGAATCATGGTCGGTAACGCCTTTTTGCTTAACTCCAGGAAGGTAAATATTCCTGAACACGAACTTAATGCTATCGGCAGAAACAACCGTGTCAATACAGCTTTGCTTCTCATACGTTTGACTGCAAGGCAGGCAGGATGGTTGTGTTTTAATGATCTTTAAACTTGCAGCATCAAATATCTTGCTGTTCGGTACGGAAACTTCTACTTTTTTCGCTGCTCCTTTTCCCGTATTCTGAAAGCGGATTTTGTAAGAAAGTTCCCGGTGACTGCCAGTAAAACGGTAATTCATCCGGCTGTTTTTTAACATCATTTTGTTCGGATCATGCGAAGCCACAATCTGTAATTGAAGGTCAAAAGTTTCTTCCCGTGCAAAAGGATTATCAGGCACAAAGATTCCCGAAATGCTCACCACTGCATTGGTGTCCTGCAGCATCTCAGGCGTAGTTTTAAGGGAAAGAAATAGAAAGCGCTCCTCACCTTGCTTAAGGTCATTAAACTGCCATACTAAGTTGTCCCTGTAAAGTTGAGTTTTATCTTTAAATGGGATATTCTTTTTCCCGGCTTTATTAACTTCAAGTATTCCCTGGCCGCCCTTTTGTTTCCAATCGTCAATCAAAGTCTTCGTTGGGAGATTCGCCACTAACTGATTTAATGACGATCGTTGTTCCTTATGATGTGTTCTGGCTTCGATGAAGGTAAAGTTGTCTCGTGTAAACTGTTTTTCGTTGAATAAAATCACCAGCTTGCCACTTAGCCCGGGAATGCTCCACTCTTGCTTATTCCTGTAGCCAATCAATAGCACCATTTCTTCAGCCGGGCGTGGCATGCGGTTCGCTTTTAATTCGATAGCTTCTCCAGATTTAAAAAACTGTGGTGTAGGCAAAGATGCAAGCTTGGATGGAGGAGCTTTGGGCGCTTCTATCTTTTTGGGACGAGTTGGCGGCGGCTTCCCATCATCGTAATTATTGGTGGCATATAAACGTACGTTGTAGCTGCCACTATCGCTATAGGCGTGTACCGGATCTTTTTCAAAGCTATAATGACCGTCGCCAAACTCCCAGAAATAAGAATAGAAAGGTTCCGGGGCTCCAGCTATTTGGCGCAATGGACGCAGTTCTGCCCCGAAGCGTATGGCATCACTCTCCATCCTTGTATTAATCGAGGCCGGTATGGTATCCGCAGATAATGACTGAGCTTTTACCGGCAAGTATAGTAGGAACAAAAAGTATAGCGTGAAGATATCTTTCATGGCTTATAATCACCTAAATATAAAAATATAAGTTTAAGCTTTACGAATGCAAAAAAGCGATGAGCATTTGCCCATCGCCTCCAGTTATATAAAGGTTAATCGCTTTTCGTAGGGATGAACGCAGGGTTAATAGTTGTTCAACGCGTTGATTTCAGCCTGAATATTGCTTTCAGTAGTTTCAACCAGGGATAATGTTTCATTTTGGTTGGCTGTGATAGTGATATCTTTTTTTGCCAGATAGTATTTACCGTCTTTTATCGAGAAAGAAAACAAACGGCCTTCGGCACCTACAGGCATCATATCATCATAACTTTTAACCTTATTGGCACCGTCAGGAGTGTAAAGCTGTGCGGCAACGTTACTTCCTTTTGCGCAAAAGAAAACAAATGTATCGCCACTGTATCCGCGGAAAGTTGCCATGGTGCCAGGATTGTTCAGCACTTCAACCCGAACGGTAGTTTTTGGATTGGAATAATTCCAAAACACGTCACAATTTATCCATCCTAAAGTGCCGAAATTGAAAGCAAATTCATTGTTTTGAGCTTTAACATCTACTTGTCCGGCACCGTTTGCTGGTCGTGGAGCTTGCCATGCCATTTGCTTTTCGTCGTTTTGCACACCTTCCCAAAGTTGAGTGCCACCGTCACGCTTAGCAGGAATTTTGATATTAACAGGTTTTGCAAGGTTCTTATCAACGCTTTGTCCGTTAGCTTTTACATCAATAAAGATGAAGCCGTCCGACTGTAGTGGTGCGCCCGAGACGTGATTCGTGTTTGTGCCGCTGAAAAGCACATCACTTCTTTTTAACATTTCCATTGCCTCAACGGTAACTTCTCCTGTAACCGGCATACCGTTTTGGGTTAAGGAGCCTACCGGGAAGGTGATTTTGGTACCTCCCTTAAGACTTAGAGTTTGTGGCAGTTCGGATACATTAATTTTGAATGATTGTGTTTGGGCGCCAAATTTTTGAGTGAACTCCTGCGCATTGCTGGCGATGTTTCTGGTTCCTTTTTCATCTTTTTCACAAGCAGTGAATAATACTACAGCAGCTAAAAATAATCCGGATAATAAATTTACTTTTTTCATGATTTCTAGTTTTAATGTGCTTACTCTATAAGGCTTTTCAGCGTCCGCCATTTTGTTGTTGTTTGATAGGATATCAGCTGCTCTGAAAATTTGTTACCCCTTTTTGTGAAAAAAATTGAAAAAAATAAAAAGGGCTCTATTTTAGTGAAATATTGAGCAAGGCACATTCAGATAATCGGTATCTCACAGCGCTGCTGAACAACGATCAGAAGATGGTAAAGGAGATCTATGCAAAGTTTTCCGGAAAGGTCAAACGATATGTATTAAATAATAATGGTTCTCAGGACGATGCTTCGGATATATTCCAGGAAGCCCTTATTGATATTTATAAGCAGACGAAATACAAGGACTTTATCTTAACCTGTCCGTTCGAACCCTTTCTGCTATTGGTATGCAAACGGAAATGGCTAAACGAGTTGAAAAAAAGGTCAGTTTTACCGGTAACAAATAATGAAGACGATTTATTAACTATTGGAGAGGATGTTTTTGCCGAAGCAGAATTACTGGAAAAGCAGGACGAAGAGGCCCGGTTATTTGAGCGGATGTTTGAAAGGCTAGGTGAACGTTGTCAAGAAATAATCCGGGCAAGTCTGAACTCCGATTCGCAGGAAAAGGTTGCCGAAATGCTCGGTGTAACTTATGGCTACCTGCGAAAAAAGAAATCCGAATGTATGGCGGCATTAGTAAAACTGATTAAGCAATAGGTTATGAGCAGGTATGATATTGATGATATAGCACGGTTTGCCGAGGGCGATATGACGGAAGAAGAACGCCTTCAGTTTTCTGCCGCGCTCCAAACCGATCAGGAACTCGCCAAGCAGCTTAGCGAGTATCACCACATACATTCTTCTTTGCGAATGAAACTCGCAGATGACCAAAATGATAAAGCTTTTAAGGCCTCGCTTGATATTCTTGGAAAAGAATATTTTGCAAAATCGGGTCGCGTAATTCCTTTAAAGAGATATATTACCTGGGCTGCTTCCATTGCTGCGGTATTTGTTTTATTTCTGATTTGGGCACCATGGCGAACAAATGTCTACGATCAATATGCTATTACAAGCATGCCTGCAATAGCCGAGCGTGGAGAGGGTAATATCCAGCAGGAGATGCAGGAAGCCGCAAATGCTTTTAACAAGAAAGATTTTAGCCTTGCGGAGGTAAAACTAAAGAATGTTTTAAGGTCTGATCCAACTAACCAGATGGCAATGCTTTATTACGGAATTTCTTTAACCGAAACCGGACAAAGCGAAGAAGCCAGAAAGCATCTTATAAAAGTTTTCGATGGTGAATCGGTATTCAAATACGATGCTGGGTTTTACATAGCATTATCCTATTTAAAAGAGAAGAAGGAAAAAGAATGTATCGAATGGTTAAAGAAAATACCATCTGATGCAGCAAATTACGAAAAGGCCCAAAAACTTATTCGCGAACTGGAGTAACTGTCGCAACCAGATGAAGCAAAAAATGTTAACCAGATATGCTTAATCTCTTAACAGCCGAGCAGACAAGAGCTGCAGATCTGTACACCATTCAGAAACAAGCAATTGCATCGGTGGAGCTGATGGAAAGAGCAGCGGAAGCATTTGTTCCCGTCTTCACAAAACATTACCCTGAAAAGGAAAAGACAATTGCCGTTTACTGCGGAACTGGCAATAACGGCGGTGATGGATTGGCAATAGCCAGATTGCTTTCTTTACAAGGATACCAACGAATAAGTGTGAAGATAGCGCGGTTTTCAGCGAAAGCTTCCGATGATTTTCAGATCAATTATGCACGTTTGGAAGCCATAAGCTTTCCCGTTTTTGAGATTACTGAACCCGATTCCTTTCCTGTTGAAGATGCCGAGATAATTATTGACGCTCTTTTGGGATCAGGCTTGAATAAAGCTTTGGAGGGCTCATGGAAGCAGCTTGTAATCTGGTTGGGCAGCTTAAACAGAACTGTTGTTTCGGTTGATATTCCTACTGGCTTCAAAGGCGAAGGGCCTATAACAAAAAAAGACATAGCTCTCAAATCAGATCTGACCATAAGCTTCCAACGTCCGAAGATTAATTTCTTATTGCCGGAGTCTGCTTCTTTTATAGACAGTTTTGAGGTAGCAGACATTGGTTTGGATGAAGATTTTATTCAATCACAGGAAACCGTATATTACCTATCAATTAGAGAAGATATAACATCACGTTTGGCGAAAAGGAAGCCCTTTAGTCATAAGGGAACTTTTGGGCATGCCCTTATTATTGCAGGAGCTTCTGAAACCATGGGAGCAGCTTTGTTATGTGCAGAAGCATCCCTGAGAACTGGTTCTGGTTTAACCACAGCCTGCATTCCGGCAGAAGGCCTAACTGCATTAAATTGTCGCATACCGGAAGTAATGGCAATTCTTCGGGAAGAAGGAGTTTTACCCCGAAATCTGAACTGGCAGAAGTATTCCTCAATTGCAATCGGGCCCGGCTTGGGGACAGCAGCAGAGAGTAAAGCCATTATCGAGGAAACCTTGAAGTATTTTGATAAGCCAATAGTATTTGATGCGGATGCAATCAATCTTTTAGGTAAGCATCCTGAATTACTCCCATTAATACCTCAAGGATCAATCCTAACGCCCCATTTAAAAGAGTTCGACCGGCTTTTCGGTGCTCACGACAGCTGGTGGGAAAGACTAGAGACGGGGAAGCTAAAAGCACATGAGCTGAATTGCTACATCATTCTTAAAAATCGATACACCATTATTTTTACGCCGCAAGGTAGGTCTGTTTTCAATTCCACCGGTACGCCTGCAATGGCATCGGGAGGAATGGGCGATGTGCTGACAGGCATGATTGCATCTTTCCTGGCGCAGGGTTATTCTTCAGAAAGTGCAACAATTTTAGGTGTGTATTTACATGGAGCGGCAGGGCAAAGTGTTGGTGGATATGTGGTTACAGCTTCAGATTTGATAAAGGAATTACCTGTTGTTACAGAAGAATATCTCACATTGATTTAGTTTTTATGGAAATAAGTACTTAAATATGTACTTATGGATGTGATCAATTATACGAAATTTAGGAAGCACCTAAAGAAAAACCTCGATCATGTTAGTGATAACGATGAAGTAGTGGTGGTATCAAGAAGCCAATATAAGAATGTGGTGATTTTATCGCTTAAGGAGTATAATTCCCTTAATGAGACAATTTATCTGTTAAGTAGCGATGAGAACAGGCAGCGCTTGAGTAAGGCAATTAAAGAAATGGAATCAGGTAAGTCCTTTAAGCATAATCTTATTGAGGACTAATGAAGCATGTTGGTAGTTCCATTAATGGGAAGATTATTTGTATTGGCAAGAAACAGCAAAAAGCCTCAATTTCAATTAAGAAATCAAGGCTTTCAATTCTATAAAAAACAATCTTTATTATCTCGGCAAATCAAATAGGTGCTTTTCTGCATGGTAGGAAGAACGAACTAGCGGCCCACTTTCTACATACTTAAAGCCCATTTCCATTCCGGCTTCTTTATATTTCGCGAACTGGTCAGGATGAATCCAGTCGATAACCGGATGATGGTTTTTTGTCGGCTGAAGGTATTGTCCTAATGTTAAAATATGAACACCTGCATCAGCCAAATCCTGCATGGTTTCCAAAACATCTGCTTCGGTTTCGCCTAAACCAAGCATAATGCCCGACTTAGTACGTAATCCAAAATCAGAAATTCTTTTTAATGCTTCCAAACTGCGATCGTATTTTGCCTGGATACGCACTTCTTTGGTTAAACGCTTTACAGTTTCAATATTGTGCGAAACTACTTCGGGACGCTCTTCGCAAACGCGGTAAAGATTATCCCAAATTCCTTTAAAGTCGGGAATAAGCGTTTCCATTGTAGTGCTGGGACTTTCTCTTCTTACAGCCCTGATGGTTTCTGCCCAAATGGTAGAACCTCCGTCCTTTAAATCATCACGGTCTACCGAAGTAATAACCGCATGTTTAACATTCATTAATTTGATTGAATTGGCAACACGGTTCGGTTCATCAGTGTCAACAGCTAATGGGCGACCAGTAGCTACAGCGCAGAATGAGCACGAACGGGTACAAATATTTCCAAGGATCATGAAGGTAGCAGTGCCGGCTCCCCAGCACTCACCCATATTCGGGCAATTTCCACTCTCACAAATTGTATGAAGCTTATGCTCGTCTACAAGACCGCGTACATGTGCATATTCTTTTCCAACAGGCAACTTAACACGTAACCAATTCGGGCGACGTTGTGGTTGCGCCTGATTAGCAGGAATTACCGGCAATTCAATCATGTTGCAAAGGTAATTCATAGATGTGAGATATGAGGCAGGAGATATGAGAATTTGATTGGTGGAAAGTCAAAATTCAAAAGCTGCATTTAAGAAGGTGTCAAATTAAAGCGGATTGAAGATTGTTTTAATTTAGTCGAAAGCGATACTTAACTGTAAGTAAATGCAATATCAAGCGATATAACTCCAATAAAAGTCGGTTAAGATACGGTTCAAATACGGATAAGATACGTTTAAAAACACTTTCGCTATCAATTGTGATATGTTTTAGTAGTTAAAATTGGTGCATGTAACTTCGAAATTGTAAATTCATATTGCTTCTTGTTTGGCTCATTACGAATTTCTAATTTGCCAGCATGACATCAACAATCACATACCTTGGAGGCTTACGCACAGAATCAACGCATTTGCAATCTGGCGAAAAAATAATTACCGATGCTCCGGTTGACAATAAAGGCCGTGGAGAAGCTTTTTCACCTACTGATTTACTGGCTACTTCATTAGGTAATTGCATGCTAACTATCATGGGCATAAAGGCAAATGAGCATGGAATAAACATTGATGGAACAACCTGCTCAATCAAGAAAGTGATGGCTGCAAATCCTCGCAGAGTAGGCGAAATTCATGCAGAATTGAAATTACCTGGAACGTATTCAGACGAAGAAAAGAAGATTTTGGAAGATGCGGCTTTAACTTGTCCGGTGTTTTATAGCCTACATCCGGATATTGTGAAGAATATTAATTTTTCTTACGAAGGGTAAATGTATTTATAAGACCTATAAGGTTTTAAAAACCTTATAGGTCTGTAGCTTTATTATGAATTTACTGCGCTGCCTATTTGCTCAGCAACTTCTTCCGCAGAAATTTCTCCATGTGATGTTTCGTAAACGCATTCGCCGTCTCTAATCAGCAAAACCTGCGGCGACTCGTGATGTACCTGAAATACTTCAGCGATAGAATTCGAAATATTTCTATAGTTAAGTAAATCGAGGAAATAGACTGGCGTTTCAGCCGGAAGTGCATCCCATTCAAACTCAAATTTTCTTTTCGCCATCAGGCTTATAGAACAACGGGTGCTGTGTTTGAAAATTATACTATAGCCCGTAGCAGCTTTTATCGCGTCTAACTGACCGATACTTTCTAAAAGAATCCAATTCATAAATTATGTGTAAACAAAAAAACAGCCAAACTCACTTCGCTTGCCAACATCACCCGCTGTTTTACGGGTTACTACGCTCTTCGTGGACGGGGATATGAATTATACGCAGGGCACAGTTTACTTGAACATGATTCAAATACTGTAGCCATTGAGAATAATAGCAACAATCCGATAGCAACCTTTTTCATTGAAAATAATTGTTTTTGTGTAGATGAAGTTTTCATAAGCAGTAGATGTAAATGTTAATACAAGATACGGCTTTAAAAAATCTCATCAGTGGTTTTTAATTTTATGTAAAGACCTGTATACCTGTTTTGTATAAATAAGGATACAGCTTACAATGTTTAAAATTAATTATTTTTTTGCAACGATGCGATCTAATTTAAAATTAGTTTCAAAGATTATTTTCCAGCTCTGCCATCAGAATCGCAGTTGCTGCAGCTTCATCGCCTTTATTGCCATGCTTGCCTCCTGCACGATCAAGTGCCTGTTCCTGGTTTAAAGTGGTAAGAACGCCGAAAATCACGGGTTTACCATGTTTAATGCTCACGTTGGCAACACCGTTTGCTACAGCATTACAGATGTAATCAAAATGAGGTGTCTCGCCCTGAATAACGCAGCCTAAGCAAATTACTGCATCCAGTTTTTGTTTGCTTAAAAGAATATCAGCTCCGGATGTTAGTTCGTAGCTGCCGGGAACCAATACGGAAAGAATGTTTTCAGGATCTGCACCTTGCTTAATTAACAGATCATAAGCGCCTTTGTACAGGGCTCCGGTAATTTCTGCATTCCATTGTGCGGTTACTATGCCAAAGCGAAAGTCTTTTGCGGATGGAATAGTGGTATGCGAAAAATCAGAAAGGTTTTTTAAGTGAGTTGCCATGGGGCGAAAATAATAAATGGTTACCTAAATAAGTGGTAACCATTCTCGAGCAAGGGTATTTAAAATTTTTATTTACAGCAGGCTTACAGATGAGCTTCTGCTCTTGCAATGTAAGCGTCTACTAAAGAAGCTTCCTGGCTTTCAGGATATTCTGTTTTGATCTTTTTGTATGCATCCAATGCATCGTCAAATTTCTTTTGTTCTTCGTATACTAAACCAAGTTTTTTAAGGAACATTGGCGTGTTAAAAGAATCAGCACCTTTATCAGCAGCTTTTTTGTAATAGCTAATCGCGTCGTCGTAGTTCTTAAGTTCGCTGTTAGCGTCACCTATCATTCCCAAAACTAAAGGATCAACAACCGGGCTGCCAGTAGAAGAGTAATTTTCTAAAACCTCGATGGCTTTTTTGTATTCTCCTTTTTGAAGGTATAATCCACCTAAATAAACATTGGCAAGATTAGCTGATTTTGTGTTTGAATACTCTTCAGCGATTTTTTCAAAACCTGGATATTGAGTATCGCCTTTAATTGCTTTATCGGCCAATGAATCAACAGCTAAATATTCTTCAGCTTTAAACATCTGGTCAACAGCTTTTTTCTTACGTGGATCAAGGTATAGAGCCTGATAACCAAAATACAAAGCAACAAGTGCCACAATTGCACCACCTATAACGCTTAAGCTTTTTCTGTTTTCCTGTACAAAACTTCCTGAGTGGCCAGACTGACCAAGCTCTGCTGGAGTAACCGCCTGATCTTTAGGTTTTATTTCTTCTTTAGACATCTTTCTTACAATTATCTCTCAATGTGGCGAAGTGCCTGTGGGCTGCAAAAGATTTCCTTCTTTAGCTTCAGGTATATGGTTCGTTTAATTGAAGGATGCAAAAATACTCTTTTAAGGCATTCTGTCAACAGTATTTTTTGCAAATGGAGGCGCTTTGATGCTTATTATTCAGTTACTTCTATTGTTCCGGGTCGTAAAGTTAAAATATGGCTCGAAGCAGGTCGGTATTAAAGGAATAATTTTATCTAAGTTTGTGTCAGTTTATGTGGTTGCAGAAGTTGTCCCTCCTTAATTTTAAGAATTATGAAGAAGCTGAATTAAGCTTTTCTCAAACGGTAAATGCATTCACTGGTGATAATGGAGCAGGAAAAACAAACTTGCTTGATGCAATACATTACCTGTCGCTTTGTAAAAGCTATTTTAATCCTATCGATTCTCAGCAAATCAGACAGGGTGGCGATTATTTCATGGTGCAGGGCGTTTTTGAAAAAAATGAGTACGATGAGGTAGTTGCTTGCTCCCTCAAAAAAAATCAGAAAAAACAGTTTAAAAGGAATAAAAAGGATTATCAGCGACTGGCAGATCATATCGGATTGTTTCCTTTAGTGATGATCTCCCCATACGATATCAGTATTATTATTGAAGGAAGTGAGGAGCGCCGTCGTTTTATTGATAGTGTAATATCGCAAACCGATAATCAGTACCTGGATGAGCTGATCGTTTATAATAAAAGCCTGCTTACCCGGAATGCACTTTTAAAGAAGATAGCTGAAACTAACCGCTACGATCCGGTGCTTCTTGAAATTTACAATGAACAATTGGTTGGTTCCGGTACCAGAATTTTCGAGAAACGCAGAAAATTCATGGAAGAGTTTATCCCGGTTTTTAATCAGCATTATAAATACATTTCAGAAGATGCAGAATCGGTGGGATTGATCTATGAATCGCAGCTGCATGAAAACAGTTTTGCAGATTTGTTGAAATCATCTGTCGAAAAAGACCGCGTGTTGGAGCGTACTACCTGTGGGATTCATAAAGATGAACTAAGTTTTTCTATCCATAACCTGCCGATGAAGAAATTCGGTTCGCAGGGGCAGCAGAAATCATTCCTGATTGCTTTGAAATTAGCCCAATACTCTTTTTTACATCAAAAAAAGGGTTTCAAGCCATTGCTTTTACTGGATGATATTTTCGATAAACTGGATGACAAACGTGTTGAAAAATTAATGACGATGGTATCGCATGATGACTTCGGACAGATCTTCATAACCGATACCAGTCGCCCACGTATCGAAAGAATTTTTGCTTCGATTGGCGTAGAACTTAATATCTTTGAGGTTGAAAGAGGTGCAATAAAATGATCAAAAGAACTAACGATAAAACCATAAAGGAAGCTGTTGAGCAAATGCTTAACGTATATAAGCTACGACGCAAGTTCGACGAAACTTCCCTTATTGCTGCCTGGCCAGAAATGATGGGCAATGCCATCGCTAAGCGTACCACTCAAATGTACATTCGCGAAAGACGCCTTTTTATCCGCGTTGATTCTTCGGTGGTTAAGAATGAATTGGTAATGATCCGTTCGCAAATACTGGATAAAATGAATGAACGGGCGGGGAATAAGGTGCTGGATGAGATTGTGTTTTTGTAACAAACTCTGCTTGCTATAACTATTTCTTGATGAATTTCTTCTCTATCAAATAATCCAGACTTGCTTTTCCTGATCCCCCAACAAATAACGTTATCAGCATAATGCTATAATATAAGGGGATTTCATAGCCATTATTACCAGCCTCAAAGCCATTGCTGAGATGAACAGTTTTGATTGCAACTAGCATGGTAATAATTAATGGTATTGAAATGAATCGGGTTCCTAACCCGAGCGTTAATAAAATTACTCCCAGGGTTTCAGTTCCGGCAGCCATATAGGCATTTAGAAGTGGAGCGGGAATGTCTATGCTTTCAAACCATTCGGCGATGCCATTTATATCCTGCCATTTCATAGCTGCCGGCTTATAAAAACCATATGCGAGTACCAGGCGAATAAATAGCAATGGTATAAACCGGGCTTTTTCAATTTGTGAGATAGTGTTATAATATTTTTGAAGAATGTTCATGTTGTTTAAAATTTAAGCTGAAATCCTATAATTAGCTCCTGTTTAAGGGATACTTCGAAGAATTGGATGAGATGTTGTTTATCTGCGGCAGTTAATTGAATGTTAAATTCTGCCTGAAATTGTTCGAAGAGCTCGGTAATCGATCGAGGTGCTTCCTGTAAGTATTCCAGTAACCTGAGCAGCGCCGGTGATAGATCGGTAAACTTCACATCGCCGTTCTTATTTCGATATCCGATAACGTAAAAGTCTCCTCTATCGGTAATGTCGATGCTGCCTGCATTTTTCCGGTGTACAGGAAATTCGAACGCGAATAGTTTATGCTCGGGATTAATTACCAGTTTGTCTTTTGATATGCTGCCGTTCGTAAGATGTTCATTTTTGATATCGGGCATCATAAATAGTTCCACTTCTGCCCATTCAAATTGCAATAGCTCTTCGAGAAAAGGATACACTCTCAGTAAAGGATGTTGGACCTTCGAAAGGTATACGTAAAATTCTTTAGGCATATACCAAACTTGTGGCGACTGGCATTTGTGGATGCGAAAGAAATCGTTTATGGCAGAATCCCACTCCTCATCGGTTAGCAGATCGAAAGTTAATGGATATGCATTTTGCAGCATATCATCAATTACGTTATAAACCAATCTGCGGTACTGCGAAATGTTTTCAGGGATTATGCCTTTAAGTTCGGGCATTACGCCGCTGCGGCAATAATTAGCCAGGCCTGATTGGTTTTGCTGGGTTTGTTTAAGCAAATACATGGTTATTGTGTTTTAGAGCAGCTTGTTTAATGCTTCTTAATTTCTGAATTTCGGCTTGCAGTTCTGCCATATCGGGGATGTTAAAGTCGCGTTCCAGTAGCACAGGCACATCACGGTTTAAGCGCCTTATTGTAAATTCAAACAAGTCGTAAACCGGATCGGTAATTGCTTCCCCGTGAGTGTCGATAATCAGGCTGTCTGAAACCTGTTCATGGCCGGCCATGTGAATATAGCTTACCCTTTCCAGCGGAAGTCCTTCAATAAAGTTCTGAGGATTATAATGATGATTAAAACCATTTACGTAAATATTATTTACATCCAGTAAAAGCTCGCAGTCGGCTTCCCGAAGTATGGAGTTTATAAACTCTAATTCGGTTAACTCGGGCGCCAATGGTGTGTAATAACTTACAATTTCAATGGCTATCTTTCTTTCCAGGAAATCCTGAACGGTTTTAATCCGTTGAGATACATGTTTGATGGCGTCTTCTGTAAAAGGAATTGGCAAGAGGTCGTACAGGTGAGCGTTATCACATTTGGAATAGCTGAGATGTTCTGAATAAACCCTGGCGCTGGTTTGATCCAGGAATGCTTTTACCTGGGCAAGGAAATTAAAATCTATGTCATCTGGACTGCCAATTGATAGCGATAAACCGTGTGTGAACAGGGGATAACGCTCTGTTGCTTTGTCGAATTGTTTCTTCCAGAAACCTCCTACGTTTATCCAGTTTTCTGGTGCTACTTCTATAAATGAAGGTTTTAAAATGTCGCTTTGCAAGAACTCTTCTGCAAAATCTTTTCTGTAACCTATGCCAACCATAATCTGTTTTTTAGCAATAAACGGCAGACTGTTATCGCAAGCCTGCCGGTTTATTCAATGTTTACCCTTTTTTCTTGCTGGCACCGCACTTGCCTTCGCCGCATTTCCCATCTTTTACTTTTTTGGCAGCAGGTTTCTTTTCGCCACATTTTCCTTCTCCGCACTTGCCGTCTTTCCCTTTTTTGGTACTGTCTGTTTTTGCTTTGGCACCACATTTCAGGTCGAGGGTTTTGGCTGTAGCCGAAGGTGTGTTTAATAAGCTCGCACGTATTTCTTCTCCGCTGCCAAGATTACTGTAGCTGAATAAGCTGGCTGCGTTTGCTGTTAAACCTGAAACTGCGATTAGTGCCCCTGCAACTAATGCTCCTTTAAGAATGCTTTTTCTTTTTTCCATTTTTTTTAAGATTAATTATTGATTGTTTTTCTGTTTTGCAGGAATAGTTGCAGGTGGGTGGGAATCCTGACAAAGTTTTTGAAAAAAAAGGTGAAATTTTTTTAATTAACTTGTAATGAGGGTGTTATTTTGATTTCCGGAGGGCTGTTAAGGTAGCGAAGAGAAGATAAAGCACAAATTGAGGCTTAATCGATTAAGGGTGTTAAGAAGAGACCTGACATTTATTTTGTGAAGAGGTTTATTAGTGAATAAGGGTTGAGTGATTTTTGAATTCTGAATTTTTACTTCTGAATTTTCTTCAGCATTCTTTCTTTCAGCTCTTCATTTTTGAGTGGATTTTCTTCAGCAGCTTTTTCTGAGGCAATTTGTGCTTTTAGGATATCGTCGAGTTTTTGGCTTTGTTTTTCGTAAGTCGTACAGGCATCGCAAATACTTTTATGCAGGTTGAGCTGTATTTTCTCGATCAGCGAAAGCGATATAATGCTTCGTTTTTCAATTAGCTCGGTTGCCTTTTTGCACGAAAGCACAAAGAAATGGGTTATTTGCTTCCTCATCATACTATAAATCCAGATTAAACCAGTTTAACTCAAGACATTTCCTTAGTTGCAATTTAGCCCGATGCAGGATCTGCCAGAAATTAGTCGAGCTTAACTTCAATTCCTGACATATTATCTCACCTTTTTTTTCTTCCAGATATTTTAATTGAATTGCTGCCGACCAGGCTTCGGGCAGTTTATTCATACAATTCTGTAAGGTTCTCAAAAAGCCTTCATCGTCCAGTAGATTGCTTTGTTCAATCTGCCACTCTGTAGGTTGCTGATCCTTTTGCCATTCTTCATTTTCATCAAAATAAATATCGAAAACGTTTCTAAAACCCTGCCTGGACTCTGGCTGCAAAGCCCCTTTGTATGCTTTACGGTAATATTCGGCAATTTTATTGTTGAGAATACTGATTAACCATGTTTTGGGCTGGCTTTTAAATTCAAATTTGGGGATAGCTTCTAGCGCAGCAAAAAAGGTGTCCTGAACAAGGTCTTCAGCGGTTTCTTTGTTGGATGTTTTATAAAATGCCCGAGTGTAGAGCGCATCCGAATAGTCTATAATCCACTGTCTTAATGTTTCAGAGGGGCTGGTGGTTTGTATAGGACTATCCATATTAGCGGAGAGTTGAAATTGAGAGGTGAAGCAGAGGATGGAATAAGCGAGAATGACTTATTCTTTATTTATTCCATCCTTTACTCGTTTATATTTTAGAATCTCTCGAAAGCAGAGAAGAAGAAGTTACCTTCGATTTCTGCATTCTCATCAGAATCTGAACCATGAACCGCGTTTGCTTCAATTGATTCAGCGTATTTCTGACGGATAGTTCCTGCTTCAGCTTTCTTTGGATCTGTAGCTCCGATTAAGTTACGGAATTCTACAACTGCATTTTCTTTTTCAAGAATGGCAGCAACGATTGGACCTGAAGTCATGAAGCTAACTAGATCGCCATAAAAAGGACGCTCTGCGTGTACTGCATAGAAAGCTCCAGCAGCCTCTTTACTTAATTGAATGTATTTTAAGGCAACGATTTTAAAACCGCCTTTGATAATATCATCTAAAATTGCACCAGTATGTCCGTTTTTAACAGCATCTGGTTTAACCATTGTGAATGTTCTGTTTGTAGCCATTGTGTTTTTTAAAAATCGGGGCAAAGGTATAAATTTAGAACCAAGAAATAAGAATCAAGAACCAAGATGTGGCGCTCCAAAATAGAATCAAGATATAAGAGCTAAGAATCAAGACATGATGCTCTAAAATTGAATCAAGATATGAGAACCAAGAATTAAGACAAAGCGCCAATGCTTAACGTTTAATCGGTATTGTACAATAAGGAGTGCACTTAGAGATGGATGTACCTCTGCTATTTCTGATACTATGCTAAGGCGTATGGTCCTGTCTCTTGATTCTTAGCTCTTGATTCTATCTAAAACTATGATAAGCGCCCTGTCTTGGTTCTCGTCTCTTGGTTCTTTGCTCTTGCATCTTGATTCTAATTTTGTAACATCACGCTTTTTAATAGCTTTGCATTTCTTTAAAAATAGAATGCTGGAAATAACTGCGCTTAAGGAAATATTAGCTGATCCAAAGCATATTGTAATTACAACTCATCACAAACCCGATGGCGATGCTATGGGTTCGTCATTAGGCTTGTATAATTACCTTATCCAAAAAGGGCATCATGTAAAGGTGGTATCGCCCACAGATTATCCTGTGTTTTTGCATTGGTTGCCTAATAATGCTGATGTTGTTATTTTTACAGAACAACGGGAAGTAAGTAAGGGGTTGGTTGATCGGGCTGATCTGATCTTTTGCCTTGATTTTAATACGCTTTCCAGAATTAATGAATTAGGTGAATTGGTGAGGGAGAGTTCGGCTATTAAAGTAATGATCGATCATCATTTGGAGCCTGAGGACTTTGATAATTATCGTCACTGGAATATTAATGCTTGTGCTACAGCTCAGCTGGTTTACGATTTTATTGTAAATATAATGCATGAGCCCGGGCTGATTAACAAGGATGTAGCATCGTGTTTATATACTGGAATTATGACGGACTCCGGTTCGTTCCGTTTTCCAAATACTACTCCTGAAGTGCATCATATTGTTGCGAGTTTGATTCAAAAGGGTGCCGAGAACTGGAAAATTCATCAGTTAGTATACGATAACTTCTCTGCAGACCGTTTACGCTTCCTGGGCCATTGTTTATTGAATAACCTTAAGGTGTTTCCGGAATATAATGCAGCGATGATTTCTGTTTCGCAGGCAGAGCTGAAACAATATAATATTGCTACTGGCGATACCGAAGGTTTGGTTAATTACGCACTAACGATTAATGGTGTGAGATTGGCTGCCTTAATTATTGAACGCACAGAGATGGTTAAGCTTTCTCTGCGCTCTACCGGCGATTTTCCTGCAAACGAAATCTGCAAAAAGTATTTCAATGGCGGTGGCCATCGTAATGCTGCGGGTGGACAATCAGATTTACCGCTTGCTGAAGTTATAGAGAAATTTAAATCTATTTTACCCGAATATAAAAATCTATTATTAGTATAATTTAAAACCCAAATGAAACGAAACTTAATTGTTTTAGGATTGGCTGCTCTTGCATTTACAAGCTGTAAGCAATTCAAAAAAGGAGATGGTGACCTGCACTACATTATTCATGAAGATAAAGATGGTCCAACTATCAAAGAAGGCGACTTTATTGCATTTAAAGTGATTCAGAAAACTGAAGAAGATTCAGTAATGTTCAATTCTGAAGATATGGGCCGTCCGGCTTATACTGCTCAGCAAAAATCAGTATTTAAAGGCGATTTTTCTACTGCTTTTGGAATGTTAAGCGAAGGTGATAGCGCTACATTTAAAATCAATCTTGATTCGTTGCAGGCTAAAATGAATATGCCTAAGCCAACTAATACAAAAGGCAAATACATCGTATTGAATATCAAGATCGATAAAGTTATCCCTAAAGGAAAACAAACTGAAGCTCAAATGCAGGCAAAAGTTGAGCAATTCTTCAAAGCTGAAACTGAAAAAGCTAAGAATCGCGAAGGCGGAATTATCGATGCTTATGTTTCAGGTAAAGACTTGAAATTAACAACTACAGCGTCGGGCTTAAAATATGTTGTTACTAAAGAGGGAACAGGTGCAAAACCAGCTGTTGGTGATACGGTTGAGTTAAACTATACTGGTCGTTTCCTTACTGGCGAGAACAAAGTTTTTGATACCAGTGTGAAAGAAGTAGCTAAGAAAGAGAATAAACTTGATCCAATGCGTCCGTACCAGCCTATTAAAGTTCCTGCTGGTATGAGTTCAACCATTCCTGGTTTTGACGAGGCTTTATTGCTTTTAAGCAAAGGTGCTAAAGCGTCTGTAGTCATTCCTTCAAAATTAGGTTATGGAGCACAAGGAAGTCAGATTATTGGCCCTTATACTCCACTATTGTTTGAATTAGAGATCGTAAATATCATTAAGCCATCTGCAAAGCCAGCAGCTCCTGCAGCTCCGGTTGTACCTGCAACTCCTCCGGCTAAATAATGTTAAGCGGAAATAAATAAGAATAAAATTAGCCCGCCTGTTGTTTACAGGTGGGCTGTTTAGTAATATAGCTATATGAATTTTAAAACTTTGCTTTCTGTACTGTTCCTTGGTGCTTCAGTTCAGGTTATGGCGCAGGACAACTTACAAACTTTGCCAGGCGGTGTACAATATAAAATTTACACCAACAACACAACTCCCAAAATTAAAGTGAATGATGTTATTACATTTAACATGATTCAGAAGACAGATAAAGATTCTGTTTTGTACAGCAGTTATACTACCGGAAAGCCGGGAAAATTGCAGGTTCAGGCAGCTCAGAACAATCTGGACCTGATGTCATTCCTTCCTTTGCTTACCGTTCAGGATAGTGCTTTGTTCAGAGTTCCTGCTGATTCTATTTTTAAAGGAGCGCCAGATTCTGAGCGTCCTCCGTTTTTGCAAAAAGGAGCTTTTCTTTCGGTTGTATTGAAAATTGAAAAAATTCAATCAATGGAGGATGCCATGGCTGAGTACAAGGCCGAGATGGAGAAAATGAAAGGTATTGAAGCTGCAACTTTGGCAAAGTATTTAGAGGGTACAAAACTTAAAACAACTAAAACTGCTTCAGGCTTGCAATACGTGGTAACTAAACCTTCTTTGAAAACAAAGCCAGTTAATGGCGATACTGTTCTTGTAAATTACGTAGGTAGTTTGCTTGATGGTAAGGTGTTTGATTCGAGCGTTGAGGCCG
>Ga0307408_100000816_pt1 | contig 24781 bp, 24 predicted proteins | sample 322Cmetagenome_FD_202116 | JGI IMG/M metagenome (GOLD analysis project Ga0307408, IMG submission 202116) | Maize rhizosphere microbial communities from greenhouse at UC Davis, California, United States - 322HYB-C-3 | ecosystem: Host-associated > Plants > Roots > Rhizosphere > Soil | place... | reverse complement strand
CCGCCGCACGAACATGAACGCCCTGGGCCAGCCCCGCAGCTGGACGGACCACCTGCTGTGGCACCACGCTGCGCACACCGTGGACCTGTTCGCCTACCAGGCGGGCAGCCCCATCGTGAAGGCCAACGCCATCCAGGGCCCCATCCACAAGGACCTGGGCATCGCCATGGACATGAGCATTCAGCTCCAGGCCGCCAACGGTGCAATCTGCACGCTGTCGCTCAGCTTCAACAATGACGGCCCGTTGGGCACCTTCTTCCGCTACATCGGCGACACGGCCACCTACATCGCGCGCTACGACGACCTGGTGAACGGCAAGGAAGAGAAGATCGATGTGAGCAAGGTGGATGTGTCGATGAACGGCATTGAGCTGCAGGACCGCGAGTTCTTCGCCGCCATCCAGGAAGGCCGCGAGCCCAACGCCAGCGTGGCGCAGGTGCTGCCGTGCTACCAGGTGCTGCACCAGCTGGAGCAGCAGCTGAACGCGGGCTGAAATTGAGCAAAAACGGCCGCTAGCGCTTGCCCATCAAGCGTTGGCAGCTATCAAATAGGGAGTGATCTGGCGGCGCCGCCCTGGCCCCTTCACGGCTTGCGCACCAGCAGGGCCAGCAGGGCCAGCACGCTGAACACGGCCCCGGCGTAGAACGTGAACGACGCGCCCAGCTGGTCCCACAGCAACCCCGCCACCACGCTGGCGGCCAGCATGGCCACGCCGCTCACCAGGTTGAAGAAGCCAAAGGCCGTGCCGCGCAGGTCGGCCGGGGCCGTGTCCGCCACCATGGTGGCGAGCAGCCCCTGCGTCATGCCCATGTGCACGCCCCACAGCGCCACGCCGGCCAGCACGGTGGTCCAGTGGCCGCCCGCCGCCAGCACCAGATCGGCCGCGATGAGCACCACCAGGCCCCAGGCCAGCAGCGTCTGGTGCTGTATGCAGTCGGAGAGCTTGCCGAACGGGTAGGCCGACGCGGCGTACACCAGGTTCATGGCCACCATGAGCAGCGGCACCAGGGCCACGGCGATGCCGCTTTGCTCGGCGCGAAGCACCAGGAAGGCTTCGCTGAAGCGGGCCAGCGTGAAGACGGCTCCCACGCCCACCACCCACCAGTACGCGCCACTCAGGCGCCGCAGGTTCTCACGGCGTATGGGGTTGGTGCGCGGTGCCCCGGCCGCGCGCTCGGGCTCGCGCACGCCCCACAGCAGCAGCGCCACGGCCAGCAGGCCCGGAACCACCGCCACCCAGAACACGGCGCGGAAATCGTTGGCCCACCACAGCATCAGCCCCACGGCCAACAGCGGCCCTAGAAAGGCGCCCACCGTGTCCAGCGACTGCCGCAGGCCAAAGGCCGCGCCGCGCATCTCGGGTGGCGTGATGTCTGCCACCAGCGCATCGCGCGGCGCGCCGCGCACGCCCTTGCCCACGCGGTCCAGCAGCCGCGCCGTGAGCACGATGCCGGCGCTGGGCGCCAGCGCAAACAAGGGCTTGGTGAGCGCGCCCAGCGCGTAGCCAAACACGGCCAGGCCCTTGCGCTTGCCCAAGTAGTCACTCAAAGCGCCGGAAAACACCTTGACGATCAGCGCCGTGGATTCGGCCAGCCCTTCAATCACGCCCACCGTGAGTGCGCTGGCGCCCAGGGCGCCGACCATGAACAGCGGCAGCAGGCTGTGGATCATCTCGGAGGAGATGTCCATCAGCATGCTCACGAAACCCAGCACCCAGACGCCGCGCGGAATGCGGCTCAACGGCGTGGGTGCGGTGGAGGGAGGTGGGGCCATGGTGCAGTACGGGTTTTTTGGGCCGGTGCGGGTAGCTTATTCAACGCCAGGCGGAGCGGGCCCGCCGTGGCGCCGGACGGTGTCCTGTAGGACGCCTCCTTGTCTGCGCGGGCACGCGGAACCGAAGGCCGGAGTCCGTGTCCAGACAGATTTTTTTCACCGGGAGTCCTCCATGCCCATCACACCGTCCTTCGAAGAATTCATGCTCCGTCGCCGTGAGGTGGCGTCGGCTTATGTGAACGGCGACGCGCAGCCCCTGCGCGGCATTTCCACCACTGCCGATCCGGCCACCTTCTTCGGTCCGGGCGGTGGCATCGAACAGGGCGCGGCCCGCGTGCTCGAGGTCAACGAGGCCGGGGCCCGGCATTTCCACAGCGGCGCCGACACCACACTGGAGGTATTGCATGCGGCCAGCGACGGTACGCTGGGCTACTGGACGGGGTTGCAGCGTGCCATGGTACGCCCACAGGAAGGCGGCGCGCCCGTGCCCATGGTGCTGCGGGTGACCGAGGTGTTCCGCTGCGAGGGCGATGCCTGGAAGCTCGTGCATCGCCACGCGGACACGCTGGCCGAGAAGCAGGCCAAGCGGTAACGCGCCAACGCCGCAGTGCAGTGCGGTGCAGTGCGCTGACCGATGCGGTGCTGGCCGCTGCCGCGAAGTCGTCTCAACCAGCCATTGCCACGCGTTGACCCGGTGCGATGGTGGGCGGCGCGGCATTCAGCGTTTCGATGGCAAACCCCGCTGCCGCTTTGTAGCGGGCCATGAAGCCTTCGCGCTCTTCGCGCGGCAGCACGTCGTCGATGTGGTCGAACATGCCGCCGCAGCGCTCGTCCACCAGCCCCAGCAGGCCAAAGGGGCCGGAGCCCCGGTTGCGCAGCACCAGCGCCGAGATGTCCTTGCACAGCTTGTCGTCGTAGGCGCGCAGCGCCTCGGGGCCCACGCCATGCGCAATCAGCTGCGCACCCAGCACGCGCGCATCCACGATGGCCTGACTGGCGCCGTTGGAGCCCACGGGGTACATCACATGCGCCGCATCGCCCAGCAGCGCCACGCGGCCGTCCACCCAGGTGGGCACGGGGTCGCGGTCGATCATGGGGTATTCATAGATGTCCTTGGCGCCGCGCAGCATGGCGGGAACGTCCAGCCAGCTGTAGTTCCAGCCGTCAAAGTGGTGAGCGAACTCCTCCAGTGCCACGCGCCGGTTCCAGTCGCCCTGCTGCCAGCCGCCCTGGTTGTCCACGGTGATCTCGGCAATCCAGTTGATGGTCGCGAGACCCGTAGCTGGGTCTGGCGGTGTGATGGGGTAAAACACCACACGATGCCGCAGCGAGCCCAGACCCACGAAGGACGCGCCCGTGCGCACCGGCACGCCCGGCGTGGTGCCACGCCACATGATGGCGCCGCCCCACTGGATGGGTGGCTGCGTGGGATGCATCTGCGCCCGCACGGCCGAGTGCAGGCCATCGGCGGCAATCAGCAGGGAGCCGGCCACTTCGCGCCGCCCGCCGTCGCGGGTCTCGATGAGTGCGGTCACACCATCTGCGCCATCCTGCCGGTAGCCCACCACGCGCTGCCCCAACTGCACGGCGTCGTCGCCCAGGCGGCTTTTGACGGCGTGGTACAGCATCATCTGCAGCTGCCCCCGGTGCACGGAATACTGCGGCCAGTGGTAGCCCGCCTCCAGGCCGCGCGGCTCGGCGTACACCTCGTTCCCGTTGCGGCCCACCAGCGCCCATTCGCGTGCCTGCAGGCCAATGGTGTCCAGCACCTCGTTGCCAAAACCCAGGTCGTGCAGCTCTCGCACGGCATTGGGCTGCAGGTTGATGCCCACGCCCAGCGGCTGCAGTTCGGGCACCGATTCAAAGACGACGCAGGGCACGCCGATCTGGTGCAGGGTGAGGGCCGTGGCCATGCCACCGATGCCGCCGCCGGCGATCAGCACGGGGCGGAGAGAAGAGGGGTGCGAGTGAATAGGTGCGCCAGACATGCCGGGAATTGTCCATGCAATGGCGGGTGGGGCTTGTCGCGGCTGGCGCAACCAGTGGCGGAGGAGGCGCGGGCTGCGGACGGCGCCGGAGCGCGTAGCTGCCTGGCAAGGGGGGTGGACGTTGTTGCCGGGCCAGCCGCCTGATCTTGCGCCGATGCGGTCTCTTGTCTCAGCGCGGCACACCAGCAGTGGGAGTGTGCGCGCCTGCAGAGCAGCCAGCGCCACGCCATGCAACGCTATCGCTCCGGGTTCCGCGCGCGCCATTGCGCGGACCAGGCCATGACCAGCGCGGCGGACGTCACCCATGCAGCGGCAGCAGGCCAGCCGTGGCGGTCCACCGTGCTGCCCACAAGCAACGGTCCCAGAGCCTGGCCCAGGTTGCTGCCTTGCATGAGCAGCCCCGTGGCCAGCGTGGCATGGGCTGGCGTGGCGGAGACCTGCGCCACGGACGAGAGCAAGCTGGCCGGCACCATCCCTCCCGCCGCTGAAAACACCAGGCACAGCGCGAAGGACAGCCGGGGGTCCGTACCCGGCAGGAAGATGCCCAGGGCACATGCTCCCATCACGGCAGCGGCAAGCCGGATCAGCACCGTGCGCCCGGCCTTCTTCAGCCAGACGCCGGCAGCCAGGTTGCCGCCTATGTTGGCCATGCAGGCGATGCCCGTCAGCAGCCCCACGGTGGTAGCGTCCACCTGCAGGCGTTGCTGCAGCAGCACGGGCATGAAACCGAACAGGGCGAAAAACATCAGGGCATACAGCAGGAACGTGGCGGCCAATGCCAGCGGCTCGGACCGCAAGACTTCTCTGCGGCGCATGCGCAGCGAGCTTGCCGTGTTCGAATCCACGCCATCGCCGGGCGGCGTGGCGCGTTGCGCGGCAGGAACCTGCCACAGCGCCAAGGCGGAGATCACGCCCGATGCGCCCGCTGCCGTCGCCCACAGGCCCTCCCAACCACCGAGCCACGGGCCGGTGACCATGGCCAGGGCCATGCCGCCGGGCATGAAGCAGCTCCACATCGCCATGGCACGGGGGCGTTCTGCGGGGCGGGCCAGGCGCGCGATCACGGCGGGTCCTGCCACCGTGATGAGCAAGAAGCCCAGGCCTTCCACTACGCGCGATGCCAGCAACGCGGCAAAGCTGGCCTGCGGCTGGGCCAGCGCGAACGCGGTGCCGAGCAGTGTCGCCGCCAGGCCGCCCAGCAGCATCCGCCGGTCTCCCGCACGCGCCACCCACGAGCCCGCCAGCATGCCGCCGAGTGCGCCCAGCAGTGCGAAAGTGGCGCCCAGGGCACCCAGCATTTCCAGGCTCAGTCCCAGGTCCGATTGCAATTGCGGCCCGGCGATGGAAACCTTGCCGAGGTGGTAGGCAGAGACCACTCCGGCCGCCACCACCACGGCTACAGCGCGCCATGGGGTGGGCTGCAGGTTGCCCTGCTGGCTGCTGCGCCGGCCGGTCGCGTCCTGCCCGTCTCGCATCACGCCGCCACCCGTTCTGGGGCCGCTGTCCCCGCCAGCGCGCTGGCGATTCGGGCGACATGGCTTCCCTGGAAGCGCGCTGCCTCCAGCTCGTTGGCGCTCGGCTGGCGGTTGCCGCCGTGCCCGTCGTCGGCCAGGGTGGAAGCGCCATAGGGCGAGCCACCGGTGATCTCGTCCATGCGCAACTGGCCCTTGAAGGTGTAGGGCAGCCCCACCACCACCATCCCTAAGTGCAACAGCACCGTGTGGGTGGACAGCAGGGTCGATTCCTGCCCGCCGTGCTGGCTGCCGGTGGAGGTGAACACGCTGCCGACCTTGCCGACCAGCGCATCGCGTGCCCACAGGCCGCCCGCCTGGTCCAGGAAGTTTTTCATCTGCGCGGCCATGTTGCCAAAGCGGGTGGGCGTGCCGATCACGATGGCGTCGTACTCGGCCAGCTCACCCACCGAGGCCTCGGGCACGTCTGGCGCCAGGCAATAGCCCGCGCTGCGCGCCACATGCTCCGGCACCAGCTCGGGCACCCGCTTGATGGTGGCATGCGCACCGGCGCGCCGCACGCCGTCAGCCACGGCCGATGCCAGGGTGGCGATGTGCCCGTAGGAAGAGTAGTAGAGAACCAGAACGTTGGTCATGTGCCTGCCTTTCTTGTAGACCGGGCTTCAGTATGGCCACATGGGTTGATCGACGGAAGGCCTAAAATTTTGCTGATCTTGATCTATTGAATCGATCAAAAAACTATGCTGGATGCCCTCACCCTCGACCAGATCCGCATGTTCGTCACGGTGGCCGACGCGGGCAGCTTCCGCTCGGGCGCCAACCGGCTTCTGCGCGCCCAGTCGGCGGTAAGCCACGCCATTGCCAATCTGGAAAACCAGCTGGGAGTGGCCCTTTTCGACCGCAGGGGCCACCGTCCGGTGCTGACGGTGGAGGGCATGGCCCTGCTGGAAGACGCCCGGGCGGTGCTGCTGAAAGTCGACTTCATGAAATCCCGTGCGCGCGGGCTCGGCCAGGGCGTGGAGACCGAGCTTGCGCTGGTGGTGGACACGCTCTACCCATTGCCGGTGGTGGCGGCTGCGCTGAAGGACCTGCGGGAGGCGCTGCCTGCCGTGCGCCTGCGTCTGGCGACCGAGCCTCTGGGCGGCCCACTGCAGGCGCTGCGCGACAAGCATTGCGACCTGGCCATTCTGGCGGGCGAGGACTTTCTGGATCCGCGCATCGAGACCGAAGCGCTGCTGCCCGTGCCCATCGCGGCGGTGGTGGCGGCCGGGCATCCGCTGGCGCGTCGCCGCAAGGCGCTTTCCAGCGCGGACCTGGCCGACCACTTGCAGATCGTTCTGGAAGACCCCACCACGCTGTCCCAAGGCCGCGACTTCGGCGTGCTGTCGCCCGAGACGCTGCGGGTGGGATCGCAGGACGCCAAGCGCGCCTTGATCCTGGCGGGCGTGGGCTGGGGGCGTCTACCCCAATGGGCGGTGGCTCGCGAGCTGGCCGACAAGCAACTGGTGCCCCTGGCGGCCAGCGGCCTGGGCCAGGGCGGGGTGGCGTACACCGCCACCTACCTCGCGCGTCGCACCGACCAGCCGTTGCGCGCGGCAGCGTCGTTTTTGCGTGATGCGCTGCTGCGCCGGACGGCGGCCGCGTCCCCTGCTCCCGCCGGGGGACGTCTGGGCAACAAAAACGGCACGCGCGCCAAAAATCACTTGGCGTAAGCTTGGTCCATGCAACAACGAAACCTTGGACCTTTCTCCGTCTCGGCCATTGGCCTGGGCTGCATGAACCTCTCGCACGCCTACGGCGCGCCTGTGTCTGCCGAGCAGGGCGAACGCGTGCTGCTGGCCGCACTCGATGCGGGCGTGACGCTGTTCGACACCGCCACGCTGTACGGCTTTGGCGCCAATGAAACGCTGGTGGGCCGCGTGATGAAACCACACCGCCACCGCTTCACCCTGGCCAGCAAATGCGGCATGCAGGGCGTGGACGTGAACGGTGACGGCAAGCTGGTGCGCGTGATCGATGGCCGCCCCGCCACCCTGCGCCAGACCTGTGAAGACAGCCTGCGCCGCCTGCAGACCGACGTGATCGACCTGTACTACCTGCACCGCTGGGACAAGAACGTGCCCATTGAAGACAGTGTGGGCGCGCTGGCCGACCTGGTGCGCGCGGGCAAGATCCGCAGCATCGGCCTGTCGGAAGTGTCGGCCGCCACATTGCGCCGCGCGCACGCCGTGCACCCCATCGCCGCTGTGCAGACCGAATACTCGCTGTGGACGCGCAACCCGGAGATCGCCGTCCTGGAGGCCTGCCGCGAGCTGGGCGCTGCCTTCGTGGCCTTCAGCCCGGTGGCGCGGGGATTCTTGTGCGGTGAGCTGACCGATGTGTCCACTCTCGACGCCAAGGACATCCGCCGCGCCATGCCCCGGTTTGCGCCCGAGGCGTATGCCGCCAACTTGAAGCTGCTGGAGGGCTACCGCGCGATTGCGCGCGAGGTGGGCTGCACGCCCGCCCAGCTGGCGCTGGCGTGGCTGCTGCACCGGGGCGAGCACATCATCCCCATTCCGGGCACCACCCGCGTGGAGCATCTGCACGACGACCTGGGTGCCGCGGACGTGCGGCTGGATGCAGGCACCCTGGCGCGGCTGGACGCGCTGATCAACGAGCGCACGGTGACTGGCGAGCGCTACAACGCGCAAAACGCGGGCGAGGTGGATACCGAAACGTTCGCCGGCCCCGCGCGATAGCGCGCCAGCCTTGGGGAATCGCGAACCCGCTGCTTGTTACTTGTCCAGCTCCGCGGTCAGCATGTCCCAGCTGGGGTACGAGCTTTCGTCAAGGGTGATGGAGCCCTTGCCGGCGGCAAACTTGAAGGCGGTGGTGCCGGTGCGGGCGAATTCCAGCGTCTTGAGCTTGCACACGGCGGCCTTGGAGGGCGCATCGCTGCAGTAGCGCGGGGCATTGTCGATGATGGTGCCCGCCGCGTAGCGCACCTGGCGCAGGTGATCCACGGTTTGGAAGCTGTCCTGCTTCACGTCCATCTTCACGGCGCAGCCGCAGGACTTCTGGAGCGTGCTGGCGGCGGTCTGCACCACCGGGGCTACCTCGGCGGCAAGGAAGTCGCGCTCGGCCTTGCCGGCGTGGGCCAGCGATGCGGCCGTCAGGCCCAGGGTAGCGATCAGCAACAAGGGAGTCTTGGTTTTCATTGATTCTCCAAAGGAATGGCACCGACGTTGCAGGGCCCGCCCCTCCCGGGCGGGTGATTCGCGACTCGCGCGGCGGCCGCGCGAGCGCAGGCGATTGTGTGGCGGGCCTGCGGCGGATGTTTGTAACGGCGTGGTAACGGCCCATGCGTTTTGGGCAACAAGTCATGCACGCACGTGGCGTTTTCGCCCGCTTCGTCAGCCTGACGTTGGTGCGCTGGCGTGATTGCGGCCGTCCTGTGCCATTGCCGCCCGCAAGTGCGCGTGGGCGGCTCCCTCCAGGTCGGGCGGCAGCTGGTGCTTGGCCTGCAGGTAGTGGTGGGTGAACACGTCCAGGTACGCATCCAGCACCCGCGCCGCCGCACCCTCGCCCGCCAGCTCCAGGCACAGGCTGGCCACTTCGCTGGTGCAGAAATGGTCATCCCGGCGCGAGCGGCGCAGCCGGTAGCGTGAGACCTGCTCGGGCGCCAGGCTCAGCACCGGAAAGCGGTCGAGGTAGGGGCTCTTGCGGAACATCTTGCGCGCCTCGGGCCAGGTGGCGTCGAGGAGGATGAACAGCGGGCGCTTCCCGTTCGGCGCGTCTTCCGGCGCGACCTGCGTCACCACCCGCTCGGGCGGCACGAACTCGCCGGGAAAGACCACATACGGCTGCCACTCGGGGTCGGCCAGCAGCGCGAGCAGGCCGGGGTGGACTTCGGTGCGCGCCCAGCCAAAGGCAAAGGTGTCGGCCACCACATCGGCAATCAGCCAGCCTGTGTTGCTGGGCTTGAGGGGCTCGATGTCCGCCATGAGCAGGCACATGCCTGCGCGCGTGGGCACCTGCGGGCGCAGCGCGCAGATGCAGTGGCTGGGCACCAGGCGGCAGCCCGCACAGCGCTCGCCCTTGGGGCCGCCGCGTGCCAGGAAGGGCTTGGCGCTGCGGGCCAGGCGCTCGGCGCGTAGGCGGGCCACGGCGTGGGGCGCTGCGGGGGCGGCGGTGGGAGCGCTCTCACCCATCCACATGCTCCAGCGCAAACATGGGCACCTCGGCCTGGCGGCTGAGCCACACGCCGCCGCCCAGTTCCACAAAACCTTCGCGCAGGCCGCGCCGGTACAGCTCGGCCCGGTGGCGGAACACGCGGTTGTCGGTCAGGTCCTCGTCGATGATGTCCTGCTCGTAGTCCTCGCGCGAGACAGCCTCGACATACAGCGCGCCCTTGCAAAGGCGGCCCAGGTTGTGCAGCGCGGCCTTCAGGTCGGGCGGGCTCAGGTAGGGCAGCACGCCCTGGCAGATGACGAAGTCGAACGGCTCGCTGGCCGCATAGTCCACCACCGAGCCCTGCTGCCAGCCGAACTTTTCGCACAGGTAGGGGCTGAACTCCACGCCCTGGTAGCTGGCGCCGAGAAAGTGCTGCGCCACGATGTCCTTCCACAGCCCGATGCCGCAGCCCACGTCCAGCACGCGCTGCACTGGCACGCGCAGGTATTTGAGGTAGCTGCACACGAAGGTGCCCAGCCGCTCCATGTGCTGCGGATCCACCACGCTGGTCTTCTTGTCGAAGTAGAAGCGCTGGTAGTAGGCCTCGTCGAAGGTGGTGGCGCTGGCGGATTTCAATGCGGGTCCTTGGTTTTCACGAAAGCGCGAGAGTATCGCGCGGCGTGTAGGCTGTCGCCATGGATTCGATGATTGCTGCTGCCGCCCGCGCGCTGGCCGGGGGCGATGCCCTCACCGCATTGCAGCGCGTGGCCCTGCGTGACGACCCGCCCGCGCTGGCCCTTCGCGGCATTGCCATGGCCCAGCTGGGCGAGCACCCGCGCGCCCGCGAGTTGCTGCGCCGCGCCGCCCGTGCCTTTGGCCCGCACGAGAGCGTGGCCTGCGCCCGCTGCGTGGTGGCCGAGGCCGAGGTGGCATTGGCCCAGCGCGACCTGGGCGATGGGAAGGGCCCTGCCCCGCTGCTGGCGGCCGCTCACACGCTGCAGGCCCATGGCGACACCACCAACGCCTTGCAGGCCCGGCTGGTGGCAGCGCGCCGACTGATTCTGCTGGGGCGGCTGAGCGAGGCCGCGGGCGTGCTGGCTGCACCCTCGGCCGACAGCACGCCCACCGTCGTGCCCGCGCGCCTGCCACCCGCACTGGCCGCCGTGGCTGCGCTCACCCGCGCGGAGCTGGCCCTGCGTGCGCTGCAGATCGATGCCGCGCGCGCCGCCCTGCAGCAGGCCGAGGAGGCTGCGCAACATGCCGGCGTACCCGCGTTGCAGGCCGAGGTGGCCCACGCGCACGCGCTGCTGGGCCAGCCCGCCGCCCGCCTGCTGGGCCCGCGTGGCGAGCAGGCGCTGCTGCTGCAGGACGTGGCGGCGCTGCGCGCCTCGGCCGACACGCTGGTGGTGGATGCCTGCCGCCACGCCGTGCATGCGGGTGACGTGGCGCTACCCCTGGCCCGCCGCCCCGTGATGTTTGCCCTGGTGCGCGCGCTGGCGCAGGCTTGGCCGGGCGATGCGGACCGCGAGGCGCTGATTGCCACCGTGTTCCGCACGCGCCACCCCGACGAGACCCACCGCGCCCGGCTGCGCGTGGAGATGGGCCGCCTGCGCAAGCTCATCGCGCCGCTGGCGGGCGTGGAGGCCACTGCGCGCGGCTTCGCGCTGCGCCCCCTGGCCGGGCGCAGCGTGGCCGTGCTGGCGCCGCCGGTGGAGGGCGAGCAGGGCGCGCTGCTGGCGCTGCTGGCCGACGGCGCGGCCTGGTCCACCTCGGCCCTGGCGCTGGCCCTGGGCGACAGCCAGCGCACCGTGCAGCGCGCGCTGGCCGAACTGGAATCCGGCGGCCTGGTGCGGGCCATCGGCCAGGCCCGCGCGCGCCGCTGGGTGGCTGCGCCGATGGTGGTGGGATTCACGACGATCTTGTTACTCCCTGCTTCGCCGCCAAATCCCTAAAGTGGCCTCACCGTCCAACGCACCTGTTCCTGCAGTGCACCGGGCATCCATCCAAGGAGTTCCAGAGATGACCACAGCCACCCATGACACCGCCTGCGGCAGCGACATGTCCGACACCCCACCCTCCAGCAAGCACCTGCCCATCGCCGCGCGGCAGCCTGCCGAGGTGGTGCGCGAGTACGGCCCGTTTGACGGCGCCAGCGCCATCCACGGCGTTACACACGACGGCCAGCGCGTGTGGGCGGCCACGGGCGAACAGCTGGTGGGCTTTGACCCCGCCAGCGGCGCCACCACCCGCACGCTCCACGTGATCTGCGACGCGGGCACCGCCTTCGATGGCTCCCACCTCTACCAGATTGCCGAATCGCGCATCGACAAGATCGACCCCGCCACGGGCAAAGTGGTGGCCACCATTCCCGCGCCCGGCGGAGGCAACGACTCGGGCCTGACCTGGGCCGAGGGCAGCCTGTGGGTAGGCCAGTACCGCGATCGCAAGATCCACCAGATCGACCCCGCCACGGGCGCCATCCGCCGCACCATCGAGTCCAACCGCTTCGTGACCGGCGTGACCTGGGTGGACGGCGAGTTGTGGCACGGCACCTGGGAGGGCGAGGAAAGCAGCCTGCGCCACATCGACCCTGCCAGCGGCGCCGTGCTGCAGCAGCTGGACATGCCCGCCGGTGTGGGCGTGAGCGGGCTGGAATCCGACGGGGCGGACCTGTTCTACTGCGGCGGCGGCCCCAGCGGCAAGGTGCGCGCCGTGCGGCGGCCGCGCAGCCGGTCCTGAAAAGATCGTGAACTCGTTCTGAGAGGACTTCGTTTCTCTTTACTGCGCCGCGGCCGGCTTGGGCGGGCGGTGCAGCACGCACAGCTTGTTCCCGTCGGGGTCGCGCACGTAGGCCAGGTACAGGCGGCCCGTAGGACCTTCGCGGTAGCCGGGCGGTTCTTCGCAGCTGGTGCCGCCGTGGGCCACACCCGTGGCGTGAAAGGCATCGGCCTGCTCGGGCGACGCGGCCAGGAAGCCGATGGTGCTGCCATTGCCATGGCAGGCGGGCTCGCCATTGATCGGCGTGGAAATCGCGAACGTGCCCGTGGGGCTGCGGTAGAAATAGCGGTTCTTGTTGGCCGCGCCCGGCGGCACGCCCAGCGTGCCCAGCACGGCGTCATAGAACTTGCGCGAAACCTCCAGGTCATTCACCCCGACCATCACATGGCTGAACATGGCTGCTTGTCTCCTGCACTGCGGCTTTGCATTGATTGATTGAAGAGATTGAGTGGCTAGGCGGGCCAGTGGGATGGGGGCCCGCCGAACGGCGCAGATGTTAAGGGCGCACCGGCCCGGCCGCTGTCGCCAGGGGGCCACGTCGCCATAAGAACGTAAACACGTTCTGAGAACGTGTTTACGATCTTTTCAGGACCGCGCAAGTATCTTGCCGGGATGGGATGCAAGGCGCGGTGCGCAGTGGATAGCTCGGCTATCCACAAGCGCCGCAACGCCGCAGACCGCCCGGCAAGGCACTTGCCCGAAGGGTTGGAGTGAAATCGGGCGATTGGACGCCCCGGCTGCTTGCATGGGCACGAGCCCATGCGGCGCATCCGAAGCATCCACTCATCCCGATTGCACTCCAACGCGGCCCCGAAAAGATCGTAAACACGTTCTAAGGCCCTGCGCTCGCAGTGCCCGCGCGTTTCGCGCATCATGCGCCCTCTTTTTTCTCTCTCTGGCTGGCCATGACGACCCCCGACCACTTCACCCCCGTCCCGCTCGACAAAGCCTATCGCCTGCTCAACCACGGTCCCACGGTGCTCGTTTCGGCCGCCCATGCGGGCCAGCGCAACGTGATGGCTGCCGCCTGGGCCTGCGCGCTGGACTTTTCGCCCCCCAAGGTGACCGTGGTGCTGGACAAGGCCACGCACACCCGCACGCTGGTGGAAGCCAGCGGCCAGTTCGCCCTGCAACTGCCCACCGTGGGCCAGGCCGCGATGACGGTGGGCGTGGGCACCGATAGCGCGAAGGCCCTGCCCGACAAGCTGCAGCGGCATGGCGTGGCGCTGTTGGAGGCACCCGGCCACCCGCACATCCCTCTGGTGCAAGGCTGCGCCGCCTGGCTGCTGTGCCGCGTGGTGCCCGAGCCGCACAACCAGCAGGCGTACGACCTCTTCATCGGCGAGGTGGTGGCCGCCTGGGCCGACGAGCGCGTGTTCCGCAATGGCCACTGGGAGTTCGACTCTGCACCGGATGCGCTGCGCACGCTGCACTATGTGGCGGGCGGGCAGTTTTATGCGACAGGGGCGTCGGTGAAGGTGGGGTGAAAGGCTGGTGGCAAGGATGCCCAGCGGGCCTCCCTCGGGGACGATCTACCCCATACATACCAAGCAAAAACAGCCTCCAGCGCTTGCCCAGCAAGCGCAATAAGCTATTAAAAATATAGCAATTGATGCAAGTCAGCTCTCACCATCCCATGTGATACCGTCTTGCGCTCGCCCGCCGGCATCCCCGCGCGTCGGTCTGTCCCGCCCAACCTCTCCGTTTTCTTTTGTCTTCCCAACCACCCATGTCCAGCGGCATTCTCTACGGCCTGTCGGCCTATCTCCTGTGGGGGTTGTTCCCCCTGTTCTTCAAGCAGTTGCAGGCCGCGTCGGCGCTGGAGGTGGTGCTGCACCGCATGGTGTGGTCGCTGGTGTTCGTGTTCATCGTGCTGGCCGCCTTGCGCCGCTTTGCCTGGCTGGGCGAGGTGCGGCGCAGCCCCGCGCTGCTGGGCAAGTTCGTGGTCTCGGCCTTGCTGCTGGCAGGCAACTGGCTCACCTACATCTGGGCGGTGAACAACGGCCACGTGCTGGACGCGAGCCTGGGCTACTTCATCCTGCCGCTCATCAACGTGGCGCTGGGCTTTGTCTTTCTGCACGAACGCCCGCGCAAGGCCCAGTGGCTGGCCTTTGCACTGGCCGCCGGCGGCGTGCTGTGGATGGCGGTGCAGTCCGGCCACGTGCCCTGGCTGGCGTTGCTGATTGCGCTGACCTTCGGCTTCTACGGCCTGATGCGCAAGGTGGCCGTGCTGGGCGCACTGGAAGGCATGTCGCTGGAGACGCTGCTGCTGGCCCCCTTCGCCCTGGCGGCTCTGCTGTGGGGCCACCACAGCGGCCAGCTGCCCGCGCACGATGCGCATACCTGGCTCTTCTTTGTGCTCAGCGGTCCCGTTACGGCCATCCCGCTGCTGCTGTTTGCGGCGGGCGCGCGGCGCGTGCCGCTGTCCACCATGGGGTTCCTGCAGTACATCACCCCGTCCATCCTGGCGCTGATGGGGGTGTTCCTCTACGGCGAGACCTTCGCTGGGCCCCGCGCCGTGGGCTTTGCGCTGATCTGGACGGCGCTGGCTCTGTACACGGCCGAAGGGCTGTGGGCCGGCCGGCGGGCTGCGGCGGCGGCCAGGCTGGTGGCGCAAGGGGCGCGCTGATCCCGCGCTGTCTGCTGATCCGGCCGTGGATGCGGCTCAGGGCTGAGCGGATTCCGATGCGCTCACACACCTTGGCACGCTAGGCCAACAATGCACCGCATCTACTGAGGCTGTGCTCGGATCACAGCCCCCCGGACGACTGCGACTGCAGCTCCCGGATGCGCAAGCCCGACCCCGTGCGGCCCAGCACCATCGAGTCCTCGCTCACAATGGTCAGGCTGGGCATGGGCCCGGCCTGCACCGAGGTGCGCTGGGTGTACTGCACGCGCGCAGTGGTCCATGGAAAGCCGCCGCGCGTGATGCGCACATCGTCAAACTCCGTGTGCGTGCGGGCCTGCAGCACCGTCAGCGCCGCGGCGGACTGCTTGAGGTAGCCGCACATCTCTTCCTTGCCGCCCTCCACTTCCCACCGCCCGCGCAGGCCCTTGGCCGTCAGCTCCACCTTCACGTCATCGGCATAGTCATCGCACGCCACGCTGTCGCCCTGCATGCTGTGCACCGCGTGCTGCGTGAGCCAGCCCATCACCTTCGGCTCGGAAAATGTATAGCGGCCGTGCGCATAAAAGCCGCCCAGCAGCACCAGGGCAAGAAGAACGAGTCGGATCATGATGAAGGCGGGCGCGCAGGCGCCGAGTGAAGAGGAGAGAAAAGGAAGCCGCGCATCCTACCTGCAGGGTGTGGCTGCCACGCTACGGGCGGGGCGCGTGGCTGTAGTGGGACGGGCGCAGCGCTATGACTCGTTGTCCAAAATCCCCACTTGCCTGAGTTCTGCAAATTTGGCCGCCATCGTCGGGTTGCCGCGGGTCAGCTTCTTGATCGTGAGGTCTTCGGCCTTGTCGTTGGCCAGGCGCAAATTGTTGGCCGACTTGTGCAGCGCTTCCTTTGTCTTCTCCAGGTCCTTGATGGCCTCGTCAATGCGCTTGACGGCCTCCTCGAACCCGTCGGACGCCAAGCGCCAGTTGCGCCCGAACGCACCCTTGAACTCCTCCAGCTGCGATTCGAACTTGGTGATGTCCAGGTTCTGCGCCTTCACCAGCGCCAGTTCCGACTTGTATTGCAGCGACTTCATCGACGCGTTCCGCAGCAGCGTGATGATGGGGATGAAAAATTGCGGCCGCACCACGTACATCTTGGGGTAGCGGTAGAACATGTCCACGATGCCCGTGTTGTACAGCTCGCTCTCGGGCTCCAGCAGCGACACCAGCACCGCGTATTCGCAGCCCTTCTCATTGCGGTCCTTGTCCAGCTCTTTCAAGAAGTCTTCGTTGCGCTTCTTGGTGGCGGTCTCGTCGTTCTCGTTCTTCATCTCGAACATGATCGAGACGATCTCATTGCCCGCCTCGTCCAGGTCGCGAAAGATGTAGTCGCCCTTGCTGCCACTGCGCGCATCGTTGTCCTTCTCGAAATACGCGCGTGGGAACGCCGTGGCGCGGATGCGGTTGAACTCTGTCTCGCAGTGCTGCTCCAGCGTCTCGCCCACCATCTTGGTCGACAGGCGCGCCTTCATGTCCCTGAGGCGCGCAATCTCGCCATCACGGTCGCGCAATTGCAGGGCGTACTGCTCCTTGATGGCGGCCTCTTCCAGCTGCTTTTTCACCACCACCAGGTTCAGATTGTTTTGGAGTTCGTCGCGCTCCCGGGCCACCACCGTCACCGCCTCGGTCACCGCCAACCTGCGCGCCACCTCGCCCGCCTCCAGCTGCGATTTCAGATGCTGAATCTCGGCATCCTTCCTGGCGGCTACGCCCTGCAGCTCCTGCGCCAGTCGCGCCTCTGCCAACTGGGCCGCGGTGAGCTGCGCCTGCCGCGCGCGCTCCAGTTCATTCGCCAGCGCATCGCGCTGCTTCTCCACCGCGCTCAGGGCATGTGCTACCGCGAGGTCGCGCTCCACCGCGCCCGCATCCAGCTGCGCCTTCAGCGCTTGAATCTGCGCGTCCTTGGCGGCCGCCGCCTTCTGCAGCTCATTGGCCACCTGGGCTTGCGCCAGCGCCACGGCATTGCGCTTGTCCTGCTCGGCCAGCTCCAGCCGCTCGTGCAACTGCGCGGCGAAATCCGCGTCGCGCACCTGCTTGAGGATGTCGGCGTACCCGGCTTCGTCCACCTTGAACGCCTTGTTGCAGTGGGGGCAGATGATGTCGTGCATGGCGGTCACCGTGTCTATGGGTCGTGTTTGGTTGGGGGAAGCATAGCGGGCGCATGGCAAGGTGCGGGACGCGCGCACTCGCTTGGACCGCAAACGCATTCTGCTCAGCCTTCCCTGTAGCGCCCGCGACGCGGCGAAACGCGCGTCTGGATGGTCCGTACGTGGATCGATAAAGGGGCCGCGGCCCGCTTGCGGCAACATTCGGACTGGCCGCGATGGCGTTGTGACGCGGCAGCGCTGCCGCTCTACTGGCCCCGGTGTATCCATGCGCGGGCGTGCTGCCCACGCTTTTGAAGCTGAGCTGTTTTGAGTGGGCGCTTAAAGCACCTCAGCATTCGCTCAACAGGCCCCGGCAGGTGCACGCCGTTCTTCCCGTCGGCCTGCACCTGCCGGGGCCTCACGGGGGCACAGTTGCAGCTGCGCCCCTGAGCAGGTCGTCGTTGCCTTCGACCCGTGTTGGGGCTGATCAGCGGGCTCCGGGGTGTGCAGCCACCCCGGTGGCCTCTGCTGTCAGCCTCTCCTCCCTGTTCCCGATCTTGTATGTATTTGTTACGTGACTGTAGGGGGTGAGAGGGCACGCCGCAACCTGCCAAAGTTGGTAGGTTGCGCGGGTGTTGTGGGGTTGGTCTGGCGTGCGCAAAAGGGACCCAATAGGGTCCTGGCGCTTTGACAGATTACGCGAATAGCTATATTTTTAATAGCAAGAAGGACCGTGTCGATGCAAACCCGCACACGGGGTTCCGCACGCCTCTTTCGGGTTTTTGAGGCGGATGGGCTACACCGCCGCCTGCAGATACCGCCCCGCCAGTTCTTTTTGCGCGGCGGCATCCACTCCCAGCACTTCCACCAGATACGTCTGCAGGCCACCAAAGTCGTTGTCCACCATGTGCAGCGCGGCTTCCAGAAACTCCTCCTGCACGCGCCACAGCACGGCCAGCACCTCCTCGGGCGCGTGGCTGGCCATGCCCTCGGGGCGGCGGTAGAGGGTGTTGGTGAGCAGGTAGTCGTGCATCACCACCTCGCGCGGCACGCCCAGGGCCAGCAGGATGAGGGCGGCGGCGAAGCCGGTGCGGTCCTTGCCGGCAGTGCAGTGAAAGACGGTGGGCGTGTCGTGGGCCAGCAGCAGCCGGAAGAGTTCGGCAAAGCGCGGGGCGTTGTCGTGCACGAAGCCGCGGTAGGTGTCCTGCATCAGCGCCACGGCGTCTTGCGCGGTGAGCTGGCGGCCGGTGCGTTGCAGCTCCAGGGCGCGCTGCACCACGGTGGGTTCAATGTGCAGCGGGTGGTAGGCGATGCCGGGCAGCGCGTAGGCGTAGGCGGCGCTCTCGGCCTGGCCGCGAAAGTCGATGGCCCGGGCCACGCCCAGTTGCGCCAGCAGGGCCTGGTCCTGTGCGGTCAGGCCCGCCAGGTGGTCCGATCGGAAGATGCGGCGCCACTTCACTGGCCGCCCGCCGTGGCCGGTGTAGCCGCCCAGGTCGCGGAAGTTGGTGGCGCCTGCGAGGGGGAGGGACCGGGTGGGGGCTGGCTGGAGCTGCATGGGATGGGGTGCGTGGTGTGCGCAGGTGGGGCGGAAGACGCTGGGAGCCCAAGCATAGTCGGGCGGTGCGGCTCCCGCGTGTCACGCGCGCGGCGGCTGCGCGAGCCTCCAGGTCGGCGCGGCCCACCTTGCGTTGCGCCGATGTGCAGAATCCGGGCATGCAGCGTCTGGTGCCCGTGCCCCCCGATTTGGCCGCCTGGCTGGAGGCCGCCGTGGTGGTGGATGCTCCGCAAGCGCTGGCGCAGTCGCATTTCCCGGCCATGGTGTCGAGCATGCTGGTCGTGCGGCTGGCGGGCCATGTGGCGTGCCGGGGCACGGCGGTGCCGCCATCGGCGTGGATCAGCGCCAGCACCATGGCCACGGTGTATGCGCACAGCGGGCCGGTGCGCGCCGTGGGACTGGTGCTGCGGCCCGTGGCGGCGGGGGCGCTGTGGGCGGGGGCGCGCGGACTGGTGAACACGTGGCGGTCGGTGGCGGAACTGGCGGGACCTGGGTGGGCAGAGGTAGAGAACGCCGTGCGGGCTGCGGCGGACGATGGCGCCCGGCTTGCGGTGCTGTGCCAGTTCATCCGCCAGCGGGTTGCGCCGCCTTCGCCCTGCGAGGCGTGGCGGCAGCAGGCGCAGGCCTTGCTGCGGGCGGGGAGCGCCAGTGCTGGTTCAGGTGCCGGTGATGTTGCTGGCCAGCGCATGGGCTTGAGCACGCGTCAGCTGGAGCGGCGTTTTGCAGCGCACTGGGGCATGTCGCCCAAGCAGTTCCAGGTGATCGCGCGGCTGAACGGTGCGTTGGGGCAAGCCGTGGCCATGGAGCCTGGGCCGGGCGGCCAGGGGGCCGCGTTGGCGGTGGACCAAGGCTACTACGACCAGTCGCACCTGGCGCGCGATGTGCGCAGGCTGGCGGGCCAGCCGTTGCAGGCCCTGGTCCAGGGCGCGCACACACCGTTCACTGCGCACTGGCCGTTGCAGATCGGTGCGCAGGCACAGCACGCCCAACCGGCTCAGCCGCGGGAACCAGGGCCAGTGCAGGGCGCCTCTCGCAACCGCTGAGCCAGATACAGCGGCAGGGCAAACGCCAGCCCCAGGCCAAAACAGGCGGCAATGTAAGCCCACCGCCAAGCGCCCAGGCTGCGGTCCGCTGCCACCCACGCCGAGAACGCGATGGCAGCCAGGTACACGTCGAGCGTGATGCCGGTGGTGAGCGCATTGGCAAAGGCGTCGCGCCAGAAGATGCCGGGCATCACGCTGCCGCCGGCCAGAAAGTACACGGTGTTGAAGTACCAGGGAACGGCCAGGCCCAGGAGGGCCAGTGCCATCAATGTAGCGCGCAGGTATTTGGAGTCTTGCATCGGTGTTGGTGGCCGGCCGCCCGGGCGAAACGGACGGGTGCGGCAGTGGTGGATGGGTGTAACGATTGAATCCGCGCACCCGCCCTGCAGGCTAGGAAAAAAGCGACATATCACCCGCCGTGCGCGCCCGCTGCCCGCCTCGACCCATTCACGGCGCGCGGGGCAGCGAGGTCACGGCGCCATCCACCGGCAGCTCCTGACTGCCCTTGGGGCAGGGCTGGTCGGTGTAGGTGGTGCGGCCGTCCTTCACGCACTTGCGCTGCTGCGGGGCGATCGGTTCGGAGGCGCCACCGTTCGCGGCGCGGGCGGGCGCGGCGGATGGCTGCTTGCCGGGCGGCAAGGTCTCCGGGCCGGGGCGGGTGATCTTCTTCCAGGCCTGCTCGGTCCACGGCCCAACGTGGGGCAGCCACTGGTCGGCCGTCCACCATGCGGCGGCTGCGGCGGCCAGCAGCACGGCTGCCAGGATGGACCAGAAGGTGCGTTCGCGGGCGCTGCGCATGGTGTGGGCCTGTGTTGGGGGGGGACCCCAAGCTTAAAACATCGTTGCGCCCCTCCGAGCACGTGGTGTCACGGCTGTTTGCCCTTGGTGACCGGGCGCCCGTAGCGCGCCGTGAGGGTGGCCTTGCCCAGGCTGTTGGCGTTGATCATGTACCCGGCCAGCGCCGCCGTAGCGTCGGGTGGCAGGTCCAGGCGCGGCACCTTGAGCGCGTGCACGGTGAAGATGTAGCGGTGCGGCGCATCGCCCTCGGGCGGGCAGGTGCCGCCCCAGGCGGCCACGCCGTAGTCGATGCGCACATGGCGGGCGCCCGCGGGCAGCTTGGCATCGCCGGCCCCCGCGTCTGGCCGCAGTTCGGTGATGCTGGCGGGCAGGTTGACCACCACCCAGTGCCACCAGCCCGAGCCTGTGGGCGCGTCCGGGTCGTAGGCGGTGATTGCGTAGCTTTGGGTGCCCGCCGGTGCGCCGCTCCAGCGCAGCGCGGGCGACTGGTTGTCGCCCGCGCAGCCAAAGCCCTTGAATTCAAAGCGCTGGGGCAGCGTGCTGCCCTCGGCAAAGTCGGGGCTGGTGAGGGTGAAGGTCTGGGCTTGGGCTGCCAGGGCCATCAGGCCGAGGGCGGCGGCGGCCAGCGTGCGGGCAGCGCGCGAAAAGGGGGCAGTGTGTGGCATCCAAAAAACTCCTTGCAAACGGTGTGACGACAAGGGCTTCATAGTGCGCCGCGCTGCCGTTCCGCGCTGGCCCGGGGGTGTCAAAGGCTGTGCGCTGCGCGTCAAGGCCGCAGGTGCGATGGCGCAAAGCCAAAGCGGTCGCGGAACGCCGCGCTGAAGCGGCTGTGCGATTCATACCCGCAGCGCGCGGCGATCTCGGACACCTGCAGCGTGGAGCTTTGCAGCAGCATGAGGCCCGTTTCCAGCCGCACATCGCGCAGGCACTGGCTCACGCTTTCGCCTTCTTGGGCCAGGCGGCGCTGCAGGGTGCTGGGGCTGGTGGCGAAAGCCGCGGCGATGCGCTCCACCGTCCAGTCGGCCTGGGGGCTGGGGCCGACGAGGCGGCGCACGCGTTCGGCCCAGCCCAGCTCGCCCGGGGGGGCCAAGACGATGCCCGCCTCGGCCAGCATCAGCAGCACTTCGAGCGCGCGGTGCTCGCGCAGGGCCTGGGAGCTGTCGTCGCTCTCCAGTGCGGCCACGGCGCGCATGTAGCTGTCCTCAAAGGCGGCATCCGCCGCGAGGCCTGCGCAGCCCTGCACTGGCGCGAGGGCGGCGAACTGGCCGAACTGGCGGTGGAACTGCGCCACCAGCTCGGGGGCAAAGCACAAGAGCCGCGCCACGTAACGGCCTTGCGGCGCCGGGTCGTTGACCACTTCCCATTGCGCGCCGCGCGGCAGCACAAACACCCGCCCGCTGGGGTAGCGGTGCCCGCCGCCGGGCGTGACCAAATGCTTGGTGCCCGACACCACCCAGCCCACCGAATCCATGCGCACCGTGACGGTGTGGATGCGGTGGTGGACCGTGGTGGCGATCTGCAGGGACAGTGCGGGCTCGCCCATCACATCCCCCGTGGCTTTGCGGCGCTCGCCATGGCCTCAGCGGTTGCGCTCCCGCGTCACGTTCACGTCGATGTCGCCGAACACGGTCACGCCGCTGGCGCCCTGCCGGGGCTGCTGGGCGGCGGGGTCGCTGGAGCGCGCCGCGCCCGGCGTGCTGCTGCAGCCAGACAGCGCGCCAGCAACCGCCACCGCCACCAGCACGGCGCGCCACCCGCTGCGGACAGGCGGCGTGCAGGACGGCGTGCGCGGCCTCATTCGTCGCCTCCCAGGTGGCCGCCCAGCAGGCCCGCCAACTCGAACATGCCCGCGCTGTCCTTGCCGAACACGGCGCGCAGCTTGTCGTCGGCAACGATGGTGCGCTTGTCCTTGGGGTCCTGCAGGTTGTGGGCCTTGATGTACTCCCAGAGCTTTTTCACTGCCTCGGGGCGTGCCACGGGGTCGGTGCCGATCACGGCCGCCAGCGCGGGGCTGGGGGCCTTGCCGGCAGCGGCTTTGCGCGGTGCCTTGGCGGCGGGGGTTTTGGCGGCCGCCTTCTTGGCTGGGGCTTTTTTGGCTGCAGCGCTTGCCCTGCCTGCGCTGGCAGCTCCTGTTTTTGCAGCAGCGCCCGCAGCGGGTTTGCGCGGGGGGAACTTGCTGGGCGCAAATTCAAAGTTCACCTTGCCCGCCTCCTTGTCCCACGCCAGGTGGGCCTTGAAGTTGCGGCGCGTGCGCATGCTCACAAATTTGTCGAGCAGGTCGGTCTTGCCGGTTTCCAGCAGTTTTTGCATCTGCTCGCGTTCCACGGGCTGCTGCAGGATGACCTTGCCGCTCTTGAAGGTGCAGCTGGGCGTGGGCTGGGCGGCCGTGGGTACGGCCTTGCTGCACACGTAGTTGCTGCCGTGCTCGTGCACCTCTGAGCCACAGATGGGGCAAGGGCCAAGCGAGGCGTCTTCAAACTCGACGATCTCACCCGACTCTTCGCCCTTCTTGTCGTCGCCAAAGTCGAATTCAAGCTTGTAGTTGTGCGCCTCGTCGTCGTACTTGATGACGATCTCGGAGGTGAAGGGCCACCCCGCCTTGGAGCGGAAGCCTTCCAGCGGGCCGATCTTTTTATCGCGCAGCAGCTGCTCGGCCTCGGCTGTTTCAAACGTGCGGCCGGCGGGCGACTTGCCGAAGCTGAAGCCGCAGGCGTCCGCGCCCGTGCCGGACTTGCCAGTGCAGGCGTAGCGGCGGTAGTTCTCCTTGACGATGCCGCCGCAGTTGGGGCAGGGCGTCTGCAGCGTGGCGTAGTCGCCGGGGATGGTGTCGCGGTCGTATTCCTTGGCCTTCTTCACCATGCGCTCGGTCATGGCGGCGATCTGCTGCATGAAGGCTTCGCGGCTGAGCTGGCCCTTTTCCATCTGGGCGAGCTTGTATTCCCACTCACCCGTGAGTTCGGCGCGGCAGAGTTCCTCCACCTCCAGCCCACGCAGCAGCGTCATGAGCTGGAAGGCCTTGGCCGTGGGGATGATCTCGCGGCCTTCGCGCAGCATGTACTTTTCGGTCAGCAGCCCTTCGATGATGGCCGCGCGCGTGGCTGGCGTGCCCAGGCCTTTTTCCTGCATGGCCTCGCGCAGTTCGTCGTCGTCGATCTGCTTGCCCGCGCTTTCCATCGCGCCCAGCAGCGTGGCTTCGGAGTAGCGGGCGGGCGGCTTGGTCTTGAGGCCCTTGGGATCGACCTGCAGGGTGTTGACCATTTCGCCGGGTTTGACGGGCACCAGGTTTTGGCCCTTGTCGCCGTCTTTGCCGCCTTCCACTTCGTCGGCCGCTTCCTTGCCATAGATGGCCAGCCAGCCCGGCTTGACCAGCACCTTGCCTTCGGTCTTGAAGCTGTGGGGTGCCACGGTGCTGATACGGGTGGTAACGGTGTATTCCGCGCTGGGGAAGAACACGGCCATGAAGCGGCGCACCACCAGGTCGTACAGCTTTTGCTCGGCCTCGCTCAGGCCGCTGGGCGCCTGCAGGGTGGGGATGATGGCAAAGTGATCACTCACCTTGCTGTTGTCAAAGATGCGCTTGGACGGGCGGATGTAGTTGTTGTTCAGCGCGGTGAGCGCGTGCGGCGCCAGATGGCGCATGCCGCTGTCAGCCAGCATCTCGAAAGTCTGCTTGGCCACGGGCAGGTAGTCCTCGGGCAGCGCGCGCGAGTCGGTACGGGGGTAGGTCAGGGCCTTGTGGCGTTCGTACAGGCTTTGCGCCAGCGCCAGCGTGGTCTTGGCGCTGAAGCCGAACTTGCCATTGGCCTCGCGCTGCAGGCTGGTCAGGTCGAACAGCAGGGGCGACGCCTGGGTGGTGGGCTTGCTTTCCTCGGTGACGGTGGCCTGCTTGCCGCGCACGGCGTTGGCAATGGCCTGTGCTTCGGCGGCAGACCAGACGCGGTCGGCCTTGGCCTCCGGGTCCTCACCCTTCTTCCACTTGGGGTCGAACCACTTGGCGGGGTATTCGCCGGCCTGGGCGCCGAAGGTGGCGTGGATCTCCCAGTAGTCGCGGCTGATGAACTTGCGGATCTTTTCTTCACGCTCCACCACCAGCGACAGCGTGGGCGTCTGCACCCGGCCTACGGTGGTGAGGAAGAACCCGCCGTCGCGCGAGTTGAACGCCGTCATGGCGCGCGTGCCGTTGATGCCAACCAGCCAGTCGGCCTCGGAGCGGCTGCGCGCCGCGCTGGCCAGGCCCGCCATCTGTTGCTCGCTGCGCAGACTCTCGAAGCCTTCGCGGATCGCCTGGGGCGTCATGGACTGCAGCCACAGGCGCTTGACGGGCTTGCCCAGGGGTTTGCTGCCGCCCGCATACTGCTCGATCAGGCGAAAGATCAGCTCACCCTCGCGGCCCGCGTCACAGGCGTTGATGAGTTCGGTCACGTCCTTGCGCTTGGCCTGCTTGACCACCGCGTTCAGGCGGCTCTTG
>Ga0307408_100000815_pt1 | contig 24822 bp, 26 predicted proteins | sample 322Cmetagenome_FD_202116 | JGI IMG/M metagenome (GOLD analysis project Ga0307408, IMG submission 202116) | Maize rhizosphere microbial communities from greenhouse at UC Davis, California, United States - 322HYB-C-3 | ecosystem: Host-associated > Plants > Roots > Rhizosphere > Soil | place... | reverse complement strand
TCCTGGGGCATCGACAGCCTGGTGCAGTACAACCCGAGCACCAGCAAGGTCACCACCTCGAACATGTCGCTGCAGTACACGCCGGGCACCTACAAGGTGATCAACGCCGGCTACCGCTATGTGCGCGACAGCTTCAAGAATGCCGACTTGTCGACCCAGTGGCCGCTGTCGGACAAATGGTTCGGCGTGGGCCGCGTGTCGTATTCGCTGCGCGAGCACAAGATGCTGGAAAGCGTGGTGGGGCTGGAATACAACTGCGATTGCTGGGTATTCCGCATGGGCGCCCAGCGCTTCGTGACCACCGCCAAGAAAACGTCGACCCAGTTCTTCTTCCAGCTGGAGTTGAATGGCCTGTCCAAGCTCGGTTTCGGCAACCCGCTGGAGGTGCTGAAGAACAGCATCCCCGGCTATCGCCGCGTCAATGAAGGCGTGCGTTAAGCTTTCGATTTCCTCCACACTGATACATGAGCGTTTCAGATATGCACCCGATCAAATTAGCTGTTGCCCTGCTGTGTGCTTCCCTCGCCGTCCCGGCCCTGGCGCAGGACGCCAAGACTGCCAAGCCGGCCGCATCGGCCGCACCGGCGGCTGCCAAGACGGCGCCCGCCAAGGGCTTCACGCCGCCTGGCCAGTCGGCCAACTCGCCGATCGACGCCATCGCCGTCATCGTCAACGATGAAGTGATCACCCAGCGCGAACTGAACGAACGCGTGGCCACCATCGTGGCCCGCATGCAGCAGCAGAAGCTGGCCCTGCCCGACGCGGCCGAACTGCGCAAGCAGGTGCTCGAGCGCATGATCGTGGAACGCGCCCAGCTGCAGCTGGCCAAGGAAATGGGCGTGCGCGTCGACGACAATATGCTCGACCGCGCCATCGCCCGCATCGCCGAACAGCAGAAAATGACGGTGCAGCAGCTGCGCAACCAGATGGAGAAGGAGGGCACCACCTTTGCTTCCTTCCGCGAAGAGATCCGCGAAGAGATCATCATGCAGCGCCTGCGCGAGTATGAGGTCGACAACAAGATCACCATCGGCGAAGCGGAAGTGGACAGCTTCATCGCCGCTGAAAAAGCGGCTGCGTCCGAGCAGTTCGAGCTGAACATCTCGCAGATCATGGTGCGCATCCCGGAAAACGCCTCGCCCGAGGTGCTGGGCCAGCGCCAGAAGCGCGCCGAAGAAGTGCTGCGCCAGCTGCGCACCGGCGCCGACTTCGCCAAGATGGCCGCCACCTATTCCGACGCTTCCGACGCGCTGCAGGGCGGCGCCGTGGGCTGGCGCCCGGGCAGCGCGCTGCCGCCGATCTTCGCCGAGGCGCTGAACAAGCTGAAACCGGGCCAGAACACCCCGATCATCAAGAGCGCGGCCGGCTTCCACATCCTGAAGCTGGTCGACAAGCGCAGCATGGCCGATGCGGCGGCGCAGGAAACCGTGCAGCAGACCCATGCCCGCCACATCCTGCTGAAGGTGACGCCGACCATGAGCGCGGCCGACGCCAAGCGCAAGCTGCTGGAACTGAAGGAGCGCCTGGACAACAAGGCTGCCAAGTTCGAGGAACTGGCGCGCCTGTTCTCCAACGACAGTACCGCCAGCAAGGGCGGCGACCTCGGTTGGCTGTACCCGGGCGACACCGTGCCCGAATTCGAGCAGGCCATGAACGGCCTGAAGCTGGGCCAGGTGTCCGAGCCGATCGAATCGTCCTTCGGCTACCACCTGATCGAGGTCCTGGAGCGCAAGAGCGACGACGTCTCGAAAGAGAAGCAGCGCGCCGCGGCGCGCAATGCCCTGCGCGAACGCAAGCTGGTGGAAGCGGTGGAAGACTGGCAGCGCCAGGTGCGCGACCGCGCCTACGTCGAATTCCGCGACGAATCGCTGAAATAAGCAGGCGGGGGACACCATGAGCGCCAACCTGCAAGCACGGCGCCCGGGTGTGCGCCCCGTCGTTGCCATCACTACCGGCGAGCCGGCCGGCATCGGGCCGGAAATCGCCATCCGCGCGGCTTGGGCCATGCGGCACCAGGTCAATGCGGTGCTGGTGGGCGATGCCGCCTTCCTCGCCATGACCGCCTCGGCCATCGATCCCGAAATCCGCATCAGCGCCGTCACGACGATGGCGGCGCGCAACGCCGGCCTGCCGCACTTCGGCGCCGACCGCCTGTGCGCGCTGGACATCCCGCTTGGCGCCCACGTGCAGCCGGGCGTGCTGGACAAGGAAAACGGCCGCTACGTGCTGGCCACGCTGGACGCCGCCATTGAAGGCATTGGCGCCGGCTGGTTCGAAGCCGTGGCCACGGCGCCGGTGCAGAAATCGACCATCAACGACGCCGGCGTGCCGTTCTCCGGCCACACCGAATACTTTGCCGAGAAGACCGGCACCGCGCGGGTCGTGATGATGCTGGCCGGCGACGCCGGCGGCTATCCCTTGCGCGTGGCCCTGGCCACCACCCACCTGCCGCTGAAGGACGTCAGCGCCGCCCTCACGCAGGAGAGCCTGGCGCAGACGCTGGACATCATCGACGCCGACCTGCGCGGCAAGTTCGGCATCGCCGCACCGCGCATCCTGGTGGCCGGCCTGAACCCGCATGCGGGCGAAAACGGCTACCTGGGCCGCGAGGAAATCGACACCATCACGCCGGCGCTGGACGCGGCCCGTGCGCGCGGCATCGATGCGCGCGGCCCATACCCGGCCGACACCCTGTTCCAGCCCAAATACCTGAAAGACGCCGACTGCGTGCTGGCGATGTACCACGACCAGGGCCTGCCGGTGCTGAAGTACGCCACCTTCGGCCACGGCGTCAACATCACGCTCGGCCTGCCGCTGATCCGCACCTCGGTCGACCACGGCACCGCGCTCGACCTGGCCGCGCAAGGCCTGGGGCAAGCCGACTGCTCCAGCATGCAGGCCGCACTGGAAGCGGCGCTGCAGATGGCGCAAGCCAGCCAATAAGAAAGACAGAATATGAAACACATTGCCCGCAAACGCTTCGGCCAGAACTTCCTGCAGGACGATCGCGTCCTCGGCGACATCATCGACTCCATCGCGCCGGCCGCCGGCGACACCATGGTGGAAATCGGCCCCGGCCTGGCGGCCATGACCGACCTGCTGCTCAAATCGCTGCCGCACATGCACGTGGTGGAATTGGACCGCGACCTGGTGGCGCGCCTGGAAAAGCGCTACCCGCGCGAAAAGCTGACCATCCACGCCGGCGATGCGCTGAAGTTCGACTTCGGCTACATCCCGGTGCCGGAAGGGAAAAAGCTGCGCGTGGTGGGCAACCTGCCCTACAACATCTCCTCGCCGCTGCTGTTCCACCTGGCCGAATTCGCGCCTATCGTGCAGGACCAGCATTTCATGCTGCAAAAGGAAGTGGTGGAGCGCATGGTGGCCGAGCCGGGCACCAAGGCCTACAGCCGGCTGTCGGTGATGCTGCAATGGCGCTACCGCATGGCCATGCTGTTCATCGTGCCGCCGGACGCCTTCGACCCGCCGCCGAAAGTCGATTCGGCCATCGTGCGCATGATCCCGATCGACAAGCCGCTGCCGTGCGACCAGGCGCGCCTGGAAGCGGTGGTGCAGAAAGCCTTCTCGCAGCGGCGCAAGGTGATCCGCAACTGCGTGGCCGGCATGTTCACCGAAGAGCAGCTGGTCGCAGCCGGCATCAACCCGCAAGACCGGCCGGAAGCCGTGCCGGTGGAAGCCTACGTGGCGCTGGCCAACCTCCCAGTTTAAAAGTCGGGGTCAGGTCTGGCAATCGGACAAACGCGCAGCGTTTGTCCGATTGCCAGACCTGACCCCGACTTTCATTTGGTGATCAGGTCCAGCACCTGGTCGGCGACGCGCTCCCAGGTGAAGGCTTTGGCGTAGTCGAGGCTGCCGGCGCTGACGCTGGTCCAGTAGGCCGGGTCTTCGAATTTCAGGATTTCCCGGGTCCAGGCTGCCGCGTCGAGGTGGGCGGCGTAGCGCGGGTGGTCTTTGGCCCAGATCTTGATGCTGTCGAGACCGTGTGTCAGCACCGGGATGCCGGCGGCCATCGCTTCCAGGATCGTCAGGCCGAAGCTCTCGTGGTCGGTCGGGTGCAGCAGCAGGAAGGCCTGGCGCAGGATGCCGATCACTTCTTCCTGGCGCTTGCGGCCGTGGAAGGTCATGCTCGCTTCATTGCCGTACTTGGCCAGCAGGCTCTCCAGCAGCGGGCCGTCGCCGACGATGTCGAGGTGGTAGCCGCGTTGGGCCAGGCCGCTGTGCATGAAGAAATCGGCCAGCCAGTCCACGTTCTTGCTGCCGTCGAGGCGGCCGATGTACAGCAGGCGCTTGTCGGCCGGATAGGCTGGCGCGCTGGCGGGGAAGAAGCCGGCATCGACACCCAGCGGCAGGGACTGGATCTCCAGGCCCCATTTGCGCCGGGTCTTTTCGACGGCGCGGTAGCCCAGGTAAAACACGTCGCTGGCCGGGACGCGCCGGAAGAAGCCGCGCAGCGATACCCCGGGCAGGAAGTGGCGGAAGCGCTCGCGCAGCGCGGGATAGCGCTTTGACAGCAGGAAGGCGTCCGCTTCATAGAAGGTCACGATGTAGTCGTAGCGCGACAGGTCCAGGCCGCTTTGCTTGAGCGAGCGGAAAAAGCTGTAGCTCTCGATCTTGAACGGGCTGGTCATCAGCACCTTGCTGAGCACGCGGTTCAGCCTGGCGTCGCGGGGCAGGAACGGCAGGGTCAGCAGCTCGACGCCTTGCAGGTCGACCAGGCGCTTGCGGCCGGGGCCGGGCTCGCCGCTGAGCAGCGTAATCTGCGCCTTGTGCTTGATGCGCTGGCAGAACTGGCTGACCACCGTTTCGGTGCCGCCGATATAGCCGGCAACGGTGGGGCAGATGAACAGCAGGTGGTGTTTGTCGTGTTTCAAGCCGCGTTTGCCTCCAGTTTGCGCGCCGCCACCGGTACCGGCGAAGGCAGCAGCAGGGCGCCTTGCAGGCCAAGGAACAGCATGACCCAGGCGCGGCTGACGGAGCCCATGAAGACGGTGTTGGTAAAGCTGCATAACACCAGGACCAGGGCAAACGCCAGGATGACGCGGCCTTCGAAGCTCTGGCGTTGCTTCCAGCCGGTCGCCAGCAGTGCGCCATACAGCCAGAGCAGGGCGGCCAGGCCGAATACCCCGTAGAACGAGGCGTAGAACAGGAAGGCGTTATGCGGTTCGACGAAGGCCTTGGCTTCTTCGCCCCGTGGCTGGCTGGCCCAGGCCGATTCGAAGCCTGCTGCCCCGCCACCCAGCACCGGATGCGCGCGGAACACGCCCCAGGCCGTCTTCCACATTTCCATGCGGTAGCCGAGCGAGGTTTGGGTGACGTTGTGCTGCAGCAGCTGCACATCGCTTACCGCGTCCTTGATCCTCTTTTGCACCGTGGGCGCCATCAGCAGCGCGGCGCAGGCGGCAATGCACAGCACAGCGGCCTTCATGCGGTTTTGCTTGGCGAAAAGATTGGTAATAATGAAAGGGAGCAGGACCAGTACCACCCACATGCCGGTCCGTCCCATGCCGGAGCTCAGCCCGAAGAAGAACAAGGCCATGCCGGCGCCATACAGGGCGCGGATAGCCTTGCTGCTTTCATATTTGAACAGGATCGAGAGCAGGACCACGCCAATGGCCAGGAATTGCGAGTACAGGATGTAATTGGCGATCAGGGACGGCGGGTCGAGCGGCCACCAGCCTTTATACGGCAGTTGGGCGTACAGGAAGCCGACCAGGATGCCGCACAGCAGCGCGCGCAGCCACAGCAGGATGCGCATCTGGCTCGCGGCCAGGAAGGTCATGATGGCGATGATCCAGTAGTAGCTGGCCTCGGAATGCACCACCAGTTTGCTGCTGGCCGGGTGGACCAGCAGCGACAGCACGGGCAAGGCGGCCAGGATGGCCGCGGGCATGGCCCACGGCAGGGGGCGCCAGTGGCGCAGCGCCTTGGTGAAGCCGCCGCCCGCGACATGCAGGATGAGGGCGATCGCCAGCGAGATGAACAGGAATGCCTTGGAGAGGGGGAGGAAGAAGAACGCTACCGCGTAGGCCTTTTGCGTTGCATCCAGCAGTTTTACCGCTTGGCCCTGGTAGCCGTCTGATGTCATAAATTTTCCAGCTATGCCGCTTGGCTCTTGAAACAGTAGTCGACTATAGCTTAGAAACGCTGCGCCCATCAAGACTGACCCGGTTGCGGCGCGGCCGGCGCGGGGATAAAAAAAAACCCGCTCAGGGAGCGGGCTGAATCCATTTCTGTTAAGAAGTGGAGGAGACAGGGGTAATTATGCTGCGTCGCGGCATATTGTTCCAATTTATTTTTAGAATCCCAGTCATTCCGCTTGCTTATATCACTTGGCGGTGCAGACCACGCGCACATTGTTGCGTGGTTCGTCGCCCATCACGCCGCTGCCGTTGAAAACCTGGCAGTTCAAGTCGTCCGGCTTGCTCAGCACGCTGATGCCGTAGGCGGTACCGACCGGGATCGCGCTTGGCAGGTTGAAGGCGGTGGAACCCTTGGCGACCGTGATGCTGGTGCTGCCATTGACCAGCGTCATGTCGCCGCTGTTCAAGCCTTCCACGGTCCCGCTCACGGTGTAGCTATTCTGGACGCAGCTGATCTGGACGTTGATGGTGGTGGTGTGGCCGGCCGAGCCGACATTGGTGGTGCCGAGGAAGCCGCAGGTCATGTGCGCCGGTTGTTGCACGAATTCAACTTTGTATTCGGTGCCGTAGCTGATGCTGTTGGGGAAGCTGAAGGTGGTGGCGCCTGCCGGCACCTCGACGGTGTCGCCGGCAGCGGTCTTGAGCTTCAGGCCGCTGTTGGTCAGGCCGGAAATGGTGCCGCCAATGACGAAACTGGCTTTGCCGCCGCAGGCAGCCAGGGCGACGGCCAGCAGGGCCGCGGCAAGGAGTTTTGCTTTCATCAGGACTCTTTCTTATTTGCAGGTAACTTCGATGTTCATGACCGGCGCGGCAGGCATGATGCCGGCGCCCTGGCCATTGCCACCACCGGCCACGGTGCAGTTCTGGTTGGCTGGCTGGTTCAGCACGGTCACGCCATACGCGCTGCGATTGCCGATCGGGGTGGCGAACTGCCAGGAGCCGTTGGCGGCCACGGCCACGGTCTGGGAGCCGTTGGCCAGCACCAGGCCGGTACCTGTGCCGTTCAGGCCGCTGACATTGCCGCCCAGCGTGAACGGGTCGGGGGTGCAGCTCACGAGGGTCTGGTTGTAGGTGTAGTAGTTGATCTTGCCGGTATTGTTGGCCAGCTTGCAGGTCACATAGGCCGGCGCGCTCTTGATGGTCACGTTGAACTGGGAGTCCGGGGCCATCAGGGTTTTGAAACTGGCGGCGCCCGCGGTGGCGAGGGTCAGGTCGTCGCCGCCATTGTTTTGCAGCACCAGGTCGCCGCGGTCCAGGCCGAGGACCTGGACTACCAGGGCGATGCTGCCATTGCCCTTGCCGCCACAGGCGGCCAGTCCGGCGACGCACAGCAGCGCGGCGGCGGCAGACAGATACTTACTCTTCATTCCACTTTCTCCAGTCGGTTGCGCGCATTGCGCGGACAAATCGGCGCCTATTTTAGTGCATTTGCTACTTCTTTAGCCGATTTGACCAGCTTTTCCCTTGTAACAGCTTGCAACCGCGGCGCGGTACAATGCGCCCATGAAGCCCCAAGCCATCCTGTTCGACCTGGACGACACCCTGTGGCCGATCGCGCCCGTGATTGCGGAGGCGGAAGTCACGCTGCACGCCTGGCTGGCGGCCCATGCGCCGAAAGTGGCGGCGCAGTGGTCGATCGATGCCTTGCGCGCGCACCGCGCCGAACTGGCGGCGGCCCAGCCGGAATTGCTGATCGACCTGGGCAAGCTGCGGCGCGCCAGCCTGCACGCGGCGTTTGCCGCGGCCGGCGAGGATGCGGCCCATGTCGAGGGTGCCATGGCGCACTTCTTTGCCGCGCGCAATGCGGTGACGCCGTATGACGATGTGCTGCCGGGCTTGCTCAAGCTGCGCCAGCAGGTGCAGCTGGGCACGATTTCCAATGGCAATGCCGACCTTGAAGTCATCGGCCTGGCCCACCATTTCGAGGTATCGCTGGCGGCGGCCCATTTCGGCGCGGCCAAGCCGGCGCCGGATATCTTCCGCGCTGCCTGCCAGGCGCTGGGCGTGGCGCCGCACGATGCGGTGTATGTCGGCGACGACCTGGCGCTCGACGTGGCCGGGGCGCAGGCGGCCGGCCTGCGCGCGGTGTGGATGAACCGGCGCGGCGCGCCATTGCCGGACGGCGCGCCACAGCCGGATGCAATTTGCGCCACGCTCGATGAATTGCTTGCGTGGCTGGAACAACAGTTGGCAGAATAGACCTATGCATCTCGATATCCGTGCCCAAACCCTGCTCAAAGCCCTGGTCGAGCGTTACATCGCCGATGGCCAGCCGGTGGGCTCGCGCGCCTTGTCCAAGATTTCCGGGCTGGAGCTGTCGCCGGCCACCATCCGCAACATCATGGCCGACCTGGAAGAGCAGGGCTATGTGGCCAGCCCGCACACCTCGGCGGGGCGGGTGCCGACCCCGCGCGGCTACCGCATCTTTGTCGACACCCTGCTGACGGTGCAGCACATCGACGAGCGCGCGGTGCAGGCCGGCTTGCAGGTAGCTTCGCCGCAGCCGCAAAAGCTGATTGCCAATGCGGCCCAGATGCTGTCCTCGCTGACCCAGTTTGCCGGGGTGGTGGTGGCGCCGCGCCACGAATCGGTGTTCCAGCAGATCGAGTTTTTGCGCCTGGGCGAAAAGCGCGTGCTGCTGGTGATCGTGCTGCCCGGCGGCGACGTGCAAAACCGCATCCTGCTGACCGACGTCGATTACACGCCGGCCCAGTTGCAGCAGTCGGCCAATTTCATCAACCAGCATTATTCCGGCCTGTCGTTCGAGGACGTGCGCGGGCGCCTGCAGCATGAGCTGCGCCAGCTGCGCGACGATATGGGGCGCCTGATGCAGGCGGCCGTGGAGGCCGGCAGCGAGGCCATGGCCGAATCGGCCGAGGACATGGTGATCGCCGGCGAGCGCAATTTGCTGTCGGTGGCCGACCTGTCCTCGAATATGAGCTCGCTGCGCGCGATGTTCGACCTGTTCGAGCAAAAGACCGGGCTGATGCAGCTATTGGACGTCTCGTCCAAGGCCTCCGGCGTGCAGATTTTCATCGGCGGCGAGTCGCAGCTGGTGCCGATGGATGAAATGAGCGTGGTAACCGCGCCTTATGAGGCCAACGGCAAGATCGTGGGAACGCTGGGGGTGATCGGGCCGACCCGCATGGCCTACGAGCGGGTCATTCCGATTGTCGATATCACGTCGCGGCTGCTGTCGAACGCGCTCAGCAACCACTAAAAAATAAATGGGGACGTACCCCATTTATTTTTCGAAGATAAATGGGGTACGTCCCCATTTATTTTTTAGTGCTTGTGCGGGCAGTTGACCTTGGTGCAGCTGCCGTAGATGGCCAGCGCGTGTTCGGCGATCTTGAAGCCGCGCTCGGCGGCGATGCTTTGCTGGCGCTTTTCAATTTCTTCGTCGACGAATTCTTCGACCCGGCCGCAATCGAGGCAGACCAGGTGGTCGTGGTGCGAGCCTTCGTTGAGCTCGAAAATCGCCTTGCCGCTTTCGAAATGGTTGCGGTTGAGCAAGCCGGCCTGCTCGAACTGGGTCAGCACGCGGTACACGGTGGCCAGGCCGACGTCCATGTTCTCGGCCAGCAGCAGCTTGTACACGTCTTCCGCCGTCAGGTGGCGCACGGGGCTGCTCTGGAAAATATCGAGGATCTTCAGGCGTGGCAGGGTAGCCTTCAGGCCGGATGCCTTCAGGTCGGTAGGGCTGTTACTCATGTTTGCTAACGTCAGTTGCGGGAAGTGCTTTATGATATAGCGTTTTAGGCACTTCTGCTCACGGAATTGAGGTATGCATAATATGCGCTTGACCCTGCTGTCTTTGTTGCAACGTAGCACTCCGCTGCTGGCGGCCGCCCTGTTGGCAGCCTGCGCCAGCAAGCCAGCCACCGTGTCACCGGTGGAAGCCTCGCAGGGAGCCCAGACCACCCAGATCACCAAGACGCAGAAATTCCTGTGGTTCTTCTCGCCTTACCGTCCTGACATCCAGCAGGGCAATTTCGTCTCCAAGGAAATGCTGGCCCAGCTCAAGAACGGCATGACGAAGGACCAGGTCAAGTTCCTGCTCGGCACCCCGCTGATGGCCGACGCCTTTCACGGCAAGCGCTGGGATTACCCGTTCCGCCTGGCCAAGGGCAACGGCGAGCTGACCACCAGCACCGTGGTGGTGTTCTTCGACCAGGATGACAAGGTGGCGCGCTTCGAGGGCGGCGACCTGCCGACCGAACAGGAATACATCGAGCGCATCGCCGGCCCGATCAAGGAATTCAAGAAGTCCGAAGCGGCCAAGGACAACCTGGCGCCGGGCAAGGCGCCGCTGCCGGGCGGGCAGGAATCGGGCACCAGGCAATAAATAAGGAAAACAGCAAGATGACGCAACTGAATATCGCCATCGCCGGCGCCAGCGGCCGCATGGGCCATATGTTGATCGAGGCGGTGCAGAAGGCGCCGGACGCGCGCCTGGCCGGCGCGCTGGACCGCGAAGGCGCGCCTGCCCTGGGCAGCGACGCGGCGGCCTTCATGGGCCAGCCGGCCGGCGTGGCTATTACGTCCGACCTGGCGACCGGCCTGGCCGGCGCCGACGTGCTGATCGACTTCACCCGCCCGGAAGGCACCCTGGCCCACCTGGCTTACTGCGCCGAGCATGGCGTGAAGATGGTGATCGGCACCACCGGCTTCGATGAAGCAGGCAAGGCGGCCATTGCGGCAGCGGCGCAAAAGACGGCGATCGTGTTCGCGCCGAATATGAGCGTGGGCGTCAACGTGACCCTGAAACTGCTGGAGTTCGCGGCCAAGCAGTTCGACATCGGCTACGACATCGAGATCATCGAGGCGCACCACCGCCACAAGGTCGATGCACCGTCCGGCACCGCGCTGAAAATGGGCGAAGTGATTGCCGATGCGCTGGGACGCGACCTGAAGGAATGCGGCGTGTTCGCGCGCGAAGGCGTGACCGGCCCGCGCGAGCCTTCGCAAATCGGCTTTGCCACCGTGCGCGGCGGCGACATCATCGGCGACCATACCGTGATGTTTGCCACCGAGGGCGAGCGCATCGAGATCAGCCACAAGTCTTCTTCGCGCCAGCACTACGCCAACGGCTCGCTGCGCGCGGCGCAATTCCTGGCCGACAAGAAGACCGGCTTGTACGATATGTACGACGTGCTGGGCCTGAACGGCTGATGGAGCACTTTACCTTCGCCAGCTACTGGCAGCGCGGCGATGCGATCTCGCACGCAGTGGCTTACCTGCTGCTGGCGATGTCGCTGGCGTCCTGGTTCTTCATCCTGTGGAAGGGCTGGGCCTCGTGGCGCATCCGGCGCGCGGCACCGGTGGTGCAGGCGTTCTGGGATGCGCCTTCGGTGGCCGATGGCGTGGCGCTGATGGCGGCGCGCGACCAGGAACGCATCTTCGCGGCGGTGGCGCAGGCCGGCGCGCACCAGCTGGCGCATGCCAAGGGCGGCAGCATCGCCGCCGAGATGGGGCGCTCGGAGCAGGTGACGCGCGTGCTGCGCGATGCGATCCATGTGTCGACCACGCGGCTGGAGTCGGGCCTGACGCTGCTGGCGTCGATTGCGTCGACCGCGCCGTTTGTCGGCCTGCTGGGCACCGTGTGGGGCATCTACCATGCGCTGGCGGCGGTGTCGGCGCAGGGCACGGTGCAGATCGACAAGGTGGCCGGGCCGGTGGGCGAGGCCCTGATCATGACCGGCGTCGGCCTGACGGTGGCGATTCCAGCGGTGCTGGCGTATAACGGCTTTAACCGCATCAACCGCATTACGCTGTCCGAACTGGACGCGTTCGCGCACGACTTGCACGCTTACCTGGCCAGGGACTGAACACATGGCTTTCGGCTCCTTCAACCATCACCGGCAGAAGGAATCCATGGCGGACATCAACGTCACGCCGATGGTGGACGTGATGCTGGTGCTGCTGGTGATCTTCATCATCAGCGCGCCGATGTTTACCAATGCGGTGCAGCTGGAGCTGCCCAAGGCGCAGGCCAAGGCGCTGCAGCAGGAAGCGGATACCGTGACGCTGGCAATCGATGCCGCCGGCACGGTTTACTGGAATAACGATGCCTTGCAGGCGGGCGAGCTGGAACAGCGCCTGGCCGAGGCGGCGGGCTTGCCGCAGCAGCCGGAATTGCAGCTGCGGGCGGACAAGGATACCCGCTATGAAGTGGTGGCGCAGGTGATGGCGGCAGCACAGTCGCATGGCCTGACCCGCATTGGGTTTGTCACCGATCCGAAGGAAAAGAAATAATGGCGATTGCCACGTTAAACGGCGCCGCGATCGGCGATGAGGCGGCGTTCCATGCTGCCTGCCAGGCGGAACTTGGGTTTCCGTCGGGGTATTCCGCGACTATCGATGCATGGGTGGACTGCCTGTCCTACCTGCGCGATGAGGACAATATGACGCGCTTCAGGCTTAAGCCGAATGAGGTGCTGGAGATCGTCATCACCGATGCGGGCAGGATGCCGGCGGACCTGCTGGAAGAGATTACCTACTGCGTGGGCGGCATCAACGAGCGCTATGACGACTACGGCGAGAAGCCGGCGTTGAAGCTGACTTTGCGCTAAACCCGGTAAACCAGTGTCAGACCCTGCGGGTCTGACACTGGCCTGCGGCGGCCGCGTGTCGGTGTCTGACCCAGCGGGTCAGACACCGGGTTACCGGTTTTGCTCGCCTGGCGCGAGAGTCAACACATCAAACCCAGTCTCGGTCACCGCCACCATGTGCTCCCACTGCGCCGACAGCGACCTGTCGGCCGTGACCACAGTCCAGCCATCCGGCAGCGCGCGCGTGGCGTGCTTGCCCGCGTTGATCATCGGCTCGATGGTAAACACCATGCCCGGCTCCAGCAGCAGGCCGGTGCCCGGCCGCCCGTAATGCAGCACCTGCGGATCCTCGTGGTACACCATGCCGATGCCATGCCCGCAATAGTCGCGCACCACGCTGTAGCCGGCCGCCTCGGCCAGCTTCTGGATCGCGTGGCCGACGTCGCCCAGGCGGTTGCCCGGCTTGACCGCGCGGATGCCGGCCCACATTGCGTCATACGTGACTTCGCACAGCTTCTGCGCCGCCTTGGACGGGGTGCCGACGTAGTACATGCGGCTGGTATCGCCGAACCATTCATCCTTGATGACGGCCACGTCGATGTTGATGATGTCGCCATCCTTCAGCACCTTCTTGGCCGACGGGATGCCGTGGCAGACCACCTCGTTGACCGAGGTGCAGACGGTGCCGGTAAAGCCGCCATAGCCGACGTTGGCCGGGATGACTTTCTGGGTGTGGACGATGTAGTCGTTGCACAGCTTGTCCAACTGGGCGGTCGTGACGCCCGGCTTGACGTGCGGGGCGATGAAGGTCAGCACGTCGGCCGCGAGCTGGCCGGCCACGCGGGCCAGCTCGACCTGGTCGGGCGTCTTGATCAGGATGGATTTGTTATTGCGTTTGCGCATAGGGGGTGCATGGTATCACGCGACCCTGGCCCTGTCGAAATGCGGGTTTTCAATCAGGCCCAGCAAGTTGCCGAAAGGGTCGGCCAGCTCGGCGACGAGGATGCGTTCGCCCACTTCCTGGATGTCGGAGTGAACACTCGCTCCCAGTGCAACGATGCGTTTGACTTCCTTGGCGATGTCGTCCACGCCCCAGTAAGCCTGGACGCCGTGCTTGACCGGTTTGCCGTCGGGTACCAGGCCCAGCTCGAAACCGCCGATTTCAAAACCGACGTAGAAGGGCTGGTCGAAGTAGGGCTTGGTTTGAAAAACCTTGCTGTACCAGGCTTTGCCGGCGTCCAGGTCGGGGGTGGGGTAGATGGCAGTGCGCAAGCCTTTGATCATGGTGTTCTCCTTGATGGGTGGTGGATGGGCGCATCTTGCCACGGCCGCCACCCTTGCGATTGGAAAAATGGAAACCAGTCGAGCAAGAGGTCTTCTGCACGGCGGTACACCTTGCGCCGCTCCTGGCTGTCGGGGCGCAACTGCGGCGCATGCAGAACCCCGGCGGGCAGGGAGCGTTGCGGCGCTGGTGCTGGGCTAACCCGCGGCGGCGCCACTGCTGGAGCCGGCGGCGTCCTGGCCGGCCGGTTGGCTGCCCGGCGCTCATCGGCTTCCAGCGCGTAGCGCAAGCGCAGGGCTTGCTTCCATTCGCGCTGGCCAGGCATCTGGATGTAGACCACTTGCCAGGCATTGCGCGCTGAGCCGAGCGTCATTTGCGCAAACCGGTTGGGGGAGATCGTCATGGCCTCACAGACCAGGTCGTCTCCGACGACGGCGGCATAACGCGTAATCATGTGATTGGAAACGCGCAAGCGGGTGCCGTCCGGAAGGAAGAGCTTCTTCCAGAAATAACCGCGCTGCCCGGCGGGCTTGGCGAGCTCGCGCTGGTGGTACAGCCAATCGCGGATGGCGAGGTCTGCCAGGTCGGCAAGTTCGATCTCGTTGCTGTGCTCGCTTTGGAAGTCGAGCAGGGCGCGCAGCGTGGGCGCGGAAACGGCTATGCAAAGGTTCGGTGTCATGTTCTTCTCCCTCGCGAGAAAGTGCGATTTTTTCCCTGAATTGGCCTGACCAAACCGCTATTTCGTGCGATTTTTGGCCCTTTTCCGTGATTTTTTCCTTTGGACAAGCGAAATCGCGGAAAGTTCCCGAAAATCGCAGAAAATAGCGGTTTGGTCAGGCCAATTTGGGCCAAAAATCGCACTTTCTCGCGACAGGCACGGAAGGCTTACCGATTGCCCAAGTGGGCGTCGGGCGATGCGCCCGTGAAGTCCTGGAAGTCGCGGATCAGGTGGGATTGGTCGAAATAGCCGTTGTCGAGGGCGAGGCTGGCCCAGTCGTGGCCGTGCCGGCCTGCGGCGTCCGACGTGGCGGCCGCGAGGGCGGAGGCGCGGGCGGCGCGGAAGCGGCTGATGCGGGCGAACAGCTTGGGCGACAGGCCGACGTGGTCGCGGAATTGGGCGGCAAGGTACTGGCGCGAGACGCCAAGCGTAGCGGCCAGCGTTTCGACCCGCAGCGCGCCGTTGCTGGCCTCCAGCTCGGCAACGGCACGCAAGGCGAGGGCCTGGCCGGCCGCAGCCCCCGCCGTCACGCGCGCGGCCAGGGCGGTCGCGGCACGGGCACCGGCCGGCGCGACAGAGAGCCTGGCATACAGCGCATCGGCCAGCAGCGCCAGGCGCTCCGCATCGTTGCGCGCCACCGACCACAGGGCGTCGCCCAGGCGGTCGGCCAGCGAGCGCCCCCACAGCAAGTCCAGGCCAGCACGCTGGTCGGTCAGCCCTGCCAGCGGCACCGGCCCGATGAACAGGCTGGCCGCCCCGGGGCGAAAGCGCACCGCCACCGTGCGCGTCCGGCGCGCGGCCGGCACATCGAACCAGGTGCTCATCATGCCGACAAAGAAGGCGGCGCCGCTGTCCTGCCACAGGATATCGGTGCAATTATCGGGCAGTACCCGGTGCAAAACCGGGGCGGGAAGGGGCGCCGGCACAGGGCTGGCCGGGGCATCGGACAGCCACAGGCAGTCGACCAGCCCGGCCAGCCCCGGCGGCGGTGGAAATTCCTGATATCTCATTCTGACGCGCCGCACCAATGCATTGTTATAATGTCCGGTTCATATCCTCTCATTTTAGTGCGCTCCATCATGCAAGAAAAATATAGTCCAGCAGACGTCGAAAAAGCCGCCCAATCGCACTGGAAGGCGATCGACGCCTACAAAGCGGTCGAAAACGACCCGCGTTTCCCTAAAGGCAAGTACTACGCTTGCTCGATGCTGCCTTACCCTTCGGGCAAGCTGCACATGGGCCACGTGCGCAACTATACGATCAATGACGTGATGTACCGCTACCTGCGGATGAATGGCTACAACGTGCTGATGCCAATGGGCTGGGACGCTTTCGGCATGCCGGCTGAAAACGCGGCAATGGCCAACAACGTGCCGCCGGCGAAATGGACCTACTCCAACATCGACCACATGAAAGAGCAGATGCAGTCGATGGGCCTGGCGATCGACTGGTCGCGCGAAATGGCTGCCTGCAAGCCTGAGTACTACAAATGGAACCAGTGGATGTTCCTGAAGATGCTGGAAAAGGGCATCATCTACCAGAAAACCGGTACCGTGAACTGGGACCCGGTCGACCAGACCGTGCTGGCCAACGAGCAGGTGGTCGATGGCCGCGGCTGGCGTTCGGGCGCGCTGATCGAAAAGCGCGAAATCCCGATGTATTACATCCGCATCACCGACTACGCCGAAGAGCTGCTGGACTACGTCGACAACAAGCTGCCAGGCTGGCCTGAGCGCGTGCGCATCATGCAGTCGAACTGGATCGGCAAGAGCACCGGCGTGCGCTTTGCCTTCCCGCACACCATCACCGGCGCCGACGGCAAGCTGATCAACGACGGCAAGCTGTTCGTGTTCACCACGCGTCCGGACACCGTGATGGGCGTGACCTTCTGCGCCGTGGCCGCCGAGCACCCGCTGGCTGCCCACGCTGCGCAGGACAAGCCTGAACTGCAAGCCTTCATCGCCGAATGCAAGATGGGCTCCGTGATCGAAGCCGACATGGCCACGATGGAGAAGAAGGGCATGCCGACCGGCCTGTTCGTGACCCACCCGCTGACCGGCGAACAGGTTGAAGTCTGGATCGGCAATTACGTCCTGATGACCTACGGCGACGGCGCCGTGATGGGCGTGCCGGCGCACGACGAGCGCGACTTCGCCTTCGCCAAAAAATACAATCTGCCGATCAAGCAGGTGATCGCCGCCGAGGGCCAGTCGTATTCCGACGAGGCCTGGCAGGAATGGTATGGCGACAAGACGGTCTCCGTGGTCACAAACTCGGGCAAGTACGACGGCCTGCGCTACAGCGAAGCGCTGGAAGCGATTGCCGCCGACCTGGCCGCCAAGGGCCTGGGCGAGAAGAAAACCACCTTCCGCCTGCGCGACTGGGGCATTTCGCGCCAGCGCTACTGGGGCACCCCGATCCCGATGATCCATTGCGATTCCTGCGGCTCGGTGCCGGTGCCTGAAAAGGACCTGCCCGTGGTGCTGCCGGAAGACTGCGTGCCGGACGGCACCGGCAACCCGCTGAACAAGCATGAAGCCTTCCTCAAGTGCGACTGCCCGAAATGCGGCAAGCCGGCGCGCCGCGAGACCGACACCATGGATACCTTCGTCGACTCGTGCTGGTACTACATGCGCTATACCTCGCCAGGTTCCGACAAGGCGATGATCGACGAACGCAACGATTACTGGATGCCGATGGACCAGTACATCGGCGGCATCGAGCACGCCGTGCTGCACCTGCTGTACGCGCGCTTCTGGACCAAGGTGATGCGCGACTTCGGCCTGGTGAAGTTCGACGAGCCGTTTACCAACCTGCTGACCCAGGGCATGGTGCTGAACGAGACCTACTACCGCGAGGAAGCCTCGGGCAAGAAGCACTGGTTCAACCCGGACGATGTGACCCTGACCACCGACGAGCGCGGCCGCCCGGTATCGGCCGTGCTGAAGGCCGACGGCCAGCCGGTCAGCCTGGGCGGCATCGAAAAGATGTCCAAGTCGAAGAACAATGGCATCGACCCGCAGGTGCAGATCGAGCAGTACGGCGCCGACACCGCGCGCCTGTTCACCATGTTCGCTTCGCCGCCGGAGCAGACCCTGGAGTGGTCCGGCTCCGGCGTGGAAGGCGCCAACCGCTACCTGAAGCGCGTGTGGAACTTCGGCTTTGCCCAGCGCGATGCGATCCGCGCCGCCGGCTCGCCGCTGGCTGCCGTCGCCGCCACCGATGACGGCAAGGCGCTGCGCCGCGAAGTGCACAAGGTGCTGCAGCAAGCCGACTACGACATCAAGCGCATCCAGTACAACACCGTGGTCTCGGCCTGCATGAAGATGCTCAACACGCTGGAATCGGCCAAGGGCGTGGAGCCGGCCGTGCTGGCGGAAGGCTATGCCATCTTCCTGCGCCTTTTGAACCCGGTAGCGCCGCACATCACGCACGTGCTGTGGCAGGAGATGGGCTACGCCGGTGACATCCTGGATGCCGCCTGGCCGCAAGTCGACCCGGCCGCGCTGGAACAGTCCGAGATCGAGCTGATGATCCAGGTGAACGGCAAGCTGCGCGGCTCGGTGAAAGTGCCGAAGGCCGCCGACAAGGCCGCCATCGAAGCTGCCGCGCTGGCCGAGGAAAGCGTGCAGAAATTCCTGGAAGGCACGCCGAAGAAGGTCATCGTGGTACCGGGCAAATTGGTCAATATCGTGGTGTAAGGCAAAGATGACGACGACTCTGAAATCCCGCGGCGCCCTGCGCCGCACGATGCTGGCGCTGGCTGCGCTGGGTGTAGCTGCCGTGGCCACCGGCTGCGGCTTCCACCTGCGCGGCGCGGGCGGCAGCTACACGCTGCCGTTCAACGCAATGTATGTGGGCTTGCCGGAGTCGTCGCCGCTGGCGATCGAACTCAAACGCAATATCCGCGTCAACGGCCACACCACCGTGGTGGCCAGCAAGGCCGAAGCCGACGGCGTGATTGAAGTGCTGACCAACCCGGAAAAGACCCGCACCAAGTCGATCCTGTCCCTGAACAGCAATGGCCGCGTGCGCGAATACCTGCTCAGTTACAACATCTTGTTCCGCGTGACCGACAAGGCCGGCAACGAGCTGCTGGCGCCGACCAATATCGTGCTGGGCCGCCCGATCACCTTCAGCGAGACCCAGCTGCTGGCGAAGGAACAGGAAGAAGCCTTGCTGTACAAGGACATGCAGGCCGACCTGGTGCAGCAGATGATGCGCCGCATGGCTGCCATCAAGCTGGGCGCCCCGGCGCCGGCGCCGACCCCGTCCGGCGTGTTGCCAGGCGTGCTGTCGGCGCCCGACGTGACCGCCCCTGCCGCGCCGTCCGCGCCACCGGTCCGCTAAAGGCGCGCCATGCAGTTGCGCGCCGACGCCCTGGACGGCCACGTCGCCAAGACGCTGGCCCCGCTGTACGTGATCACCAGCGACGAACATTTGCTGGCGCTGGAGGCGGCCGACAAGATCCGGCGCGCCGCCCGCGCGCAAGGCTATTCCGAGCGCGAAGTGCTGACCGTCGAGCGCAACTTCAAGTGGGGCGAGCTCTTGGCCGCCAACCAGGCCATGAGCCTGTTCGGCGACAAGAAGCTGATCGAGCTGCGCATCCCGACCGGCAAGCCGGGCAAGGATGGCGGCGCCGCGCTGCAGGCGTATGCGAAAGACCTCTCTCCCGACAACCTCACGCTGATCACGCTGCCCAAGCTGGACTGGCAGACGCAGAAAGCAGCGTGGGTGGCGGCCTTGCAGCAGGCTGCCGTGTACATCGACATCCCGAACATCGAGCGCAACGCGCTGCCGGGATGGATTGCGAACCGCCTTGCCGCACAAGGGCAAAGCGCGGAGCGCGCCAGCCTGGACTTCATCGCCGACCGCGTCGAAGGCAACCTGCTGGCGGCACACCAGGAAATCCAGAAACTCGGCTTGCTGCACGAGCCGGGCAAGCTGGCCCACGAGCAGGTGCAGGACGCCGTGCTCAATGTGGCGCGCTACGACGTGTTCAAGCTGTCCGAAGCCATGCTCTCCGGCGACACCGCGCGCCTGATCCGCATGCTGGAAGGCTTGAAAGGCGAAGGCGAAGCGCTGCCGCTGGTCTTGTGGGCCGTCTCCGAAGAAATCCGCACGCTGCTAAAATTAAAGGCAGGCATGGCCCAGGGCCGTCCGCTGCCGGCGCTCCTGAAGGAATACCGCATCTGGGGCCCGCGCGAACGGCTGATGGAGCCGGCGCTGCGCCGCATCTCGCTGCCCACGCTGGAAGCGGCGATGCAGCAGGCCGCCCAGGTCGACCGCATGGTCAAGGGCCTGCGCGCCAAGGCGTTCGCCGGCGACCAGTGGGACGCCATGCTGCAATTGGCTTTACGCGTCGCAAGAGGTTAAGACTATGGACATCAAGCAGTACATGCAAGACATCGGCCAGCGCGCCCGCGCCGCATCGCGCGCCATGGCGCGCGCCGACAGCGCCACCCGCAACCGCGCCCTGACCCTGATCGCCGAAGCCATCGAGCGCGAAGCGCCGGCCCTGCGCGCGGCCAACGAGCAGGACCTGGCCGCCGCGCGCGCCGCCGGCCTGGCGCCGGCCATGCTGGACCGCCTGGCGCTGACCGACAAGGCCATCGCCACCATGGTGGAAGGCCTGCGCCAGATCGTCTCCCTGCCGGATCCGGTGGGCGAAATCTCGAACGTGAAGATCCGCCCGTCCGGCATCCAGGTCGGCCAGATGCGCGTGCCGCTGGGCGTGATCGGCATCATCTACGAAGCGCGCCCGAACGTGACGGTGGACGCGGCCGGCCTGTGCATCAAGAGCGGCAACGCCACCATCCTGCGCGGCGGTTCGGAAGCGATCCACTGCAACCGCGCGCTGGCCAAGCTGGTGGCAGAAGCCCTGCAAGGGGCCGGCCTGCCGGCTGACGGCGTGCAGGTGGTCGACACCACCGACCGCGCTGCCGTAGGTGCCCTGATCACCATGCCGCAGTTCGTGGACGTGATCGTGCCGCGCGGCGGCAAAGGCCTGATCGCGCGCCTGATGGAAGAAGCCACGGTGCCGATGATCAAGCACCTGGACGGCATCTGCCACGTCTACATCGACGCGCGCGCGGACCTGGCCAAGGCGCTCGACATCGGCTTCAACGCCAAGTGCCACCGCTACGGCACCTGCAACACCATGGAAACGCTGCTGGTGGCGCGCCCGATCGCGGCCGAAGTACTGCCGCAGCTGGCCGCGCGCTACGCCACCGAGAAGGTCGAGCTGCGCGCTGACGCCGAAGCGCACGCCATCCTGGCCGCTTGCGCCTACCCGCACCTGGCGCACGCCAGCGAGGAAGACTGGGCCACCGAGTACCTGGCGCCGATCCTTGCCGTGCGCGTGGTCGACGGGCTGGACGCCGCCATCGAGCATTGCAACACCTGGTCATCGAAGCACACCGAAGCGATCGTGACCGAGGACTACAGCGCCGCCATGCGCTTCCTGCGCGAAGTCGACTCCTCGTCGGTCATCATCAATGCCTCGACGCGCTTTGCCGACGGCTTCGAATACGGCCTGGGCGCCGAGATCGGCATCTCGAACGACAAGCTGCACGCGCGCGGCCCGGTCGGCCTGGAAGGCCTGACGTCCCTCAAATACGTGGTGTTCGGCCACGGCGAAATCAGGAAATAATTGAATGCTCTGGATTAAAGCGCTGCATATCGTCTTCATCGTGTCCTGGATGTCCGGGCTGTTCTACCTGCCGCGGATTTTCGTGAACCTGGCGCTGGATACCTCGGGCCCGAGCACCGAGCGGCTGCTGACGATGGCGCGCAAGCTGTACCGCTTTACCACCATGCTGGCGCTGCCGGCGGTGGTGTTCGGGATCTGGCTGGTGGTGCTGCAGTACGGCGCCAAAATGCCAGGCTGGCTGCATGCCAAGCTGTTCGTGGTGTTCCTGCTGCTGGGCTACCACCATGCATGCGGTTCGCTGCTGAAGAAGTTCGAACGCGGCGCGAATACGCGCAGCCATGTGTTTTACCGGTGGTTCAATGAAGTGCCGGTGCTGATGTTGCTGGCGATTGTCGTCCTGGTGGTCGTCAAGCCATTCTAAACCCGGTAAACCTGGGTCAGACCCAAGGGTCAGACCCTGACACGCGGCCGCCGCCGATCGGGTCTGACCCTTGGGTCTGACCCCGAAGTACCGGGTTTGATTTTTACAACGGATAAAGGGTCCCCCAAAATGCCATCTTATTTCTGCCCATGCCCGCGCGGCCTGGAAGCCGCCCTGGCGGAAGAACTGACCGAAATCGCGGCCATGAGCCCGACCATGAAGGTCCACAACCAGGTCCCCGGAGGCGTGCACGCCTCCGGCGACCTGTACGACGCCTACCGCATCAACCTGCACTCGCGCATCGCCTCGCGCGTGCTGATGCGCATGGGCGTGTGCCACTACCAGAACGAAAACGACATCTACGACCTGGTGCTCGCCCAGCCCTGGGAAGAATGGTTCGGCATCCACCACACCATCCGCGTCGACGTCACCGCCATCAAGTCGCCCCTGAAATCGCTGGAATTCACCACGCTGAAAATCAAGGACGCCGTGTGCGACCGCTTCCGCGACATGTACGGCAAGCGCCCCTCGGTCAACACGCGCGAGCCGGACATGCGCATTTTCGGCTTCCTCGACCAGCGCCAGTTCATGGTCTACCTCGACACCTCCGGCGAAGCGCTGTTCAAGCGCGGCTGGCGTGAAGAGACCGGCGACGCCCCGCTGCGCGAAAACCTGGCGGCCGGCCTGCTGCGCGTCTCCGGCTGGAAGCCGGGCGTGCCGCTGTTCGACCCGATGTGCGGCTCCGGCACCATCCTGTGCGAAGCGGCGCAGATGGTGCAGGGCATCCCGCCGGGCGCGCGGCGCCGCTTCGCCTTCGAGAAGTTCCACGACTTCGACCCCGAGCCGTGGCAGAAGATGAAGACCGACTTCAAGCCCAACCCGCTGCCGGCCGAGCCGACCATTTTCGGCTCCGACATTTCCGGCGACATGGTAGCGATGGCGCGCCACAACCTGAAGAGCGCCGGCATCCTGTTCGAGGTGCCGCTCAAGCAGATCGAAGCGCAGCAGGTGCAGGCGCCGACCAGGGAGCCGGGCATCCTGCTGACCAATCCACCGTACGGCGAGCGTATCGGCGTGCGCGGCGACGCCAGCCTGGAAGAGGACGAACTGGCCAAGAGCTTCTACAGCGCCTTCTCGACCACGCTCAAGCAGCGCTTCTCCGGCTGGACCGCCTACCTGTTCACTGCCGACCTGGGCCTGCCGAAGATGCTGCGCCTGAAGGAATCGCGCAAGACCCCTTTCTTCAACGGCGCGCTCGAATGCCGCCTGTTCCGCTTCGACATGGTGGCCGGCTTCAACCGCAAGCCGCAGGCCGACGCACCGGCCAGCGAGTAAATTCGGGGTCAGGTCTGACAAACGAACATTTTGCGGGTACATTGTCGGTTTAGCCGACCCGACCCGGGCCGCCAAATGTCCGTTTGACAGACCTGACCCCTTGCATACGCCAACACTCCCGCCGCCGCCTGACGCGCCCTCCGCCATTCCCGAACCGGAGGCGCCGCAGCGGAAGCCGCTGGGGCCCGGCGCACTGGCGGCGGTGCTGGCCAGCCTGTCCATGCTGGGCCCCTTCTCGATTGACGCCTACCTCCCCGCCTTCCCCAATATCCAGGCCACGCTGCACGCCACCCCGATCGAAGTCCAGCAATCGCTGACCGCCTATATGCTGGCTTTTGCCGGCATGGTGCTGTGGCATGGCGCGCTGTCGGACGCCTTTGGCCGCCGCAACGTGATCCTGGTATCGCTGGTGGCCTTCCTGCTCGGCACCGTCGGCTGCGCCGCTGCGCATTCGGTGCAATACCTGTGGTTCTTCCGCGTGCTGCAAGGCGTATCGGCCGGCGCCGGCGTGGTGGTGGGTCGCGCCATCATCCGCGACCTGTACGCCGATGCCGCCGCCGCGCGCCTGCTGTCGCTGGTCACCATGATCTTCTCCATCGCACCGGCCGTGGCGCCGGTGCTGGGCGGCTTCATCGTCAAGTGCTCCGACTGGCGCACCATCTTCCTGGCGCTGGCCGGCTACACGGTGCTGCTGTTCATCGTCTGCTACCGCCGCCTGCCCGACACGCTGCCGCGCGACAAGCGGCAGCCGTTCAACCCGCGCTACCTGTGGCGCAACTACAAGGCCATCCTGGCCTCGCCGCTGTTCCATTTGAAGACCGGCGTGGTGGCCTTCAACTTCGCCGGCCTGTTCCTGTACATCACGGCCGCGCCGGTCGCGCTGCCGGCCCACCTGCACCTGGGCCCGGAGCAATTCGGCTGGCTGTTCGTGCCCGCCGTTTCCGGCATCTTCCTCGGCGCCCTGGCCGCCAACCGCATCGCCGGCAAGACCAGCTTCGCGCGCCAGATCGGCATCGGCTTCTGCTTCCTGATCACGGCTGCCACCGTCAACCTCGGCTACCACCTGCTGGCCGGCCCCGCGCTGCCGTGGAGCGTGCTGCCGCTGTTCTTCTACACCTTCGGCATGTCGCTGGCGGCGCCGGCGGCGACCCTGCTGGCGCTCGACCTGTTCCCGCACATCCGCGGCACGGTGGCCTCGGTGCAATCGTTCGCCACCACGCTGCTGGGCGCCCTGGTGGCCGGCGTGCTGGCGCCGCTCGCTTCGCACTCCTTCCTGTGGCTGGCGGGCGGCCAGCTGGCGCTGACCCTGACGGCGCTCGGGCTGTGGTTGACGGCGCGCGCACTCCGGCGCAAGATAGTGCCTATTTGAAAATATTGTTGGTACGGAGTAAATGACTACCAATAGTGTAGTTCTTTCTACACAAATGACTTTTATTGCCGCCAGAAATTTGTATTGCTGCTAAGTTATAGTATATTTACGACAATTGCGTAGTCGGTTGCAAGCCGGAATAAAGCCGGCAATACCCCGCAATTCGAGGATTTGGATCGCCGAAAATGCAACATCCCGACCAAGACATCCGCAATCGCTTGCTGATCGCGCGGCTGCCCGCCATGCCGCAGATCCTGATCAAGCTGATTGAGCTCCTGCAAGCCGACGATGCCGGCATGCCGGAGCTGGCCGCACTGATCGCCAAGGATGCCG
>Ga0307408_100000814_pt1 | contig 24832 bp, 21 predicted proteins | sample 322Cmetagenome_FD_202116 | JGI IMG/M metagenome (GOLD analysis project Ga0307408, IMG submission 202116) | Maize rhizosphere microbial communities from greenhouse at UC Davis, California, United States - 322HYB-C-3 | ecosystem: Host-associated > Plants > Roots > Rhizosphere > Soil | place... | reverse complement strand
TGGATGACGGTGACCAGGGTGGCGGGCGCGCGGCTCAGGCCCAGGCGCGCAAAGCGCCGCGTCAGCGGCGCCACGGCGGCACTGAGGATGGCGGCCAGCGCCAGGGATTGCAGCACGTCGCGGCCAAAATACAGGATGGCCAGCAGGCAGGTGGCGCTGATGATATAGAGCGGACGGGTGGGCAGGGTGGACATCGGCATGACGAATGGTGTGAGCCCGTCATTGTAACTGCGCCACCCGCCGTGGCACAGGGGGTGTCAGTTCACGGCGCAGGCCTGCGCATGGGCGATAAAGGCCTCCGGTGGTAGGGGCTTGGCAAAATGGTAACCCTGCGCGATCTGGCACCCCCAGCTGCGGACCAGTTCCAGCGACTGCCCGGTTTCCACCCCCTCGGCCACCACGTCATAACCCAGTTCCCGCGCCAGCGCGATCAGCGAGCGCACGATGCGCTGGTCCCGTTCATTGGTGTGCACGTTGCGGATCAGCGACTGGTCCACCTTGATGACGGTGGCGGGGATTTTTTGCAGGTAGGCGAAATTGCTGTAGCCGGTGCCGAAATCGTCCAGTGCCAGGCTCATGCCCATGGCGCGGATGGTGTTGAGCGTTTCCAGGATGCCGGAGCTTTCCATCCAGATCCCTTCCGTGCATTCGACTTCCACATAGCGGGGATCGAGGCCGAATTCCTCGCAGGCGCCGCGCAGGCGGTCGCAAATGTCCGGCTCTTCAAAGTTGTAGGCGGACAGGTTGATGGCGATCTTGATGCGGTGCCCATCCCGGTGCCACGCCGCCGTTTGCTCGATCGCGGAGCGGATCACCCACGCCGTCAAGGGGCCGATCAGCGCGGTTTTTTCCACCAGCGGGATGAATTCGGCGGGTGACACAAAGCCCAGTTCCGGATGCTGCCAGCGCAGCAGCGCCTCGGCCGCCTGGCAGGCGCCATTATGCGCATCGTGCTTGGGCTGGTACAGCAGGTGGAACGCGTTGTTGGCGATGCTGTGCTGCACGCTGTTCAACAAGCGGAAGGCGCGCTGCTGGCCCTGGTCGGATTGCGTGTCGTAGCTGCGCCAGCGCTGCTGCGCCAGCAAGGCCTGGTTGACGGCGGCCGACGCCTTGCGGGGCGCATCCATCGACGAACCGGGGCACAGTTTGAAGGTGACGATGCCGCCAAAGCTGGCCAGGTTCAGCGGCACGTTCAACTCCATCAGCGGCTCCTGCAGCGCCGGTTCCAGGCCGTGGGCAAAGGCGATGAAGCCGTCCGTGTCGGCATCGTGCGACAGCACGGCAAAGCGCGCATCGGTGATGTGGTAGACCGTGCCTTTGCCGCGGAACAGGGCGGCGAGCTTGCGCGCCACGCCCCGGATCAAGTCATCGTAGACCGTGACCCCCAGCACGGCGGCGATTTCAAACGCTTTCGACGCGTCGGGCATGTCGACATACAGCAGCACGCGCTGTTCACCTTCGGCGACGGCGCCTTGTTCATTCAAGTCTTCATCGAGCTGGAATTTGTTGGGCATGCCGGTGATGGCATCGACGTAACCGACGGCGCGGCGCAACTCGATATGCGCGATCACCAGCGCCGCCAGTTCCTGCAATTGGCCGCGCTGCGCAGCGGTAAACGGCTGCGGTTGCTGCGCGATCACGCACAGGGCGCCGACCGCGTAGCCGGCGCTGGTGAGCAGCGGCGCGCCGGCATAAAAACGGATCCGGTCCGGGCCGGTGACGGCGGGATTGTTGCGGAAGCGCTCGTCCTGCAAGGTGTCTTCGATGACGAGCACTTCGGCGCCACGGATCGTGTGGTTGCAAAACGATGCTTCGCGCGAGTCGCCCGGGGTGCAAAAACCGGCGCTGGCCTTGAGCCACTGGCGGTCGCGGTCGATCAGTGAAATATACGCGCCCGGCATGTTGAACAGGTCCATCGCCAGCCGCGTGACGCCGTCAAAATACTCACTGGTCTGGCTGTCGAGGATGCCGAGTTTTTCCAGCGCGGCGACGCGTTCTTCTTCGCTGTTACGCGGCATCAGTTGCGGATCCATGGTGTGCAGCCTTTTGCTCTGTGGAATCGGGAAACTTTACCATAGGAAAGCGGTCACATAGGGCAGACGAAAAAAAGCAGCCCGGCTTTCACCGGGCTGCCTGTCTTACGCTACGCGTTGGCTGTGATTACAGGGCAGCCAGCGCAGCGTTGAAGGTCGCGCTAGGACGCATCGCGGCCGAGGTTTTTTCCGGGCTAGGGAAGTAGTAGCCGCCGATGTCGACTTCCTTGCCTTGCACGGCATTGAGTTCTTCGACGATCTTGGCTTCGTTTTCAGCCAGCGACTTGGCCAGTGGCGCGAACTTGGCGGCCAGTTCCGCGTCGTCGGTTTGTGCCGCCAGCGCCTGCGCCCAGTACATGGCCAGGTAGAAGTGGCTGCCGCGGTTGTCCAGCTCACCGGTGCGGGTCGATGGCGATTTGCGGTTGTCCAGCAGTTTGCCGGTGGCGTCGTCCAGGGTCTTGGCCAGCACTTTGGCTTTCGCGTTGCCGGTCTTGATGCCCAGGTCTTCCAGCGATGCGCCCAGCGCCAGGAACTCGCCCAGCGAATCCCAGCGCAGGTGGTTTTCTTCCACCAGCTGCTTGACGTGCTTCGGAGCGGAGCCGCCCGCGCCGGTTTCGTACATGCCGCCGCCGGCCATCAGTGGCACGATCGAGAGCATCTTGGCGGAGGTGCCCAGTTCCAGGATCGGGAACAGGTCGGTCAGGTAGTCGCGCAGGATGTTGCCGGTCACCGAGATGGTGTCCAGGCCGCGGAAGGCGCGTTCCAGCGTGTAGCGCATGGCGCGGGTCTGCGACATGATCTGGATGTCCAGGCCGGACGTGTCGTGGTCTTTCAGGTAAACCTGGACCTTCTTGATCACTTCATTTTCATGCGGACGGTACGAATCGAGCCAGAACACGGCAGGCATGCCGGAGTTGCGGGCGCGGGTGACGGCCAGCTTGACCCAGTCGCGGATCGGCGCGTCTTTCACCTGGCACATGCGCCAGATGTCGCCTTCTTCCACGTTTTGCGTCAGCAGCACTTCGCCGGTGGCCAGGTCAACGATGTTGGCCACGCCGGCTTCCGGTACTTCGAAGGTCTTGTCGTGCGAACCGTATTCCTCGGCTTGCTGCGCCATCAGGCCCACGTTCGGCACGGTGCCCATGGTGGTCGGGTCGAAGTTGCCGTGCCATTTGCAGAAGTTGATCATCTCCTGGTAGATGCGGGCAAAGGTCGATTCCGGCATCACGGCCTTGACGTCCTTCGGACGGCCGTCGGCGCCCCACATCTTGCCGCCCAGGCGGATCATGGCCGGCATCGACGCGTCAACGATGATGTCGTTCGGGGAGTGGAAGTTGGTGATACCCTTGGCCGAATCGACCATCGCCAGTTCCGGACGGTTGGCGTGGCAGGCGTGCAGGTCCTTCAGGATTTCTTCCTTCTGGGAGGCCGGCAGCTTTTCGATCTTGTCGTACAGGTTGACCATGCCGTTGTTGACGTTCACGCCCAGTTCCTCGAACGTCTTGGCGTGCTTGGCGAAGGCTTCCTTGTAGAAGATGCGGACGCAGTGGCCGAACACGATCGGGTGCGACACCTTCATCATGGTCGCTTTCACGTGCAGCGAGAACATCACGCCGGTCTTGCGCGCGTCTTCCAGCTGGGTTTCATAGAACTCCAGCAGGGCTTTCTTGCTCATGAACATGCTGTCGATGATTTCGCCGGCTTGCAGCGCGACCTTCGGTTTCAGCACGATGGTCTTGCCGGACGCGGTCAGCAATTCCATCTTGACTTCGCGGGCCTTGTCCAGGGTCATGGACTTTTCGCCGTGGTAGAAGTCACCGTGGTGCATGTGCGACACGTGGGTGCGCGAAGCCTGGCTCCATTCGCCCATCGAGTGCGGGTTTTTCTTCGCGTATTCTTTCACCGCTTTTGGCGCGCGGCGGTCCGAGTTGCCTTCGCGCAGGACCGGGTTCACGGACGAACCGATGCACTTGCCGTAGCGGGCTTTCAGTGCTTTTTCTTCGTCGGTCTTCGCATCTTCCGGATAGTCCGGCAGCTTGTAGCCGCGCGCTTGCAGTTCGCGCACGCAGGCCATCAGCTGCGCCACCGACGCGGAAATGTTCGGCAGCTTGATGATATTGGTTTCCGGTTTCAGCGTCAGCTGGCCCAGTTCGGCCAGGTTGTTCGGCACTTTCTGGTCGTCCGTCAGGAACTCGGGGAACTCGGCCAGCACACGTGCTGCCACCGAGATGTCGCTGGTGACGACATCCACGCCGGCCGGCGCGGTGAATTTCTGAACGATAGGCAGCAGCGAGTAGGTCGCCAGCAACGGCGCCTCATCGGTCAGCGTGTAGATGATTTTGGAATTCTGGGTCATAGGTTTTCCCTCGTGTGCGGTCGAAGCCCGGGTGGTTAACTTTCTCAGCTCTCTTCAGTTTGGACACAGCTTTTGCTGGAGCAGAGCGATTTTAGCAGATGGAATAACGTTCTACACTATGCAACTTGTATGTCTTATATAAGTTACATGTGTTGCTGAGTTGAGAATATTGCACCGAAGGAAATTTTGGCGGCGTCACGGGCGGGTCATATTGCTGAGGCCCGGTACGCCGCCATGGACAATTTCGTGACGCCCGGCGCCCGGGAAGTGGAGGACCCGCCTGTAGTTACACTTTTCCCGCCCTCCCGACAGCAACCGCATATCCATCCAATACCCGCTTGCCATCATCGGCCACCACGCGGAATGCCCCCGGCGCATAATCGGCCGACCGGATCAGGTAGCCCTCGTACTTGCCCTCGGCCGTGCAGCCGCTGACGGTGAGCGTGAGCGGTAAGGTGCCCGGCACGGCTCCCGTGGCCTGTACGGTGCCGGACAACTGGCACGCCCCGCCGGAGGCCGTCACCTTGCCATCCGCATCCAGCTTGAAGTCAAGCCCCAGCCCGCCGAACTGGATGGTATAGCCGCCAGCCAGTTGCGCCGGCGCCACGGCGGACGTGCGCAGTTTCATGGCGCTGGACGGGTTGAGGTTGACCGTGCCGCCCAGCGCGCCGGGTGAACGCCGCACGACGCCGCCGTCGAGCCGGTACAGCGCCTGAGCGGGCTGGCCGTCGCTGGGGCCGACCACGATAAAACCCTTGCCCTCGGCGTCGATGAACGCTTCGCCGTAATTGCCGGCCGGGTCGCCCTCCAGCAGGAAGGCGGTGGACTGGCCGGGCGAGGGCGCGCCGCCCAGCACCACGTTGGACTGGGCGCCGCCGCCACCGTTGCAGGCGGCCAGGATCACACAAGCGGGAAGTAAAAATGTGGCTCGCATGGTTTGCCTCACTTGATGAAGTTGGCCAGCTTGGCGCGGATCACGGCTTCCTGCGCCCGCGTGCCCTGGTGCGTGCCCTGCATGACCGACACGGCAATCGCACCGCTGTTGACCACGTTCTGTTCCGATTCCGGATCGGTATCGGGCGTATACGTCAGGCCGGCCGGGGCGGGCGCCGGGTTGACCAGCAGGGTCACGCCCGGATAGGCGGGAACGCCGTTGGGGAAGGCCTTGGCCAGGTAGCCCTGGGCCAGCGCGTCCTTCGACAGGTCTTCGATGAAGTAGGGCAGTGCGATGGTGGCCAGGCCCAGCTTCGCGTACTTGAACGGCAGCGCCGCCGCGCCGCCCTTGGCGAATTTCGGCAGGTTCACGTTCAGGCCCACGCCTTTCGGCAACAGGCCGCCGTCGCCCACGGATTGGCGTTTTTCCAGTTCCGCCACCAGCCGCACGACGACATCGGCGGCTTCATATTCCGGGTCGCCGTCGGCCAGTTTGGTGTACGGACGGTAATCGGTCGGTTGTTCGGAACTGACGGCAATCGCCGGGATGCCCCGGTTGATCGCCACCAGCGCGGCGTTCACGGTGCCGGAGCCATTGTTGATGAAGCCCGTGTTGTTGCCGTAATTCGGGCCGGACACCACCAGGTCGGGCGCCTTGCCCCAGGTTTTTTTCGACGCGATGTCGATGCCATACAGGGTGGCCGCCACCGGCGTGCTGTTCACGTAGAACGCGAACGGCATGCCCGGCAGGGTGCCGGTGCCGGGCGCACCGGCGGCCAGCGCGCCGCCACGGCTGGGCGTGGCGCCGCACGTGGTGGCGCTCAGTGGAGCGATCGGACGCAAGAAGCCCAGTGCGCCGCCCTGGCCGCTGTTGTCGCACACCTCGGACGAGATGATGACATTGTGCCCGGCCGCCGCCAGCCGCCGTTGCAGGGCGTGCACGGTGGACGATTCGGTACCGTCGTCATTGGTCACGAGGATGTTCAGCGCGTGCGATGGACTTGCAAACGATGCAAGCATCAGCGATGCAATCATGGTCAGTCGTTTCATGGGGTCTCCTGTCGTTGGTAGTGCGCGATTTTCTGTCGCGTCGTCCACAGAGTCCCCCATCGTCCCCGTCCCCTCATCGTCTGTTCGGACGATGTTGCGGCCAGCCCGTTGCGTGAACATGGTCCTCAGACACCTCAACAAGGAGCAGACATGCAACAGAACGTGGCCTCGTTACCCCTTCCAGCGGAGCGGCTGGACCATCCCACTCCCGCTGAACTGGTCGGACGCGCCCGCGCCTTGCTGCCCGCGCTGGCCGAACGCGCCGCCCAGGCCGAGCGCGAGCAAAAAGTGCCGGAGCAGACCATCGCGGACTTGCGGCGGGCGGGCCTGTTCCGCGTGCTGCAGCCGAAACGCTACGGCGGCTATGAAATGGACCCGCAAGTGTTTTTCGACATCCAGCTGGCGCTGGCCGAAGCCTGCATGTCCACCGCCTGGGTCTATGGCGTGGTGGCCGTGCACAACTGGCAACTGGCGCTGTTCGACGACCGCGCGCAGCGGGATGTGTGGGGAAATGATGACAGCGTGCTGACGTCGTCGACCTACATGCCGGTGGCGAAAGTCGTGCCGGTCGAAGGCGGCTTTGAGTTTTCCGGCCGCTGGGGCTTTTCCAGTGGCAGCGAACATTGTCAGTGGGTATTGCTGGGCGGGCTGGTGCCGCCAAAGGAAGCGGGCGATCCGCCGGAATACCGCACCTTCCTGCTGCCGCGCGGCGATTACCGCATCGAGCCCAACTGGAACGTGCTGGGCTTGCGCGGCACCGGCAGCCACGACATCGTGGTGGACGGCTGCTTCGTGCCCGACTACCGCACCCACAAGTCAAGCGACGGCTTCCAGTGCGACAGCCCGGGCAACGCCGTCAATACGGCGCCCTTGTACCGCCTGCCATTCGCGCAAATCTTCGTGCGCGCCGTGTCCACCGCGTCGCTGGGCGCGCTGCAGGGCGCCATCAACCAGTTCCGCGCCTACTCGGCCAAACTGGTCAGCGTCAACACCGGCCAAAAGACCACGGAAGACACCGGCGCGCAAATGGCGTGCGCCGAAGCCCAGGCGGCGGCCGATGAAATGCGCGTGGTCTTGCAGCGCAATTTCGCCCACCTGATGGCGCTGGCGCGCGCGGGCCAGCCGCTGCCGCTGGAAACCCGGGTCGAGTACCGCTACCAGTCGGCCGCAGTGCCGGAACGCTGCGCGCAACAGGTCAACCGCCTGCTGCGCTATTGCGGTGGACGTGGCATTTATTTGAGCAACCCGCTGACGCGCATCTTCCTCGATACCCACACGGCGCGCGCCCACGTGGCCAACAACCTGGACCCCTACGGCCGCAATTACGGCGGCGTGCTGATGGGCCAGGCCAACCGCGACTTCTTTGTGTGAGCCGGCCATGGACCAGCCTTTGCAAATAAGCGCCGCCGCCTGCAGTCACTGGGACGACGAGTGCGACGTGCTGGTGCTGGGCTTTGGGGCGGCCGGGGCCTGTGCCGCGCTGGCGGCCAGCGAAGGCGGCGCGCGGGTGCTGGTGGCGGACCGCTTCAACCGGGGCGGCGCCAGCGCGAAAAGCGGCGGCGTGGTGTATGCCGGCGGCGGCACGCCACAGCAACTGGCGGCCGGCGTGCACGATACGCCGCAAGCCATGTTCGACTACCTGCGCCAGGAAACCGGCGACGCCGTCAGCCCCGCCACCTTGCGCGCGTTCTGCGAGGGTAGCCGGGACATGGTGGCGTGGCTGACCGGCCTCGGTGTGCAGTTCGATAGCGCCATGCCGCCCGTGAAGACATCGTATCCGCAGGATGGCTATTACCTGTATTACTCGGGCAGCGAAGCGGTGCCCGCGTTTGCCCGGCATGCGAAGCCGGCGCCGCGTGGCCACCGCGTCAAGGGTAGTGGCATGTCCGGTGCCGCCTTGTTCGGCGTGCTGCGCGTCGCCGTGGCCCGCGCCGGTATCACGGTGCGGGGCCAGTGGAGCGCCCGCCGCCTGATCACCGATACCAACGGTACCGTCATTGGCGCGGAACTGGCTTGCATGGAGGGCGCGGCCGCGCTGCTGCACCGCCGCCTGGAGGGGTTTGCGGACGCCGTCCACAACCTGGCGCCCGGCCTGGCCGACGGCGCGCGCGCCGCTTTGGCCGTGCTGGAACACAAGTACGGCAAGGTGCGCCAGGTGCGGGCCCGTGGCGGCGTGGTGCTGGCCACCGGCGGCTTTATTTTCAACCGCGCCATGGTGCGGCAATACGCGCCGCGCTATTTGCGCGCCTGGCGCCTGGGCGCGACCGGGTGTGCGGGCAGCGCCATCGCACTGGGCGAGTCGGTTGGCGGCGCCACGTCCCACATGCACAAGGTGTCGGCGTGGCGCTTCATCAATCCGCCGTTCGACTGGGCGCGCGGCATGGTGGTGGACCGCTCGGGCCGGCGTATCTGCAATGAGGAAGTGTATGGTGCGCGCCTCGGCCACGCCATGTGCGAACAAGCCGATGGCCGGGCATGGCTGGTGATCGATGGGCGCCTGCGCGGCGCGGCGCTGCGCGAATGCCTGGGCGGCAAGCTGTGGCTGTTCCAGAGCGGGCCGGCCATGCTGCTGATGCTGTTTGGCGCGGTGAAGGCGCCCGATGCCGCCGCGCTGGCGACCCGCCTGGGCATGCCGCCCGCGCAATTGCGGCACACCGTCGATGCCTATAACGCCGCCGCGCGCGGCGAAGCGGCCGATGCTCTGGGCAAGTCGGCCGCCATGCTGGCGCCGCTCGAGGGGCCGCTGTATGCGATCGACATTTCCATGGACAGCAAGCTATTCCCATGCCCTGTCATCACATTGGGCGGCTTGCGGGTGGACGAGGGCAGCGGCGCGGTGCTGCGGGGCGACGGCCGCGCAATCAATGGACTTTATGCGGCGGGGCGCGCCGCGCTGGGCATCGCTTCGAACCAGTATGTCAGCGGCCTGTCGCTGGCCGACTGCGTGTGGTCCGGGCGCAGGGCGGGGGCGGCTGCCGGTTCAACTGCCCATCAAACAATTCAATCGACATCACTACAACAAGGAGACAACCATGGGCAAGGATAACGGACGGGTCAAGGGCAAGGTGGTGCTGGTCACGGGCGCGGCCAGCGGCGTGGGCAGGGAAAACGCGCTGCTGCTTGCCGCCGAAGGCGCCAAGGTCGTGCTGACCGACGTCAATGAGGAAGGCGTGCAAGCCGTGGCGCAGGAAATTGGCGACAACGCCTATGCGCTGGCCCACAACATTGCCAGCGAAGGCGACTGGCAGCGCGTGGTGGTGGCCACGCTGGAGCGCTTTGGCCGCCTCGATGTGCTGGTTAACAATGCCGCGATCCTGGCCATGGGCACGATTGAATCGACCACCTTGGAAGACTGGCAAAAGATCCAGCGCATCAATGCCGAAGGGTATTTCCTCGGCTGCAAATATGGCGTGCAAGCGATGAAGCAGCACGGTGGCGCCATCATCAACATGGCGTCGCTGGCGGCGCTGGCCGGCATGGCGCAGTTCTGCGCCTACAGCGCGTCGAAAGGCGCGGTGACGGCATTGACCCGCAGCGTGGCGGCCCACTGCAAGCAGCAGCGCTACAACATCCGCTGCAATTCCGTGCATCCGGACGGCATTTTGACGCCGATGGTGCTGAACCTGATGGGCGCCGCCGGCAAGGGCGACCAGCCCGAGGTCAAGGTGGAAGGCGACCCGATGGCGCGCATGTGCCTGCCCAAGGATATCGCCAACCTGGTGCTGTTCCTGGCGTCGGACGAATCGCGCTTCATCAACGGTTCGGAACTGCGCATCGACAACGGCCAGTTGTCGATCGATTCGTAAGGAGCGCAGCATGAACGCCGCCCTGCCTGTGTACCACGCGCTGAAGGTGGCGCGGGTCATCGCGGAAACCGCCGACGCGACTTCGGTGGAATTCGATGTGCCGCCGCCGCTGGCGCCGCTGTTCGCCTACCGTCCCGGCCAGTTCCTGACCTTGCGCGTCGACCATTCCGAAGGGGAACTGGCGCGCTGCTATTCGCTGTCCAGCAGTCCGGGCATCGATGCGCGGCCGCGCGTGACGATCAAGCGGGTGGCGGGGGGGCGCGCGTCGAACTGGCTGTGCGACCGTCTGCGCGAAGGCGCGCAAGTGGATGTGATGGCGCCGGCCGGCGTGTTCGTGCCGGCGCGGCTCGATGGCGATTTCACCCTGCTGGCGGGCGGCAGCGGCATCACGCCGATGCTGTCGATTATCAAGGCCGTGCTGGCGCATCCTGGCGGCGGCAGGATCTGGCTGCTGTATGCGAACCGCGATCCGGCGTCGATTATTTTCCGTGGCGAGCTGCAGGCGTTGGCGCGGCAATGCCCGCGGGGGCTGGTGGTGCAGCACTGGCTCGATGAGGTGCAGGGCGTGCCTGGCCAGGAACAGTTGCAGGCGCTGCTGGCGGCGCACGGCGCGGACCAGTATTTTATTTGCGGCCCGAAACCGTTCATGGATGGCGCGCAGGCGGCGCTGAAGGCGCTGGGCGTGGAGCGGGGCAAGGTGCGGGTGGAGCGGTTCGTGTCGCTCGATGCCGTGGCGCCGGTGCATGTGGCCGATGCGGCGTCCGCCCCCGTCCAATCCGGCGCGCAACCGGCCGCGCAACTGGCCGCGCAACTGGCTGTGATCCTGGACGGCGCGGAACACCAGCTGCAAGTTCCTTCCGGTGCAACCCTGCTCGACACCATGCTGGCCGCAGGCCTGAAGCCCCCTAATTCCTGCCGTAGCGGTTCGTGCGGCGCCTGCATGTGCAAGGTGGACGAGGGCGGCGTGACGTTGAAACTCAACGCCGTGCTCGATGACGACGACCTGGCCGAAGGGTGGACCCTGGCGTGCCAGGGCATCCCCGCAAGCGCATCGCTGCGCATCCGTTTTCCCGATTAATCATGAAGCTATCGTCATGTACCAAACGTCATGAGCCATACGAATACCATCCTGGCCAGCGCCCCGGCCGCCGCGCAAACCACGCCGCGGTTGCTGTCGGCCGCCGCCGCCCGCTGGCCGCTGGCCCGGGCAATCTGCGAGCCCGGCCACACACTGACCTATGCCGACCTCGATGCGTTGCGCTGGCAAGCCACGCGAGCACTGATGGCGGCCGGTATCGACCGCGGCGACCGCGTCGCCATCTGGGCCCCGAATGGCCACCAGTGGATCGCCGCCGCCCTGGCCATCCACAGCGCGGGCGCCGTGCTGGTGCCGGTCAATACCCGGCTGCGCGGCGTGGAGGCGGGGGGCATCCTGGCCGATAGCGGCGCGCGGCTGCTGTTCTGTTCCGGCGACTTCCTCGGCGACTACTACCCGGCGCTGCTGGGCAGCCACCGCCCCGCATCACTGGAAAAGATCGTGGTGCTGGGGACGGCCCGTCCGGGCGCCGGTCCCGGTGTGGAAGACTGGTGCACCTTCCTGTCGCGTGCCGGCGGCGTGCGCTGGGAACAGGCGGCGGCCCGCGCGGCGGACGTCAAACCGGGCGACTTGTCGGACCTGATGTTCACGTCCGGCACCACGGGGCGGCCCAAGGGCGTGATGGCGGCCCACGGCCAGAATTTGACCGCCATCGCCTCGTGGGGCGCGGCGGTCGGCTTGCAGCCCGGGGAGCGCTACCTGATCGTGTCGCCGTTTTTCCATGCCTTCGGCTACAAGGCCGGCTGGCTGGCGGCGCTGATGCATGGCTGCACCATCGCGCCGCACCAGGTGTTCGACGCGCAAGCAATCCTCGAACGCATCGCCAGGGAGCGCATCCATGTCCTGCCCGGCCCGCCGACCCTGTACCTGTCGATGCTGGCGCACCCTTCGTTGCGCGACTATGACCTGTCCAGCCTGCGCGCGGCGGTGACGGGCGCCGCCACCATTGCGCCGTCACTGATAGAGCGGATGCGCGCCGAACTGGGCTTCCGAACCGTGCTGACGGGTTACGGCCTGACGGAATCGTGCGGCTTTGCCACCCTGTGCGACGGCCGCGATCCGGCCGAACTGGTGGCCGCCACCTGCGGCCGCGCGATGCCGGGCGTCGAGTTGCGCTGTGCCGGCGAGGATGGGCGCGCGGTGCCGCCCGGCGTTGCGGGCGAAGTGCAGCTGCGCGGCTACAACGTGATGCAGGGCTATTTCAACGATGCCGCCGCCACCAGCCGCGCCATCGGCTTTGACGGCTGGTTGCGCACCGGGGACGTCGGCGTCATCGATGAACAGGGTTATTTGCGCATCACCGACCGGCTGGGCGACATGTATATCTGCGGCGGCTTCAATTGCTATCCCGCGGAAATCGAACGTTTATTGGCGGCCCACCCGGCCATTGCCCAGGTGGCCGTGATCGGCGTGCCGGATGAACGGATGGGGGAAGTGGGCAAGGCCTGCATCGTGCTGCGGCCTGGCGCGTGCCTGGCCGAACCGGAACTGATTGCCTGGGCGCGCGGGCAGATGGCCAATTACAAGGTGCCGCGCGCGGTGGATTTCATGGACGCGCTGCCGCAAAACGCGTCCGGCAAGGTGCTGAAGTACCAGCTCAGGGTTTCCGTGTAGTGGATGACGCCGCAAGCCGGGGCGGCGCAAAGACCCGGCACTTATAAAGGAGACACCAACATGACTACCTTGCCCAGCGCCGCGGTACAACTGGAATCCGTCATGCGCACTGTATTGAATGCCGTCGTGTCACCGGGGGCGTGGCTGCTGGACAGCTGGCCGGCGGTGCTGGTGGCAACCGGGATGGCGGTGGCGGCGGCCTCGCTGGCGTTCTTATTGCGGCGGCAGATGGGGTAATCCGGGCCGGGGCGGATTTGTCCGCCCCGGGACCCTTAACGGGATGCGTTGGCGGTGGCCGCAACACCGATTGTCCGGTCCCGAAGCCAGGAATTCCGGACGTGGTTTATGCACTCCACGGATGCGCCAACCCCGGATCCGTATGCAAAATAAACTGTTTCAACAGGTTTTTCAGCGCCGCCGCATCCGTTTCATCGAGCTTGCCCAGCATGTCCGCCTCCAGCGCCTTGGCCGCCGCGATAATGCGCAAGGTCAGGTCCCGTCCCGCTTCGCTCAGATAGCACAGCTGCTGCCCCGCCGGCCCCACCGTGCGCACCAATCCCTTCACTTCCAGCCGTGCGATCAGTTGCGGCGTCACCTGGTGCCCGGTATAGGAAAAACGCTCATTGAAATTCGCGATGCTGCGGCCATCACGCACCACCAGCACGCTCAGCACAAAGTATTCGCAGTCGCTCAAGCCCTGTTGCTGCAAATGGCTGCGCAACTGGCTATAGAACTGGAAATGGGCGCGCGCCAGCAGGTAGCCCATGAAATTTTCGCTGAAGCTGGCGTTTTCATCCTGGGCCTCGTCGGTCAGCGCCTGCGCCGCCGTCTTGGTGGTGGCCACCGCATAGCGGCCGGCCTGGAACACCAGCGGCGGCGCGTCGCGGCGGTCCATGGCGATCACCTGGCCGACAAAGATGATGTGGTCGCCCCCTTCGTACTGGAACGCCGTGCGGCATTGCAGGCGGGCCACGCAGCCGGTCAGCAGCGGCACGCCACCGGCGCCATGTTCCAGGCTGAGGCCCGCGAACTTGTCCGCGCCGCTGCGGGCAAAGCGGTTCGACAGCGCGTCCTGGTCCAGCGCCAGGATGTGGACCGCGAAATGCGGGCTTTGCGTGAACGCGGCCAGGCTGCGCGAGCTCTTGGCCAGGCTCCACAGCACCATCGGCGGGTCCAGCGAGACGGAATTGAAACTGTTGGCGGTGACGCCGACCGGCGCGCCATCGCCGGCGACGCCGGTAATGACGGTCACGCCGGTGGTGAATGCGCCCAGCGCCTTGCGGAATTCCTGCTGGTCGAACGGGGTATCGGTTGCCATCGCAATGTCTCCTGAGGTGAGGTATGCGCCCCAGTGTCGCGCCGTGGCATGGCATGGGCATCGTCTGGGCGGACTACCCTGCCACAGCTAGTCTTATCAGACGATGTTGCCTCTTTTGCTTTTGCCCAGAATCGGTTCCAGCTGCAAGAAAAACCGAACCAAGCAAATACAGGGGAGCAAACATGATCGAACTACGTGGACTGGGCTATATCGTGGCGGAATCCACCAATACCGCGGCGTGGCGCCATTACGGCGAGCAGGTGCTGGGCATGGTGGTGACCGATGCTCCGGATAGTGGCCTGGCGCTGAAAATGGATGAACGGGCCGCCCGTATCCATATCGTCAAAGGGGAGCGCGACCGCTACCTGGCTTCCGGCTGGGAACTGGCCAGCGAACAGGCCTTCCAGACCGCGCAAACCACCCTGCGCCAGCGCGACGTCGCGTTCGAACTGGCCGACGGCGCCACCTGCGCGCTGCGCCACGTGCAGCAAATGCTGTGCGTGACCGACCCTTCCGGAAACCGCCATGAACTGTACTGGGGCGTCAAGACCGATTTCCGCCGCTTTGCCTCGCCGATCGGCGTGCCGGGCTTCGTGACCGGTGAACTGGGCCTGGGCCACGTGGTGCTGCCGGCGCCGGACTTTGACAGCACATACGCTTTCCTGAAAGACGTGCTGGGTTTCGGCCTGTCCGATATTTTCCGCATGCGCTTCACCCCCGACCCGGCCGAGCCGGAGAAGCGTATTTACTTCCTGCACTGCGCCAATGGCCGCCACCACAGCCTGGGCATCTTTGAAATGCCTTCGCCGTCCGGCTGCGTGCACGCGATGGTGGAAGTGCCATCGATGGATGAAGTGGGCCGCGCGCTGGACCGGGTGCGCCAGCATGGCGTGAAAATGTCCGCCACCCTGGGCCGACATTGCAACGACCGCATGACGTCGTTCTACATGAAAACGCCGGGCGGCTTCGACTTGGAATATGGCCACGGCGGCCTGGTGGTCGACTGGGACCGGCACAGTGTCTATGAGGCCACGGCCGTCAGCCTGTGGGGCCATGACTTTTCCATTGGTTTCCAGTAAGGAGGCGGCCATGGACAAGCAAACAACCGCACAGGAAGTGGTGGCACGGCTGCAAGACGGCATGACCATCGGGATCGGCGGCTGGGGCCCGCGCCGCAAGCCGATGGCGCTGGTGCGCGAACTACTGCGCTCTCCGGTCAAGGATTTGACCGTGGTGGCGTACGGCGGCGCCGATGTCGGCATGCTGTGCGCGGCCGGCAAGGTGAAAAAACTGGTTTTCGCCTTCGTGTCGCTGGACTTCATTCCGCTGGAACCGTATTTCCGCGCCGCGCGCCAGCAGGGCGCCATCGATGTCATGGAAATCGACGAAGGCATGCTGCTGCTGGGTTTAAAGGCCGCCGCCATGCGCATCCCGTTTATTCCGACCGCGGTGGGACTGGGCACCGATGTGCTGCGCCATAACCCGGACCTTGCGGTGATCGATTCTCCGTATGACAGCAAGCAGTGGGTCGCCATGCCGGCGTTAAAACTCGATGCGGCGCTGCTGCACGTGGACCGTGCCGACGTGCGCGGCGTGTGCCAGGTCAAGGGACCGGACCTGTACATGGACGACCTGTTCGCCCGCGCGGCGCGCCATACCTATGTGTCGTGCGATGAGCTGGTGGACAGCGCTTACTTCGCGCAGGGCGACGAAGCCCGTTACGTGCACTGGGAGCGCGCCGCGACGACAGCCGTGGTGCATGCGCCGGGCGGCGCCCATCCAACGTCGTGCGCACCGCTGTACGGCTTCGACCAGGCCCATTTCAAGCATTACGCGGCCGGTGCACGCGAGCCGGATGGCTGGCGCCAATACCACGAACGCTATATCGCCTGCGGTGAACAGGAGTACCTGCGCCGCGTTGGCGGCATCGACGCCATCCGCAAGCTGGCCTTGCCCGTGTTTTAAGGAAACCACAATGACCACGATGACTGCGACCTTGATCGATACCATCGCCTGCGCCGCCGCGCGGGCATGGCAGGGCGACGGCGAAGTGCTGGCCACTGGCATCGGCGTGCTGCCGCGCCTGGCCGCCTCGCTGGCCATGAAGTCCGTCAACCCGGACCTGATGATGACCGACTCCGAAGCCTGGCTGCTGTCGGAACCGGCGCCGCTCGGGCCGCGCGGCGATTATGTCTTGCAGCGCGAAACCTGGATGGGTTTTGCGCGCATTTTTGATAACGTCTGGAGCGGCCGCCGCCACGCGATGGTGGCGCCGACGCAAATCGACCGCCACGGCCAGGCCAATATCTCGATGATCGGCAAGGATTACGGCAAGCCCGCCGTGCAAATGCTGGGCGTGCGGGGTTTTCCGGGCAACTCCATCAGCCACGCGAATTCCTTCTTCGTCCCGAACCACAACCGCAAGGTGTTCGTCGAAGGCGAGGTCGACATGGTGGCGTCGATCGGCTATAACCCGGCCCGCCTGCCGCGCGGCTACCAGCTGGACGACATCGCGCTGCGTTACGTCATCACCAACCTGTGCGTTATGGACTTTGGCGGCCCGGGGCGCCAGATGCGCATCATTTCGCTGCACCCCGGCGTGACGGCGCAGCAGGTGCGGGACGCCACCGGTTTTCCGTTGCATATCCCGGACCATATTCCGGAAACCGCCGCGCCATCTTGCGACGAACTGGCGCTGATCGCGCAGCTCGATCCCCACAACCTGCGTGCCACGGTGCTGTCATGAATGCCGCAACCGACAGCCAGTTCATCGAGCGCGAAGACACGTCCGTGTACGAGACGGGCGAACCGGTCCTGTACGCGGTGGCGGACGGTGTCGCCACGCTCACCCTGAACCGCCCGCAATTCCACAACGCGCAAAATTCGCAAATGACGTACGCGCTCGATGCCGCCTTCCAGCGCGCGGTCGGCGATGATGCCGTCAAGGTCATCGTGCTGCGCGGCGCTGGCCGCCATTTCTCGGCCGGCCACGATATCGGCACCCCGGGGCGCGACATCAATAAGTCGTTCGACCGTGTCTCCGGCTGGTATGACCACGTGAACAAGCCGGGCGGCGAATTCCTGTATGCCCGCGAACAGGAAGTCTACCTGGGCATGTGCCGCCGCTGGCGCGATCTGCCCAAGCCGACCATCGCGATGGTGCAGGGCGCCTGCGTGGCGGGCGGCTTGATGCTGGCGTGGGTGTGCGACCTGATCATCGCATCGGACGACGCCTTCTTCAGCGACCCGGTGGTGCGCATGGGGATACCCGGTGTTGAATACTTCGCCCATCCGTTTGAAATGCATCCCCGCATCGCCAAGGAATTTCTGTTCCTCGGTGAGCGCATGGGCGCGACCCGTGCGCATGAACTGGGCATGGTGAACCGCGTGGTGGCATCCACCGGGCTGGAACAGGCGACTTACGACATCGCGCGGCGCATCGCCGCCATGCCCCGCATGGGCCTCGCGCTGGCCAAGCAGGCGGTCAACCACGCCGAGGAATTGCAGGGCAAGCGCGCCGCCATGGAAGCGGCCTTCGGCTGGCACCACTTCGCGCATGTCCACAATGAACTGGTGTCCGGCGACAAGCTGGGCGGCTACGACGCGCGCAGCATGGCCACCTCCCAGCGCGGAGGTGAACAATGAAGAACGAGTCAAAGACCGGGCCGCTCGATACGGTGCTGTGCCGCATGCTGGGCTGCCGCTACCCGATCGTGCAAACGGCCATGGGCTGGGTGGCCGACGCGAGCCTGGTGGCCGCCACCGGCAACGCGGGCGGCTTTGGATTCCTGGCCGGCGCCACCATCGAACCGGACCGGCTGGAAGCGGAGATCCTGCGCGTGAAAGCGCTGACCGATGCGCCATTCGGCCTGAATTTCCATATGTTCCAGCCCAATGCGCAAGAGGCCATCAACCTCGCCATCAAATATAAATTGCGCGCCGTCAGTTATGGCCGTGGGCCGGACAAGCGCGCCATTGGCCGCCTGAAAGATGCCGGTGTGCTGTGCATGCCGACTGTCGGCGCGGTCAAGCACGCGCAAAAAGCGATTGAACTGGGTGCCGATATCGTCACCGTGCAGGGCGGCGAGGGCGGCGGCCATACGGGTTCCGTGCCGACCACCTTGCTGCTGCCGCAAGTGCTCGACGCGGTGCGGGTGCCGGTGGTGGCGGCGGGCGGTTTTTATGACGGCCGTGGCCTGGCGGCCGCGCTGGCGTATGGCGCTGCCGGTATCGCGATGGGCACGCGCTTCCTGATGACGACCGATTCCCCGGTCCCCGCCGCCACCCTGGCGCAATACGTGGCGGTGCGCGATCCGGCCGCCATCCGCGTCTCGCTGGCCATCGATGGCTTGCCGCAGCGGATGATCGACAACCCGTACCTGATCCACCTGGAACAGGCCGGTGCGCTGCGCCGCGTGCTGCTGGCACTGGGCACGGCGCGGCGCTGGCGCCGGCACACCGGCATGGGCTGGGGTGCGATGCTGCGCACGGCAGCCCAGGCGTTGAAAGGCGATGGCATGAGTGCGGCGCAAACGCTGATGGCGGCCAACGCGCCGGTGCTGATCCAGCGCGCCATGGTCGATGGCATGCCCGACGAAGGCGTGCTGCCCAGCGGCCAGGCCGCCGCCGCCATCGGCAGCCTGGAATCGTGCGCCATGCTGATCGAACGCATTGCGACGGATGCCGAACAGCGCCTGTCCAGCTGCTTTACCACGAACGTCAACCCTATCCCCAATCTCAACGGGAGGCATACCGCATGAATCATCCATTCCAAATCACGATCGCCGGCGGCATTGCCGAACTGGTGATCGACCGGCCGCCGGTGAACGCGCTCGATTGCGCGGGCTGGCGGCAACTGGCCGATACGCTCGATGCTCTGGGCGGCAACGACGACGTGCGCGTGATCGTGCTGCGCGGCGCGGGCCGGGGCTTTTGCGCCGGTGTCGACATCAAGGAACTGGCCGCGCATCCGGAACGCATCGTGGCCGTCAACGCCGGCAATTACGCGTCGTTCCGCGCCGTGCACCGCAATCCCAAGCCTGTCATCGTCGCCGTGCATGGCTATGTGCTGGGCGGCGGCATCGGCTTGTCCGGCGCCGCCGATATCGTGGTGGCGTCCGAATGCGCGCGGTTCGGCGTGCCGGAAATCGACCGTGGCGCGATGGGCGGCGGCGCGCATTTGCAGCGCCTGTTCCCGGTGCAAAAGGTACGCCACATGTACTTTACCGGCGACATGATCACGGCGCACGAAGCGTACCGCCTGGGTTCCATCGAGCGCGTGGTGCCGCTGGCCGACTTGTGCGAAGCCGCGCTGGACATCGCGCGCGGCATCGCCGCGAAGAGTCCCGCCATGCTGCGCCTGGCCAAGGAATCGCTCAATGGCGTGGAAGACGGCAACCTGGAAGACAAGTACCGCTGGGAACAGGGTTTTACGTTGCAGGCGTATATGAGCGCGGATTCCGATGAAGCGCGCGCGGCGTTCGTGGAAAAACGCGACGCCCATTTTGCCAGCGGAGGCTGACCATGGACTTGCGCTATACCGATGCCGAACGGGCGTTCCGCGCCGAGATCCGCGCCTGGCTGGCCGAGCATGTGCCATCGAAGCCACTGAAAAGCTTCGATACCGAGGAAGGCTTCGCCGAACACCGCGCGTGGGAACGCACTTTGTATTCGGGCCGCTGGAGCATGGTGACGTGGCCGCGCGAACTGGGCGGCCGCGGCTGCGGTTTGATCGAGTGGCTGATTTTCGAGGAAGAATACTGGCGCGCGGGCGCGCCCTTGCGCGTCAACCAGAATGGCGTGTTCCTGCTGGGTCCGACCCTGATGGACGTGGGCACACCGGAGCAGCATGCCCGCTTCCTGCCGCGCATCGCCGCCGGCGACGATATCTGGGCCCAGGCGTGGTCGGAGCCGAACGCCGGTTCCGACATGGCGGCGATCCGCTGCGGCGCGCGGCTCGACGGCGACCATTATGTCGTCAATGGCCAGAAAATCTGGTCGACCCGCGCGGTCTGGGCCGATTGCGCGTTTGGCCTGTTTCGCACCGATCCGGAATCGAGCCGCCACCATGGCCTGTCGTTCCTGCTGACGCCCCTCGATGCGCCCGGCATCACGGTGCGCCCGATCCGCCAGTTGAACGGCCAGACCGGCTTCGCGGAAATCTTCTTTGACGACGTGCGCATTCCCGTTGCCAACCGCCTGGGCCAGGATGGGGCGGGCTGGCAGGTGGCGATGGCAACGGCCGGTTTCGAACGGGGCCTGATGCTGCGCTCCCCGGCGCGCTTCCAGGAAACCGCCCGGGCGCTGGCGGCGCTGTACCGCGAACGCGAAGGCGGTGTGACGGGGATGCCTGACGGCGCCCTGGCCGAAGCCGTGGCGCGCGGCTGGATGGATGCGGAAGCGTATGCGCTGTCGACCTATGCGACCGCCAGCCGGCTGGAAAAGGGCGGCCATATCGGCCCCGAATCGTCCACCAACAAGGTGTTCTGGTCGGAACTGGATATCCGCCTGCATGAAACCGCGCAGCGCCTGGCCGGCCCGCTGGCGGAACTGACGGCCGGTGCGCCGCTGGCGCTGGAGCAGGGCCGCTGGCTGGAGGGCTACATGTTTGCGCAGTCCGGTCCGATCTATGCGGGCACCAATGAAATCCAGCGCAACATCGTGGCCGAACGCATGCTGGGCATGCCGCGCGGCTGAGGTGCGCCCTTACTGGAGAAGATGATGGATTTTACCTTTGCAGAAGACCAGGTCTTGCTGGCCGATACGGTGCGCCGCTTCCTGGTCAATGAAGTATCGCCGGAACTGATCCGCGAACTGTGGAACCGCCCCGGCGGCCGTTCGCAGGATCTGTGGCGGCAACTGGCGGAGCAGGGCTTGACGGGATTGTCGGTGCCGCTGGAACACGGTGGCATGGGCATGACGGACGTGGACTGGGTCTTGCTGGCGCGGGAATGCGGCTACCACGGCTTGCCGGCGCCGCTGCTGGAGTCGTCGTGGGTGGCGGCCGGCCTGCTGGCGCAACTGCCGCCGGGCGAACTGCGCGACCGCACCCTGGCGGGCATTGCCGATGGCGGCCTGCGGGTGGCGCTGGGCCATGCGCACAGCCCGCTGGTGGCCGATGCCGACCAGGCCAACCTGGTGCTGATCGAGCGCGATGGCCGCCTGTTTGCCGTGCCGTCGAGCCGCGTCGCGATGACGGCGCAAGCGAGCATCGATCCGTCGCGCCGCCTGTTCACCGTGCAGTGGGACAGCGAACCGCAATATTGCATCGCCGAGCAAGCCCACGACCTGATGGAACAGGCGTTCCGGCGCGGCGCGCTGGCCGCCAGCGCACAACTACTGGGCCTGGCGCAGCGCATGCTGGACCTGGCCATTGATTACTCGGCGCAGCGCAAGCAGTTCGGCAAGCCGATCGGCGTCAACCAGGCGCTCAAGCACCACCTGGCCGATGTCGCGGTCAAGCTGGAATTCGCACGGCCGGTGGTGTTCCGCGCCGCCCATGCGCTGGCCCATGGCGCGGTGGACTGCGCTGTGCACGTGTCGCACGCCAAGGTGGCGGCCAGCGAAGCGGCGCTGCTGGCGGCCCGCAATGCCATGCAGGTGCACGGCGCAATGGGCTACACGTGGGAGATGGACTTGCAGATATTTATGAAGATGGCCTGGGCGCTCGATGCCGCATGGGGCGACCGCAGCCTGCACCTGGCGCGTGTCCGCGCCCATGTGCTGGCCGATGGCGCCGCGCTTGGACCGGGCCGCACCTTCACGGAGGAATCATGATGAAACGAAGCGACGCGTATATCGTCGATGCGCTGCGCACGCCGGTGGGCAAGCGGCGCGGCAGCCTGGCGCACCTGCATGCTGCGGACCTGGGCGGTTTTGTATTGAAGGCGCTGGTTGAGCGCAATGCGATTCCCGCCGAAGACTATGACGACGTGGTGTTCGGCTGTGTCGACACCATCGGCCCGCTGGCCGGCAATATCGCCCGTTCCAGCTGGCTTGCGGCGGCGCTGCCTTTGAGCGTGCCGGGCGTGACGGTGGACCGCCAGTGCGGCTCGTCGCAGCAGGCGCTGCACTTTGCCGCGCAAGCCGTGATGAGCGGCACGCAGCACGTGGTGGTGGCGGGCGGCGTGCAGACCATGAGCAGCATACCGATTTCGTCGGCCATGCTGGCGGGCCAGCCGCTGGGGTTTGCCGATCCGTTTTCCGGCAGTACCGGATGGCAGGCGCGCTTTGGCAACCAGCCCGTGTCGCAATTCCATGCGGCGCAAATGATCGCCGAACGCTGGGATTGCAGCCGTGCGGAGATGGAAGCGTATGCGCTGGAAAGCCACCGGCGCGCGTTGCGGGCGGCTGCCGAGGGACTCTTTGCGCGTGAAATCGTGCCATGCGCCGGGCTGGCGCACGATGAAACACCGCGCAACACGTCGCTGGAAAAAATGGCGGAACTGGAACCGCTGGCTATCGAGGGTGCGGCCAGCTGGCTGACGGCCGGCGTGGCCAGCCAGACGTGCGACGCGGCCGCCGCGCTGCTGGTGGTGTCGGAGGAAGCGCTCAAGCGCTACAACCTGGCGCCGCGCGCCCGCATCCACCATATCTCCGTGATGGGCGACGACCCGGTCTGGATGCTGACCGCCCCGATCGCCGCCAGCAAGAAAGCGCTGCAGCGCAGCGGCATGCGCTGGAGCGACATCGACCTGGTGGAAATCAATGAAGCGTTTGCCAGCGTGGCGCTAGCCTGGTTGAAGGAAACCGGCTATCCGCATGAACGCACCAACGTCAATGGCGGTGCGATTGCGCTGGGCCACCCGCTGGGTGCGACAGGCGCCCGTCTGGCCACGACCCTGTTGCATGAGCTGGAACGCGGCAAGGGCCGCTTTGGCCTGCAAACCATGTGCGAAGGTGGCGGGCTGGCCAACGTGACGATTATCGAGCGAATTTGAGGGTGGCATCATGAAGATATGTAATGGCAGGACCGTCATCGTGACGGGGGCGGGCGGTGGCCTGGGGCGCGCTTATGCGCTGGCGCTGGCGCAGTCCGGCGCCACCGTGGTGGTTAACGATATCCGGCTGGAAGCCGCGCAAGCGGTGGTGGAGGAGATCATGGCCGCGGGCGGCCAGGCGCTGGCCAACGGCGGCGACATCACCAGCATGGCGGGTGCGGAAAGCATCGTGGCGGCTGGTGTGGCGGCTTACGGCGAAGTGCATGCGCTGGTCAACAACGCGGGTATTTGCCGCGACCGCATGTTTGCCAGCATGGGCGAGGCCGACTGGGACGACGTGATGCGGGTGCACTTGAAAGGCCACTTTTGCCTGGCCAACGTGCTGGCGCGCCGCTGGCGTGACGCATCGAAGGCCGGCGCGCCGGTGGCGGGGCGCATCATCAACACCAGTTCCGGCGCCGGCTTGGCCGGCTCCGTGGGCCAGTCGAATTACGCGGCGGCCAAGGCGGGCATTGCCGCGCTGACCCTGGTGCAGGCGGCGGAACTGGCGCGTTATGGCGTGACCGCCAATTGCCTGGCGCCGGCCGCGCGCACCGGTATGACGGAAGACGTGTTTGCCGCCATGATGAAGGCGCCGGACCATGGCGGGTTCGACTTCTACGATCCCGCCAATGTGGCGCCCATCGTCGTGTGGCTGGCCAGCGCGGAATCGGCGTCCGTGACGGGGCGCACGTTCGAAGTGGCGGGCGGGAAAATCTCGCTGGCCGAAGGCTGGCAGGCGGGCCCGGCGCGCGACAAGGGCGCGCGCTGGCTGCCGCATGAAGTGGGCGGCGCGGTGGCGCAACTGCTGGCGCAGGGCCGCGCCCCGCAGCCCGTGTACGGCGGGTGAGGCCACCATGGACTTTACGCTCAACGAAGAGCAGCAAATGATACGGGACGCGGCGGCGGCCTTCCTGGCGGAGCGCTGCGATTCCGCGCAGTTGCGGGTGGTGCTGGAACAGGCATGCGCGGCGCAGGGGGCCAGCTGCGGCCCGGTTGGCGGCGCGGCGCACGATGCCGGCTTGTGGCGGGAAATGGGGACGGCGCTGGGCTGGTGCGCGTTGACGGTGCCGGAGCAGTGCGGCGGCATGGGCATGGGCCAGGCGGAGCGCGTGCTGTTGATGGAACAGATGGGGCGCCGCCTGCCCGCCGTGCCGTACTTTGCCAGTGCCTGCCTGGCGGCCGATGCGCTCCAGCATGGCGCGCCGCAGGCGGGCCGGCGCTGGCTGGAGCAACTGGCGGCGGGCGAAGTGACTTCGGCGCTTGCCTTGCCGCAATTGGCGCGCTGGGACGCCGCGCAATGCACGGTCACGGCCAGGCGCGGCGCGCACGGCTATGTGCTCGATGGCGGCGTGGCCCAGGTGATGGGCGCGGCGCAGGCGGACATGCTGCTGGTCCCGGCCCGCGTGGACGATGGCGAGGTCGCCTTGTTTGCCGTGCGGACCGGCATTGCGGGCATGACGATCGCGCCATTGCGGACCCTGGACATGACGCGTGCCATCGCGTCTTTGCAATTAACGAACGTGCCAGTGGCGCCGGACGCGTGGCTGGCAGCCGGGGAAACCCTGCAGGCCGGCTTGTGCCAGGCCACCACCCTGGCGGCGCTGGCGCTGGCGGCCGAACAGGTGGGGGCGGCCCGCCAGTGCCA
>Ga0307408_100000813_pt1 | contig 24866 bp, 23 predicted proteins | sample 322Cmetagenome_FD_202116 | JGI IMG/M metagenome (GOLD analysis project Ga0307408, IMG submission 202116) | Maize rhizosphere microbial communities from greenhouse at UC Davis, California, United States - 322HYB-C-3 | ecosystem: Host-associated > Plants > Roots > Rhizosphere > Soil | place... | reverse complement strand
AATGCTATTAAGTTAAGTGGTTGGTGAGGACACCAACCACGGAAAACTCCCGGTGCAGGTGTCCCCACCAGCACCCTTATTCTCTTAACTTAATAGCATTGGGAGAACTGCCAACGGCATCTCATTGAGACAATTAAAAACAAATAGCTACTCAATATATGCCGAAAGCAGAGAGGGTATAATATTATATTGGTTATTGTATAGGTGATTATCAATGCAATAATTTGAGTTGATTTCTCTTTATTACATTGGTCACAATGTTCGTTGAATTCTATACAGCTCGTATTTATATACGTGATTATCAAGGCAATTATTTGAGACGTTTTCTCTTTGTTACATTGGTGGCAATGTTCGGCGAATCGAACTCAGGTTAATACCTCCTGGAGTGTAGAGATAATTTTTGCGGTGTCTTTATAAGTACACTACCAATAGTCGTTTGCGCTATAAGGACAACTTTTTTTTTAAGATGGTAAACAAAAAAGCCCTGTAACGTTAGCTACAGGGCCGAAATATTTCAATGTTGGGGCTTATACTGCTGCTTCTTCGTATGCCTCGATTGGAGGGCAGGAGCAAATAAATGTACGGTCGCCATAAGTGTCGTTCACTCTACCAACTGATGGCCAGAATTTATTTTCGGATACGTATGGAAGTGGGAACGCTGCAAGCTCACGAGTATAAGGCTTTTCCCATGCAGAGCCCGTTACAATGGCTGATGTATGAGGCGCATTTTTAAGCGGGTTATTGATTTTATCTATTTCGCCAGCCTCAACAGCTGTGATTTCTTTACGGATAGCTATCATGGCATCGCAGAATCTGTCTAACTCGTGTTTAGGTTCAGATTCGGTTGGCTCAACCATTAAAGTACCTGCGACCGGGAAAGAAACCGTTGGCGCGTGGAAGCCATAATCCATTAAGCGTTTAGCGATGTCGGTAACTTCAACGCCGAAGTTTTTGAATGCGCGGCAATCCAGAATCATTTCGTGGGCACAACGTCCGTTGGTTCCGGTGTAAAGAACAGGATAGTATTTCTCTAATCGGGCTTTGATATAATTAGCGTTTAGGATAGCGTAACGAGTCGCATTAGCTAGTCCCTCGCCGCCCATCATAGCAATATAAGCATGAGAAATTAATAGAATTGAAGCCGAGCCCCATGGAGCAGACGAAACTGCATGAATGGATTTTCCGCTTTCAATATCTACAACCGGATGTCCTGGCAGGTACGGAACTAAATGTTTAGCTACCCCAATCGGGCCCATGCCTGGGCCTCCGCCGCCATGAGGAATGCAGAAGGTTTTATGCAGGTTTAAGTGGCAAACATCAGCGCCAATTGTAGCCGGACTGGTTAAGCCTACCTGTGCGTTCATGTTTGCACCATCCATGTATACTTGTCCGCCGTTTTGGTGGATGATTTCGCAAATCTCTATAATAGATTCTTCGAAAACACCATGAGTTGACGGGTAAGTTACCATCAGGCAGGAAAGGTCATCTTTGTGTTCTTCTGCTTTTGCTCTTAAGTCTGCTACATCGATATTTCCGTTTTCATCGCATTTAACTACAATGATCTTCATGCCTGCCATGGCTGCAGAAGCCGGATTGGTTCCATGTGCAGAAGCTGGAATAAGAGCCACGTTACGGTGCCCATCGCCTCTGTCGATATGATAAGCGCGGATCACCATTAAGCCAGCATATTCGCCTTGTGCACCGGAGTTTGGCTGAAAGCTCATGGATGCGAAACCTGTAATTTCACTTAGCCATTTGTTTAGCTCATCAATCACCTGCATATATCCACCTACCTGATCGGTTGGTGCGAATGGATGTATTTTGCTGTAATGGTTCCAGGTAACCGGAATCATTTCGGTAGTAGCATTCAACTTCATAGTACAAGAACCCAATGGAATCATGGAATGACAAAGAGATAAATCTTTTGATTCCAATGATTTAATATAACGCAGCATTTCATGTTCTGAATGGTGCGTATTGAAAATTGGATGGGTTAGAAACTCTGAAGTCCGAATTAAATCAGTAGCTATGTTTGCTTTTACTGAAGCTTTTAACTCATCCAGATTTAAATCGTTAAGGTTTTTTGCTTTTACCTTGGCAAAAATGCGGATAAGCGTTTTAACATCTTCAAGGTTAGTTGTTTCATCAATGGAGATGGTTATAACCGAACCGGTGTAATTAAGGTTAACTTCCTCATTTAAAGCAACGCCATGAATGGCATTGGCTAAATCAGGCAAATCGAATTTCAATGTATCAAAGAAATATTCGTTTTCTTGTTTATAGCCTAGGGATGCTAATGAATCCGAAAGGAGAACAGCTAAGCCATGCACCCGCTGAGCGATTAACTTCAAACCTTCTTGTCCGTGATAAGCCGCATACATACCAGCCATAATAGCCAGTAAAGCCTGTGCAGTACAAATGTTTGAAGTTGCTTTATCTCTTCGGATGTGCTGCTCACGGGTTTGTAGTGCCATGCGCAAGGCATAGTTGCCTGCAGAATCAATTGTTACACCAATGATTCTTCCCGGAATCGAGCGCTTATATTCTTCTTTAGTGGCAAAGAAAGCAGCATGAGGTCCGCCAAAACCCATTGGAACGCCAAAACGCTGGGTGTTCCCGACTACTATATCTGCACCCCATTCTCCTGGAGGAGTTAGGATTGCTAAACTTAGGATATCGGCAACTACAGTTAGTTTAATACCTTTTTCGTGTGCTTTATCTGCAAAATCTTTGTAATTGTAGACTGCTCCGTTTCCTGCGGGATATTGGACGATGGCTCCAAACATATCATCGGTTAGTTCAACCGTTTGATGATTGCCAATAACCAAATCAATCCCGTAAGGAGTTGAGCGTGTTTTTAAAATATCAATGGTTTGAGGGAAAAGTTCTTCGGAAACGAAGAAGGTTTTCGCCTGCTGGTTTTTGCGCAAACTGAATTGCATAAACATAGCTTCAGCTGCGGCAGTCCCCTCATCCAATAATGAGGCATTTGCTATTTCCATCCCGGTTAGGTCGATAACCATGGTTTGGAAGTTTAACAAAGCCTGAAGGCGGCCTTGAGCAATTTCAGCCTGATAAGGCGTGTATTGAGTGTACCATCCTGGATTTTCAAAGATGTTTCTAAGAATTACTCCTGGAGTTACGGTATCGTAATAACCCTGCCCGATATAAGATTTGAATACTTTATTTTTAAGCGATACTTGTTTAAGGCGCTTCAAATAATTGTATTCACTCTCTGGTGCAGGTAAATTTAGCGGGCTTTTTAAACGGATCTTTTCCGGGATAGTTTGCTCTACCAATTGGGCTAATGAATCGGCTCCAACTGTTTTAAGCATTTCTGCAGTCTCTTTCTCGTTCGGGGCTATGTGCCTCGTCTCAAACTTCTCCTGGAAATCAATATTTAAGTTCATGAAAATGAGGTATAAAAAGAAGCCGCAAAAGTACGGATTAATTGCCTCTTTTCATACCTCTAACCAGCCTATCTTGGTTGATAAGTGTAAATTTTATCAACAAGTGTTACAGGTTACCTAATCGTCTTTGATACATTTGAATAACACTTTCTAAGCCCATATAAAGTGCATCACAAATAAGAGCATGTCCAATGCTCACTTCCAGCAATCCTGGAATATTAGCAGCAAAATATTTCAAGTTATGGAGATCAAGATCGTGGCCAGCGTTTAAACCTAAACCTGCCTGTTGTGCTACCTTGGCTGCTTCAATGTAAGGAGCAATCGCTTGTTCTTTGTTAATATGATATTGATGTGCGTAGGCTTCGGTATATAGTTCAATGCGATCTGTGCCGGTTGTGGCTGCAGCTTCTACCATTTTTGGATCGGGATCTACGAATATGGAAACTCGAATACCTGCTTCCTGGAATTGAGGAATAATACCTTTCAGATAGTCCTGATATTTTATGGTATCCCAGCCGTGGTTGGAAGTAATTTGCCCTAAAGCATCTGGAACTAAAGTAACCTGAGCTGGTTTGTTAGCTAAAACCAAATCTACAAACTTCTGCTCCTGGCAATTGCCTTCTATATTGAATTCTGTTTTAATAGCGGCCTTTAGATCGTATACGTCCTGATAGCGAATATGTCTTTCATCCGGTCTTGGATGTACTGTTATTCCTTCTGCACCGAAATGTTCGCAGGCTAAAGCTGTTTTAACTAAATCGGGATTGTTACCGCCTCTGGAGTTACGTAGGGTCGCTATTTTGTTGATGTTGACAGACAGTTTGGTGTGCTTGAGGTCTGAGGTCTGAGGGCTGAAATCTGATGGCTGATTGCTAATGCCTGATATTGAGTTTGACATTTGATTTAAGATGTTATTTCCAGTTTGAATAAAGCTTGTTAAGTTTTGCCCCAATTTCATCTGTTTTAGATAAAAAGGATTGTTGTTGCTCTAACGAAATATATTCGCAGTCCTTTGCAAAACTAAGCCAAACTTTACTTTCTTCTAAGGAACCAATTGAATAAACCAGATGTTTTTTGAATTCGCTCACATAAACTCTTTTGCCATAGCCCTCTGCGATATTTGCGCTTATTGACCTTGTAGAGCGAATGATCTGACTGGTCAGGGAGTACTTCTCATTAGAAGGAAATGATTTAGCAGTTTTAAATACTTCCATAGCTAATTGGTAGGAGAGCTGATAGACTTCTAAATCGGTAAAAGATTTAATCATAACAAAAAATGCTTACCCGAAAGTAAGCATTTTTTGTTTGTTCGTGATTTTGTGAAACAGTCATTTAGCTTCTGTCTTCAGACCTCAGTCATCAGACTTCGACATCAAACTAATATCTGTAATGTTCCGGTTTAAACGGTCCCTGAACTTCTACACCGATATACTCAGCCTGGTATTGGTCAAGAACATCTAATTCTACGCCAATTTTAGCTAAATGTAAACGGGCTACTTTCTCATCCAAATGTTTAGGAAGAGTGTATACCTTATTTTCGTATTTGTCTGTATTAGTCCAAAGCTCTAATTGAGCAAGAGTTTGGTTGGTAAATGAATTGGACATTACGAAAGAAGGGTGCCCGGTAGCGCAACCTAAGTTTACTAAGCGGCCTTCAGCTAGTACGATGATATCTTTGCCATCGATGGTGTATTTATCAACCTGAGGTTTAATCTCAATCTTGGTATTTCCATAGTTTGCATTTAACCAAGCCATGTCGATTTCATTATCGAAGTGTCCGATATTACAAACGATGGCTTTGTCTTTCATTGATTTGAAATGCTCAGGGCGAACAATGTCGCAGTTTCCTGTTGCAGTAACGATGATATCTGCTTCTTTAACAGCATTAGCGAATTTTTTCACTTCAAATCCTTCCATTGCCGCTTGTAAAGCACAAATCGGGTCAATTTCAGTTACGATAACGCGAACACCGGCATTGCGAAGAGAATCTGCAGAACCTTTGCCCACATCTCCATAACCAGCTACAACAGCTACTTTACCAGCCATCATCACATCTGTAGCACGGCGGATTGCATCTACCAATGATTCGCGGCATCCGTATTTATTATCAAATTTAGATTTTGTAACAGAGTCATTTACGTTGATAGCTGGTAGGTGAAGGGTTCCGTTTTTCATGCGCTCGTATAAGCGATGAACTCCGGTTGTAGTTTCTTCTGATAAACCTTTGATACCAGCAATAAGCTCAGGGTATTTATCAAAAACCATATTGGTTAAGTCGCCACCATCATCTAAGATCATGTTTAGTGGTTTGCGATCTTCGCCAAAATATAAAGTTTGCTCAATGCACCAATCAAATTCTTCTGCATTCATACCTTTCCAGGCATAAACAGAAATTCCCGCGGCTGCAATTGCTGCAGCAGCATGGTCTTGGGTAGAGAAAATGTTACATGATGACCAGGTAACTTCTGCTCCTAAAGCAATTAATGTTTCAATTAGAACCGCAGTCTGGATAGTCATGTGCAAACATCCGGCAATACGGGCTCCCTTTAATGGCTGCGAAGCACCAAATTCAGCACGAAGGGCCATTAAACCTGGCATTTCAGCTTCTGCTAATTCAATTTCTTTGCGTCCCCATTCTGCAAGGGAAATGTCTTTCACTTTGTAAGGAATGTAAGTTGTCTCTACTGATGACATAGTTGTTGTTTTTAATGAGCTGCAAAATTACCGCATTGCCGGATGAATATCAACTTATTAGGATGGGAATAAGTTTACAATTTGAATTGTGACAAACAATTGATACCCCGGACTTTCAGCTTTACACATATACCACTAATTTTGTATTCAGATTTATAAATGGTAAATCGCAATTCTAAAATTGTAAATAAAAGATATGTATCCAGAATATTTAGTTGCCCCAATGAGGGAGGAGCTTACCAAAGTTGGTTTTGCAGATTTAAAGTCGGCTGAAGAAGTAGAAGCTGCGATAACAGGCGAAGGTACTGTGTTTGTAGTAGTTAACTCCGTTTGCGGATGTGCTGCTGCAAATGCTCGTCCGGCTGCTCGTGCTGCGGTTCAGAATGAAAAAAGGCCAGATAAATTTATCACTGTTTTTGCAGGTGTTGAAAAAGCTGCGGTAGATGCTGCCAGAAATCACATGTTGCCTTATCCTCCGTCATCACCTTCAATGGCTTTATTTAAAGATGGAAAATTAGTTCATATGATCGAGCGCCATCAGATTGAAGGACGTCCTGCACAAATGATTGCAGACAATCTAATCGGAGCTTTCGAGCAGTACTGCTAAGTCCCAACCCCTGAAGGGGAATTTACGGCGCCTGTACCCAGGTGTTCTGTTTCAAAAAAAATATTAAAAGTTAGTAGCCCTCCAAAACTCCCCTTTAGCCCCTTAGGGAGCTGGGGGGGCTAAATATCCATCACCAACAATTTTTCCAGGTCCTCAGCATTTAAGTTCATTTTAACGCGGCCTTGCTTTGCGTAAGAAATAGTGCCGGTTTCTTCAGACACTATAACCGCAACGGCGTCACTCATTTCTGAAATTCCAATTCCTGCCCTGTGTCTTAAACCGAAGTGCGGGGGAAGTTTTTCATTATCGGTTAATGGAAGAATACAGCTTGCGCATCGTATCTTTCCTTCCGAAATAACCACGGCGCCGTCGTGTAAAGGGCTGTTTTTTTGAAATATACTTTCCAGTAACCGCTTCGATATTAACGCATCCATAGGCTCTCCGCTGTTTTGATAATATTGTTCGTCAAAATATTTTGCAAAAACAATCAATGCGCCGGTACGGGTAACCTGCATGTATTTACAAGCATCAATTATTGGCTTTAAGGAAATAACCTGATGCTCATCTGCTTCCTTTTTACTAGCAAAAAAGGCTTTCCATATTCGGTTTCGATGTATGGACGCATTTTTTCCAATGAGTAGCAGAAAACGCCTAATTTCCTGTTGAAACACAACAACTACAGCTATAACGCCTACTCCTACAAACCCTCCTAAAAGATGGCTGAGCAAGTGCATCTTTAATTGCTTGGTGACCGAATAAACCAGGTAAATTATGACAAGGCCCAACAATATATTTAGAGCAATTGTGCCGCGAATAAGATTGTAAACATAGTAAATGATGAAAGCCACCAATACGATATCAACAAAGTCGAGAAAACGTAGATTAAGAAAACTAAAATCAAATCCCTCCATTGGCTCAAAATAGGGATTTTGGCTGAAAAGTTTATTACTTAATAGCGATTTGTGATTAGAGGCGGGGGGGGAACTGGATTTCGACTAGGAATAATAGGTGAGTTCTGTTGATAAATCGATTGATTTGGGTATTTGCCTGAATCTCTAACCTTCAGTCGCTAATCTCTACCCCATAAGCCCTAGCAACTTCACAGCCTCTGCCGCTTCTCTAACATCGTGGACCCTCAGAATATCTGCGCCTTTCATCAGCGCTACGGTATTTAAAACGGTTGTGCCGTTTAAAGCCTCCTCGCTTTTTACATCGAGTGTTTTCCAAATCATAGATTTGCGTGACAGCCCGGCAAGTACCGGAATGCCGGTGAGTTTAAACAACTCGAATTGACTAAGAAGCTCGAAATTCTGCTCAATATTTTTTGCAAAGCCAAAGCCAGGATCGGCTATAATGTCTTTCACTCCTAGTGAATTTAAGTGGCTAATTTTAAGTGCAAAATACTGAAGGATTTCGTTCATCATATCGTCATATTGGTTAAGGTCTTTCATTGTTTGAGGCGTGCCTTTCATATGCATTAATATGTAAGGGACTTTCAGCTTAGCAACCGTTTCAAACATTTGCTGATCAAGGCTTCCGCCGGAAATATCATTTATGATATGGGCTCCCTCATTGATAGCAGCATTGGCAACTTCTGAGCGAAAAGTGTCAATAGATAAAACAGCCTCGGGAAATTCTTTTACAATAACTTTTACTGCAGGTAACAATCTCTCTGTTTCTTCGGCGGTAGAAATGTCAATTGCTCCTGGCCTTGACGAATAGGCTCCTATATCGATAAAATCCGCTCCATCTTTCAGCATCTGCTCGGTGGTTCTTAGTGCCTGTTCTTCTGAGCTTATCCTGCTTCCCGAATAGAACGAATCTGGAGTGATATTTAATATTCCCATTACTTTGGGCTTATCGAAGGTTATTAGCCTACCGCCAGCGTTAATGGTTTTCTTTTGATGAAATATTGTATTTTTATCGCTCATAAACCGACAAAACTCAGGTTTATTTTTGCTTAATCAAATAAATAAAACGCTTTGGCTAATAATACTTCGGCAGAATACGATGCGGTGATAAAAACTTGCAGAGACCTTTTTATCAGTAAAACAAAGGATTATGGAACAGCATGGCGAATACTTCGCCCAAGCTCCATTACCGACCAGATTTTTATAAAAGCACAACGTATCCGCACACTTGAAGAAAAGAAAGTTTCTAAAGTAGGAGAGGGCATTGTTCCAGAGTATATCGGGATTATTAATTATTGCATTATCGCCATGATCCAGCTGGAGCTAGATGAAAATGCACCTTCTGAAATTCCCGCAGAGCAAGTGGAAGCTTTGTATGATGATAAGGCAAAGGCGACAAAGGAATTAATGTTCGCTAAAAATCACGATTATGGAGAAGCATGGAGAGATATGCGCGTTAGTTCGTTAACAGACCTAATTCTCATGAAAATTCTTCGAGTAAAGCAAATTGAGGACAATGATGGAGCCACCATTGTATCTGAAGGCGTTAAAGCAAACTATCAGGATATGCTGAACTATTCGGTTTTTGCATTGATAAAGATGCAGAGCCCCCCAAGTCCCTAAAGGAAGAGCGAATGCGAAGGGTAAATTCTTGGTGTTTTAATATAACGTAAATGGATTCTGACAAAGAAAATATAAAATCGACAATAAAAGGGCGCAATAAGCTCGCCTTTCACGCAGCTAGAACACTTGTCGGGTTGCTTTTTATTTTCTCCGGGCTTATAAAAGCGAACGATCCCCTTGGCTTTAGCTATAAGTTGGAAGAGTTTTTTGAGGTATTTCACATTACTTTTCTAAATAGCCTGGCAGTTTCTATCGCGATAACATTGTGCGCTGCCGAAATTATTTTGGGAGCCGCCTTGATACTTGGCATTAAAGGAGTAAAAGTTGCCTGGGGGCTGTTGCTTACTATTATTTTCTTTACGTTTCTTACTTTTTATGCTGCGTTTTTTGATGTGGTGAAAACCTGTGGCTGTTTTGGTGACGCCATAAAGCTAAGTCCATGGCAGTCTTTTGCTAAAGACGTAGTTCTACTTTTGTTAATCATATACATATTCAAGAATCGGTATGAATTAAAGCCTATTGTAAAATCCGAAAAAACGCAGGACAGATTGTTTTGGGGAATTACAATCATCGCCTTTGGCTTTGGTTTTTATACTTATAACTATTTGCCGGTAAAAGATTTTCTACCCTACCATATCGGCGCGAATATCCCTGAGTATATGAAAATTCCTGAAGGTGCACCTGCAGATGTGTATGAGATTATCTATAATCTAAAAAACAAGAAAACTGGCGAAAGCAAGCAGATGACAGATAAGGAATATATGAAAACCGAAATCTGGAAAGATGCTAATTGGGAAATTACCGGCGAGCCTGAAAAGAAGTTAATTAGTAAAGGTTTTGAGCCAAAGATTAAGGACCTCAAAATTACGGATAGCCAGGGGACTGATTATACTTCGGAAATAATCGAGAATCCCTATTATAACCTGGTTATTGTGGCTTATAATCTGGATAAAACCAGCGAGCGGGCAATAGGCGATTTAAATGCTATTGCCATGAATGCGGGCGAAAATTATAATATACGTACAGTACTCCTTACTTCGAACTCTGCGGAAAGTGCTGAAGCCTTTCAGAAAAAACATAAGCTGGCAATGGAGGTTTTCTATGCGGATGCCGTTCCTTTGAAGAGTATGGTGCGCTCTAATCCCGGTATTTTGCTGGTAAAGGATGGGGTAGTGATTAATAAATGGCACTACCATACCCGCCCGAACTATCAGCAGCTAGAAGAAAAGTATTTTAGAAATAATCAGTAACCTATGCTAAAAGAACTCATTCACTATACCGACGTAGCAGATCAGAAAGTCATTGACACTTTCTTGAGTGCCGAGCAGGCATTGCCGCAGGCGGAGGCTTTATTTAGCCACATATTAAATGCACAGCACATTTGGCTAAATCGCATAAAGGGAGATATAGCAGAGTTTGAACGTTTTGCTATTCATTCCAAACAAGAATTTGAAACAATACATCTGGTTAATATAGCAGAGCTTAAAGAAGTTTTAAATTCAACGGAGCTAAGCAAGATAATTAGCTATACTATTTCAACCGGCGAAGCTTACGAAACCTCTGTAGCAGATATCCTGCTGCATATAGTTAATCATTCAACTTATCATCGCGGGCAGATTGCAACGCAGTTTAAGTTGAACAACATTACCCCGCCGGTAACCGATTATGTATTTTTAAAAAGACAAGGAGAGTTTTGAAGTTATTTTTAGTGGGCTTTATGGGTTGTGGGAAAACAACCTTTGGCAAAAGGCTGGCAAGCAAGTTGTCCTATGACTTTATTGATATGGATAAGGTGTTTGAAGATCGTGCAGGTATGAGCATCCCGGAGTATTTCGCTGCACACGGTGAAAATGGCTTTAGAGAGAAAGAGAGCGAGGTACTTAAAACTACTGATTACCCAGAGGACGCGGTGATTGCCACAGGAGGAGGAGTGCCTTGTTTTTTTGACAATATGGATTGGATGAACCAAAATGGAACAACCGTTTACATAAATGTTAGTCCGAAAGGTTTGGCAAGCCGCTTGGAAAGTGCTACAGATGAACGCCCAGTACTTAGAGGTTTGAAAGGAAAAGAGCTCGAAGAATTTATTGCCTCTAAACTGGAGGAACGCGAGCCCTTTTATAAGAAAGCCTTAATTATTGCTGAAGGGCTTAATATCAGCCCTGAAAAGTTCCTTCCTTTATTAGAAGAATATCAACGTAAATAAACAGCATCTTCTGCCTGGCTGCCATCTAAAAGTACATCAACATGTTCTTTGATAACGGTAGCCAGCTCAAGGCCAGTAAAATCTGGCGTAACTGGGAAAATTCTGTGGCTACGGTTTACTAATACGGCTGTGCGAAGTTTCTTTAAAGGAATATCCAGGAATACACCAAGTCCGTAGGCAAGGGTACGCCCGCTGTTTAATACATCATCAACTAAAACCACCACTTTATTAGAGCATTGTTCTACCAGGACATCAGTCTCGGCTTGGAGGTGCGAACTGAATTTATCAAGGTTGATCTTCATCAGCGTAACCTCAATGCCCGATATCTGTTCAAGTTCTTTTTGCAGACGGCCAGCAAGGATATAACCATAGTCAGCAATTCCGGCAATAACAATATTGCTTTCCTCAAGGTTGTCCTCCCAAATTTGGAAAGCCATTCGGGTAATTTTCTGCTGAATCTGATTCTTATCTAGTATTAAAAGTTTCTTGTCTGGCATCCTTGACTAATTTTTTGCGAAAAATAGAGAATTGAAATGAATTACAGAATCGTTAAAGATTAATTATTTGTAGGGATAAAAGACGAAATTTGCCCCTTCTGGCACAATTACAAACAAGCACATAAAATCGTCGGGGTTTTTAAACTGCTTGATAAAGCGGTCCTTTTTATCTTTATGTACAATGCCTTTTTCAACAAATTCTTCCAGGGTTGAAGCCTGAATAGTCCATTCTGTCCCTAAGTCTTTGCGATCGAGGATCAGTTCGCCGAGATTAACTTCATACTGGTGGGCCACAAATATTGGGTATGCAGACAAGCCTTCAACCATAATTTCAGTTGAAACTTCTTTTAGTGACTCTGAATACAACTTTAAGTCTCTTTCAAGGCTTTTCAACGGACTTTCCTTTTGGGGTGTTTCGCCGTCGTTGGGTTGATTGAGTAATTCGTTTGGTTCCATTGATTTTCATGTTAGGCGAGTCAGATTTCAAAAACCTGACTCGCCTAAATAATTAAAACAGATGATTATTTATTTAGCTCCAGTAAAACAACGTTCTCCACATGTTGTGTGTGTGGAAACATATCTACCGGGCGAATTTTTGTTACTGTATATTTTTCTTTCAGCAAAGCGATGTCCCTTGCTTGTGTAGCTGCATTACAACTTACGTAGACAATTTTAGGTGCCTCAATTTCAAGCAATCTGGCAACTACATCAGCATGCATTCCAGCTCTTGGAGGGTCAGTTATAACAACATCCGGCTTGCCGTGGCTAACAACAAATTCTGCAGTAAGGATATCCTTCATATCGCCGGCGTAGAAGATTGTATTAGTGATATTGTTAATCCCTGAATTAACTTTAGCGTCTTCAATCGCCGTTGGAACATATTCAATTCCAATCACCTCTCTGGCCTGCTTTGCCACAAAATTGGCAATTGTTCCAGCTCCTGTATAAAGGTCATACACTAGTTCATGCCCTTTTAAATCAGCGAACTGGCGGGTAATTAAATATAATTCGTATGCCTGCAGAGAGTTGGTTTGATAGAAAGATTTTGGGCCAATTTTAAAAGTCAAGCCTTCCATCTCCTCAAAAATATAATCACGGCCAGCATATGTATGGATATCCTGGTCGAAAATAGTATCGTTCTTCTTCTGGTTTAGGATATACAGTAATGAAGTAATCTGCGGAAAGCGTTCTTTTACAAAAGACATCACTTTTTCCACTTCGTCTTCACTTGCATAAGCGAATACTACAATTACCATCAACTCGCCGGTTGTTGCAGTGCGAATAATGAGATTCCGTAATGCACCCTCATGCGCCCTTAAATCATAGAAAGAGATTTTGCTTTCAAGCGCGAAATCGCGAATACTGTTACGGATTTCGTTTGAAGGGCTGCTTTGTAAGTAGCAGGTTTCAATGTCGAGGATCTTATCGAAACGCAAAGGAACGTGAAAGCCTAAGGCGTTCATCTCCATGTTTTCGGTTTGCTCATCCTGATTAGTCAACCAGCGTTTGTTTGAAAACGTAAATTCGAGCTTGTTACGGTAATAGCGCGTTTCGAAAGAGGGGAGGATAGGTTCAGTGATCGATGTATCAACCTTACCAAGGCGTTCTAATGCGTTGGTAACGCTTTTTTGCTTGTAAATAAGCTGAGCATCATAGCTCATGTGCTGCCATTTACAACCTCCGCACACTCCAAAGTGTGGACAGAAAGGCTCTACCCGATGTTCTGATGGTTTTACTAATTGAGTGATTTTCGCTTCAGCGAAATTTTTCTTTTTGCGTAGCAGTTCAATATCAACTACATCTCCAGGAACGGCTTTTTCAATAAATAAGACCAGCTCATCCGCTTTGCCTACACCTTTTCCTTCTTCTGCAATGTCAACAACACTAATATTTTGAATAAATTTTTTCTCAGCCGGAATTCGTTTCATTTCGCGGCAAAATTACAGAATATTATGTGAATAGCGGTATTTGACAATAGAGGTGACTGATTTACTACGAGGTTTTTGTCGCTAAGGACTCTAATGGTTTCGGTCAAATCCTAAGAAAATTTCCGGCCGGAGTTTAACGCCCAGCCGGAGATTGCTTTAATTTTTGTTAGAGTTTTTATTCTCGTTAAGCTGCTTTTCGTCATTTATCTTTATCTCAAGCTCCAGCTTTTTCTTTTCGAACTCCACATTTTGCTTTTCTATTTTTACTTCTTCTACTTGCTTCTTTACCTCATCCATTTGTTTACGCCATTCTTCAGAATTGAATTTGTTTTGTACATTTTTCTGAAGCTCCTCTATTTGAGCTTTCCATTCGGGAGTCTCGAAATGCTTTTTAATGTTTTCAGCATGCTGTGCAATTATTTTTTGCTGTGCTTTCCATTCTGGGGTATTGAAATACTTCTCCAGCCTTTTTATTTCTGCTTTCCATTCTGGGCCTTCAAACTGTTTTTTGATGTTTTCAGCATGCTGTGCAATTAGTTTTTGTTGTGCTTTCCATTCTGCGCTTTCAAAATGCTTTTTGATATTTTCTGCATTTTGCGCAATTGCTTTTTGCTGAGCTTCCCATTCTGGGCTTTGAAAGTATTTCTGGATTTGGCCGGTAATTTTTTTCAAAGCTTCCTGCTGTTTTTTCCATTCATCGCTATTTAAATAGTTATTGGCCTTATTTGTATCCTGGACTGCAACTCCTGTCTTTTTCGCTGGTGGCAGTGGAGGAAGAGGTAGGGCTTCTTGCACATCTTCGTTTTTGATCGCTGCGGGTAATGCAGGTGGCAGCGGTGGTGGCATTTCCGGAGATCTCATTGCGGGTAACGCAGGAGGAGGCGGTGGCACTGCTCGCTTGGCACTTATTTTTGCTTTTTCTTTTTTTACCTGGACGCTGTCTGCCGGAATTGCCCAAGCTAATGATAAGCCAATAGCCACTAAACCTACAATGGCTATCAGTTTGTGCTTGGGATTAGAATTTACATGTTCCATAACTTTTAATCTTTTAATTCGGTTAAGTAATGAATGTTTTCTTGCCCCGTCTGCAGCCATGGCAAGGTTGTTATAGTCAATCCTATTTTCTTCCAGTGAAAGTAAAGCTCTGGCGTATAGCCCCACGTCGGAGGTTAAATGCAGTACGAGGTCATCGCAGCAATATTCCCTTTCGCTTTTGAGGCTACGGGCTAAAAGCCACACCACTGGATTGAAAAATAGAATTGTTTCTATAAGTTTTTGAATGATATTGATCAGATAATCATTTCGTTTTATGTGTGCAAGTTCGTGCAATAGGATAGCTTCAGCCTGCTCCATACTTAGGTGGCTCAACATGGCTATCGGGAAGTATATAACAGGTTTTAAAAATCCCGTGGTAAAGGGGCCTACTAGCTTTTCGGAAAAAAATAACCTTATTTTTCGCGATATTTTGAGTTTCGACTGAAGTTCTTCTAGGGTATGATTCCAATTAGTAAGCTCTTGAAGGCCGGGACTCTTTTTTAATTGGTTGATTTTATATAAAGCCCTTATTAACGACAGGGTATTTAACAGAAACCCGACTGCGTAAGCGGAGAAGATTACTCCAGAATTGCTTTGTAAGAAATGTTTGACTACCGCTAGCGCTGATATATTTTGAGGTGTTGCGCCTATAACCTGAGATGAGATGGTATGAGCCGCAGGGGGGGAGTAAAGTCCGTAGATCGAAAAACTAAATCCAACCAAAAGAAGTACCAGGGAGCCAAACAGAAGTGTATATTTCCATATTGAGGGAATGCCAGGGAATATGAAAAAAATAAGCCGTACCAATAGCAAAGTAATTAAGCCTTGCATGAGCGAAAGGCAGATAGCCTGGCTTAAGGCGTAAAATAAATTGGCGATATCCATGGCAATTATTTTTTGTCGAGTTCGTCTAAGTACTTTTTAATCATCTCAATTTCTTCTTTGGACGATTTTTTGTTGTTCAAAGCTTGCATTACCAGTTGCGCTGCGGAACCATTAAAAACGGTTTCGATCATGCTGTCTAACAAGCTTTGGCTGGTTTTTGATTGGGATAATAAAGCTTTATACACATGAGTTCGGCTGCTGGTGTCGCGCTCTACCATACCTTTTTCATGCATAATCTGCATAAGCTTTAGGGTTGTGGTGTATCCAACTTCGCTGTCTTTTCCTTTTGATAATTCTTCGTTCACGTCCCGAACGGTGCATGCGCCTTTTTTCCAAAGGATGTTCAGGATTTCAAGTTCACTATTGGTTGGTTTTACTTTCATTTAGATATGTACGAATGTTTTCGTAAGTCAAATGTACGAATAGTTTCGTATATTAAAATGGAATTTGAAATTTATTTTCCGGTGAGAATTTTCAGTAGGGTGTTCTTAGGTTTGGGTTTTGCTGTGCAGGTTGATTTAGGAGAGATAATGAACTAGCGAACATACGAAAAGGACTCAGGTGAGCCTGTTTACAAAGCTTTTTATGGCTTTTTGCTTCCGCAAAAGGGACATTGAGAAATGATTCTCAAAAGTTCGACACGCCCTTTCGGAACATGTCGAACAGTAGCCTGGACACCTGAAAGTAGATGTCGCTCAAGGTTAATCGACTTTTATAAATCTTTCTCCGCACCCTTCAATACATATTCTTGGCCCGGCGGGACTTAAAGTTAAGGTATCGCCCTTTATAAAGTAATAGAAGTCAGACCTGTCTTTATTCTTGTCAATAAAGGTTACAATGATGCTGTCTTTTACGGCGAAGGCGGTATAATTTGTATTTGTATAGGAAAGCTTTCCGTCGTTTTTTAAATCTAAAAAGACTGGGGTTTCCAGATCGGCTTGTTTATAGATTAACGGGCCTCCAATGCTATAAAAACTGTCAAATAGTTTCCATTTTCCTGTTAGTGTCGCAGATTTTAAGGTTTCACCTTTTTCACAAGAGAAAAACACAATGCTTAATACCGCGAGCAGCAATGTAAGGGGCGCTTTCATATTGTCGTTTATTTGGGTTGTTTTTATAGATAGATTACGGAAAGCCAGGCTTATGTGATACAGTCGTAGTATGTTTTTCAGAATAGGAAATTTTAGATCGAGCCACTTAATGCCCCCCAAATAAATAAGTTTGTATGTATAAACTTTTTCACAATGGTAGATAGGGTAGAATCACGAAAGAATGAAAAGATCCTGTTATTTCTCAAGGTATTGATTTCCATGCTTGTTTCAGTGTTTGTAGGCATGATTATATACGGTAAATACAAAGGTTATAATGGGCCAAAATTCTCTGATATCCAGCCTTTTATTCTGGGTTTGTTTCTGTGTTTTAGTTTCTATCTCAAATTTTCTAAGAGAAAGAGGCTGTTTATAGAGTGGAATGAAGAAAGAATTAACTATAAAATTGAGGAAGTACAAGGAAGTATCGATATTGCAGAAATAACAAATGTTGAGATTGATTTAGATCGTGTTATGATTACTTTAAAGTCTAGCGAGGTAATTGTATTGAACATTCAGGATTTCACAGACTATGATACCCGATTGAAAATAAAAGAAAATTTTAGAAGCCTTTTCTCTCCGACGAATAGTTAAGGCAAATTCATCGGGAATTACATAGCCGCTTTTACCAAATAAGGCAAAATCTCTTTGTGGAAACTCACAAAATTCTTACGTACGTCAGAATCGCTTACGGAGGTGAAAGCGAACGAGAATACAATGCTTTTACTGGCTTTGATCAAGAAACTCAATTTCTCAAGGCTGTCTTCAGCCCTGAACATATGTGTTTCCTGGAAGGAAGAGATAAGCAACTTCTCGAGGTCGTCGGAAAGGAGTTTTAAAAATTCCTGGGAGTTGGTGTTTTCGCGAATGAAGTCCCAGCCAATAAATTCGTTGCAAACAGCATAGGATAAACGGCTTGTTTTGAGTATCAGATTACTTAAATAAGCTTGCTTATCGGTTTCTTCGTTGGTGTTTTCGATGATTTCATTAACGCTGATGCGGATATAATCCATCAGGATAGTGTGCAGAAGAACTTCCTTACTATCAAAATACTTATAAATGGTTGCCTTAGCAATTTTCGCCTTTTTTGCAATTTCGTTTACGCTGGTTTTGTGATACCCAAATTTGCGAAAAAGTTCTTGCGCCGAGCGAATAATACCTTCTTTTACCTTATCGGTTTCCATTTTAATTACTCACCTGGATTAGCGCGTTATTGATAATTGTAACCGAATATTGCTTAAGGTTTCGTTTTGCAGGCGCTTTCATGGGAGCACCATCAAACAAAGAATATTTGCCTCCGCTGCAAGTATCGGTTGCGGTTAAGCCGCCCTCGTCGGGAATAACAGGGCATCTTTTTTCAGGATTTACGGTGCTGCATCTATCGTAAGCGAGATAATAGTTTGCGTTTTTGTAGATAAGAAGTCCGGCAACGCCATGCCCATTTACCAAAAGCACACCATTTTTATTTTTGATGCCGAACTCCTGCACAGTTACCTGGTAATTTACATATACATCAGGTACCTGGCTGTCTCTGTCTTTAGAGCATGCAAACAATAACATTAAACCCAATACAACACTCGCTAACCTCATTTTATATTAATTCGCTCTGAAACTGCTTTAAGAAACGTATATCATTCTCAGAGAATAAACGTAAATCCTTGATCTGATATTTTAAGTTGGTAATACGTTCTATGCCCATTCCGAAAGCAAATCCGGTATATTTCTTACTGTCAATGTTGCTGTTTTCCAAAACATTAGGGTCTACCATGCCGCAGCCCAAAATTTCAACCCAGCCGCTGTGCTTACACATTTGACAACCAGCGCCTTTGCAAATACTGCATGAAATGTCCATTTCGGCAGATGGCTCGGTGAATGGGAAGTATGAAGGGCGGAAACGGACTTTTGTGCCTTCGCCGTAAAGTTCCTGAACGAAGTAGAACAAGGTTTGCTTCAAATCAGCAAACGATACATTTTCATCAATATACAAGCCTTCGACCTGGTGGAAAAAGCAATGAGCACGTGCCGAAATAGCTTCGTTACGGTATACGCGCCCTGGCATAATAGCGCGGAATGGCGGTTTGCCATTTTCCATCATACGCACCTGTACAGATGATGTGTGTGTACGCAAAGCGATATCGCCATTTTCAGGATCTTTCTTAATAAAGAAAGTGTCCTGCATATCACGCGCAGGGTGTTCTTCAGGAAAATTTAATGCAGAGAAGTTGTGCCAGTCGTCCTCAATTTCGGGGCCCTCAGCTACTGTAAAACCTAATTTTTTGAAGATTTCAATAATTTCTTTGCGCACAAGGGAAAGTGGGTGGCGTGAACCTGTCTCAAAGCCTTCGCCAGGTAAAGAAAGGTCTAACTGTGCGCCATCCGCCTGAGCGCCATCCTCAAATTGCTCTTTAAATTGTTGATGTTTTTCTTCTGCAAGCTTTTTAAATTCGTTTAAAACTTTCCCCAAAACGCGTTTTTCTTCTGGAGAAACGGTTTTAAATTCATCAAAAAGGTCTTTAATAATACCTTTAGTTCCTAAAAACTTAATTCTGAAAGCTTCTAATTCTCCTGCATTTTGAGGTGCAAAAGCGTTTATTTCTAAAGTATATTGATTTATTTTTTCCTGCATACCGCTGCAAAGATAAATTATAAAATTTCAATGAAGAAGAGGCGGATAAATTACGCTCAATTCTTATGTTAAATTTACATCTGGATAATAGTTAGCCGGGCCGAAAGGTTCTTTGTGGAACTATTTGTGGTTCATTAGTGGAAATATGTACTTTTTTTCACAAAACCACGTAAAAAGATTTATAGTTCTGCTGCAATAAAACATATTTACAGCAAAACTATTTTTTAAGCGATTTGCCGTAAATGTTAAGATACCTGTTTGTGTTTTTGCTGTGTGTTTCTCGCTGTTATGGGCAGGAAAATTTTGAGGTGACAGGTATAATAACCGAGGCTAATGGCAATGCCGTGCCCTTTGCTTCAGTCTACGTAAAAGGGACAAATCTTGGCACCATGGCAAATGATGCCGGAATGTACACCCTTAGTTTAGACACTGGCAGGTACGAGCTGGTGTTTAGGTTTGTTGGCTTTAAGCAGGCCATCAAAGAAGTTTACGTAAAGAGAAACATCATTGTGGATGTTAGGCTGGAAAGAGATGTTTTTGTGCTGAATGAAGTAAACATTGGCAGAAAAGAAGACCCGGCTTATGGAATGGTGCGAAAGGTGATGGCCAATCGGAAGTATTTGCGGCAAACGCCGTCTTACACTTGCGATGTTTACACTAAGGGCGTTCAGAAATTAACCAGTGTTCCGCGGAAGATGTTTGGGCAGGATGTTAAACGGGTATTAAAGCTGGACACAAATAAAAAAGGTATCATCTACCAATCCGAAACGAAATCCAGGTTCCATTTTGACTACCCACGGGTTAAAGAAGAAATGCTGGCATCGAAAATTGCGGGCGATAGAGAAGGCTTCAGTTTTAACCGTGCCCTGGATTTGCAGGTTAACTTGTATCAAAATTTAATACAATGGAAAGCATGGGGAACTCAGAGTTTCGTTTCTCCTGTGGCCGACAATGCATTCAGGTTTTATAAATTCAAATTAATAGGCTCAACGAAGGAAAGTGGCCGTGAGATTTTTAAGATACAAATAGAGCCCAAACGCAGGTACTCGCCTGCTTTTAGGGGATATATTTACCTTGTTGGGGAAAGTTGGCGAATCTATAGTGTCGACCTGCTCTTAACCAAAGATGCCCGTATTAATTTTGTCGACACCTTGCGCATCAGCCAACAGTTTAGCCTGATAGAAAATGAGCACTGGCTTCCTTCGGATATTACATTTAAGTTTAATGGAAAAGTATTGGGCTTTGCTTTTGCAGGGTATTTTACCGGATTATACAGCAATTATCAGGTTAATCCAGCTTATGCAAGTGGTTTTTTTGACGATGAGATTTTAAATATTCCCGGCGACGTTAATAAGAAGACAAATACATGGTGGAAACTAAATCGTCCTATTCCGTTAACCGATGAGGAAGCCTGGAATTACGAGGTAAGGGATAGTATTGAAGAAAGGCAGCACACAAAAGAATACATTGACTCTTTGCAGCGGGCTAAGAACAAATTTAACCCTGTAAAATTCCTGTATCGCGATTACACTTTGATGAACCTTTCTAAGCAGAGCAGTTGGCGGTTCCCTTCACTAAAGCATACTCTGTTTTATAACGACGTTGAAGGGGTAGGTGCCGATGTTAAAGTGCGTTACGTGCGTCAGTATGGTTACCGCCGGTCTTTGGAATTCGAGCCCAATGCCCGCTATAGCCATAACAATAAGCAGCTAAACCTTAATGCCGAAATAATTTACCGTACAGACACTTTGCGGCATGAGAGCTTTACTTTGAAAGGAGGAAGTGATTTCCTTGATTTAAACAATCGGGGTACAATCAATTTATTTTATAATACGCTTACTACTCTCTTTGAAGGCAAAAATTATTTAAGGCTGTATAAAGCCAATTTTATGTCGTTTAGTGCCCAGAGAGAAATATTTGACGGTTTTTTAGTTACCGGAGGGATTGAAATGGCAAGGCGGTATCCGGTGCGTAATCCTGCTAATGATTCTACAGTAATGAATACTAACAGGGAGCTGTTTGCAATACAAAGTGAGTTCCCAATAAACAATGCTTTTAGTATAGAAACTAAACTCTCTTACACGTACGGGCAACATTATGCACGTCGGCCAGATGGAAAGCTTTATGAGCCTGCCCGTTATCCTACAGTTAAATTAACTTATCGGAGGGGGATTGGAGGCTTGTTGAACTCGGCTGTTAACTATGATTTTTTGTCGCTCGATATTTTTCAGGACAAGGTAAAGACCGGTTTGCTGGGTTATAGTTCTTTCTATCTTTCTGCCGGAAAGTTTTTAAGCACGCGCTCTTTATATTATCCGGACCTAAAACATTTTACGGGTAACCAAACAGCCGTTTATAACCCATTATTCCCAAATTTTCACTTTCTGGATTACTATGCTTATGCTACCAACGACCGGTATTTTGAGGGGCACTATGAACATAATTTTTCAGGAGCATTGCTCAAGAAAATACCTTTCATACGTAAGTTAAATATCGAGGAAATTGTTGGAGGGGCTATCCTTAGCCAGCCTTTAAAAACTTATCGGGAAGCTTACATCGGTATACAAAGGCTAGTGTTTAGGTTCGACTACGGTTTTTCATGGGAACCGGGCAGAAATATCTACCATACCTACCGTTTATTCTACGGATTTTGATGGCATTGGCTCGCGCTTTGTTAATCCGAGATTAAGAGTTTGTTAAGTCTTTTTGCCTGCTTCTTTCTGGCTGATTCTTTGCCGTTTATTTATTAAATGGCGTTTTTGTGTTAACATAAATTTAACATTGAAGCACCTATGTTAAGCTTTTGTTAAGCCTGAATGATGATTTTATTAAATCATCAATTTTGGTAACACAAAGTTTAAATGGAATTAATATCAGTTCTATTTTCGCAGCATAATTAATAACATGAAAGCACTAATTAGCTCATTAGCTGTATTATTTTTTACGTCAGCAACGAGTGTTTGCGTAGCTCAAGGGACGGCGCAAGACACTGTGAAGAAGGAAGCAGCCAAGCCAGCAGGCAAAGTAGAAGAAAAGAAATCGGAATGGTATCAGAAAATAAGTCTGAGAGGTTATGCGCAGGCTCGTTACAACCGCTTATTGGAAACAAATTCCAAATTGCAAAATGAGCAGGGTGACAAATCTTGGGGAGGAAACGGCGGGTTCTTTTTGCGTCGTGTTCGTTTGATCTTTTCCGGACAAATAAATAAAAAGGTATATTTCTATGTACAACCAGATTTCGCATCATCACCGGATGGCTCTAATTTACATTTTGGCCAGTTAAGAGACGCATATTTCGACCTTGGTGTAGATAACGATAATGAATTCCGCTTTAGGGTTGGACAAAGTAAAATTCCTTACGGGTTTGAAAATATGCAATCCAGTCAAAATCGTTTACCTCTTGATCGTAACGACGGTTTAAATAGTGCCGTGGCAAACGAACGGGATCTTGGTGTGTTTTTTTACTGGGCGCCTAAAGAAACCAGGCAATTATTTAAACATCTGGTTGATGCAGGTTTAAAAGGCTCTGGAGATTATGGTGTCTTTGCTTTTGGTGCTTACAATGGACAAACGGCGAATAAAAATGAAGCCAATAATAGGCCTCATATTGTTTCCCGGATTACTTATCCAATTAAAATTGGCAAAAAACAAATTATTGAACCAGGTATCCAGGCTTATACTGGTAAGTATATAGTTTCTCCCAGCATCGGTGTTGCTGCTAAGGCCAAATCAGAATACCTGGATCGCCGTGCGGCAGCTTCTTTCGTCTTGTATCCTCAGCCATTTGGTATTCAGGCAGAGTATAACTGGGGAACAGGCCCAGAGTTCGATCCGGGATCAAAGTCTATTCAGCAAAGACATGTGGAGGGTGGGTATACCACTTTATCATACATGACAAAAATTAACAATCAAATCTTAATACCTTTTACCCGTTACCATTATTATGATGGCGGTAAAAAACACGAAAAAGATGCAAGAAGTTATAATGTACGCGAGCTTGAAATTGGTGCTGAATGGCAACCTCATAAAAACTTTGAGTTAGTGATGCATTATACTATTTCCCAAAGGAGATTTGAAGATTCGGCTAAGCCAATCAACTCTCAGGAAGGAAATCTGTTAAGAATACAGGCTCAACTGAATTTTTAAAAGAAACATAAAAATAAAAAACAGCCTCTTGGTTTTAAAACTGAGAGGCTGTTGTGTTTTGCTGCTGTTCTCAGGTATTTGGCTCCGGCCGGAATTAGGCTGTTTTAAAAATCTCCCCACAAAGATTCAGTGTCCTGGTAAATTCCTTTGAAAGATAAAAGAAGATAAAATAGAAGGATGGGCTTCCTCATGCTTAGTTATTTTACTAAAGTATAAGCCTTAAGCCATAAAGCAAGAAAGGAAACCACTTCCCTATTGATTTTTAAAACCTTATCTTTGCAGCGCATTTAACGCTGTTTGCAGCAGTATTAATGAATTATGGCGAAATTTCAGACACTACTTTACTATTGCTATTCTCCAATAGCTGATGCGGAGCAATTTGCCGCAGACCACTTAAAATTTTGTAAATCACTAGGGCTTGTTGGCCGTATTATTGTTGCCGATGAGGGGTTAAATGGAACAGTTTCTGGAACTCCTGAAGCTTGTAAGGCTTATATGGATGCAGTTTATGCAGATGGCCGTTTTAACGCAACGGAGTTTAAGATCGATGATGTTGAAGAACCATCTTTCATCAAAATGCACTGCCGTTATAAGTCCGAGATTGTGCATTCCGGATTGCGTGACCCCAATATTATCAATCCTGTTCAGCGAACCGGTGTTCATCTGGAACCTAAAGATTTCATGGAAATGAAAGAGCGGGATGATGTGGTGATATTGGATGTGAGGTCAAACTACGAACATTCTTTGGGAAAATTCAAAAATGCAATTACGCTGGATATTGAAAATTTCCGCGAGTTCCCGGAGAAAATTGCTGAGCTTGAAAAGTATAAGGATAAAAAAATCTTAACCTATTGCACCGGCGGAATTAAATGCGAAAAGGCTTCAGCTTTGCTATTGCATGAAGGCTTCCCGGAGGTTTATCAGTTGCATGGCGGTATTATTAAATACGGAAAAGAAGCTGGCGGGAAAGATTTTGAAGGGCAATGTTACGTTTTTGACAACCGTGTTGCGGTTGATGTTAACTCCGTAAATCCGGTAGTGATATCTACTTGTTATAACTGCGGAACTACCACTTCAAAAATGATTAATTGTGCCAATCCGGAGTGTAATGAGCATTTTACACAATGCGATGAATGCGGTACTAAAATGGATGGCTGCTGTTCTGATACCTGCAAGGAGCATCCGCGTAAGCGCCCTTACGATGGCACAG
>Ga0307408_100000812_pt1 | contig 24917 bp, 22 predicted proteins | sample 322Cmetagenome_FD_202116 | JGI IMG/M metagenome (GOLD analysis project Ga0307408, IMG submission 202116) | Maize rhizosphere microbial communities from greenhouse at UC Davis, California, United States - 322HYB-C-3 | ecosystem: Host-associated > Plants > Roots > Rhizosphere > Soil | place... | reverse complement strand
CAAGAACAAGGTCCTGGTGGGCGTGAGCGGCAGCGAGTTCGGCATTCGTGGGTGGATAGCGGCGCTGAACCTCGCCGACGGCACGCTCGCGTGGCGAGCCTTTCACACGGGGCCCGACTCGTCCGTGCTCATCGGCCCACGCTTCAAGCCGTTCTACGCGACCGAACGCGGACGCGATCTCGGGGTGCAGAGCTGGCCCGGCGAAGCGTGGAAAATCGGCGGCGGCGGCGTCTGGGGATGGGTCACCTATGATCCGGCGCTGAACCTGATCTACTACGGGACGGCGAATCCCGGCCCGTGGAACGCTGACCAGCGCCCCGGCGACAACTTCTGGACGGCCGGAATCTTCGCCCGCGACGTCGACACGGGCGAAGCCGTCTGGTTCCTTCCCACGTCGCCGCACGACCTGTTCGACTACGACAGCGTGAACGAGCTGGTCCTGCTCGACCTAACGATCGGCGGCCGGTTGCGAAAGGTGGCCGTGCGCCCGGAGCGGAACGGCTTTCTGTACATCATCGATCGGCAGACGGGCGAGGTCCTCTCCGCCGACCCGTATGGCCCGATCACGGTTTACACCGGATTCGATCTCCAGCGTGGCCGACCGATTCCGAACGCGGCCAAGCATCCCGAGACGGGCAAGACCGTACGGGAGATCTGTCCGGCCGCACCGGGGATGAAGGACTGGCAGCCGTCGGCGTTCTCGCCGCGCACCGGCTACCTCTACATCCCGCACCAGCTCATCTGCGAGGACGTCGAGAACGTCGAGGCCAACTACATCGCCGGCACGCCGTACGTCGGCCAGAACGTGAAGATGTACGCGGCCGCCGGCGGTCATCGCGGGGAGTTCCTCGCGTGGGACCTGGTCAATCGGCGGCCGGCGTGGTCCATCAACGAAGATCTTCCCGTGTGGAGCGGCGCGCTCGTCACGGCAGGCGACGTCGCGTTCTACGGAACGATGGACGGTTGGTTCAAGGCGGTTGACGCGCGCAGCGGAGCCCCGCTGTGGCAGTTCAAGGTTGGGTCGGGGATCATCGGGCAGCCCATGACGTACCGCGGACCCGACGGCAAGCAATACGTGGCCGTGCTCGCGGGCGTGGGTGGTTGGGCGGGCGCGATCGTCGTGGGTGACCTCGACGCTCGCGACTCGAGCATCGCGCTGGGCTTCGGGAACGCGATGCGCGACCTCCCTCAGAAGACTACGAAAGGCGGGATTCTGTATGTTTTCGCCCTCCCGTAATCTCGCCGCCGGCCTCGCCGTGCTGTTCTCCATGGGAACGGCCGCCGGCCCGCGCGCGGCCGTCCCTGCGCCGTCGGTTGGATCGTTAGGCACGCTCCGCGTGTGCGCCGACCCGAACAACCTGCCCTTCTCGAACCAGCGCGCCGAAGGCTTCGAGAACCGGCTCGCCTCCCTCATCGCTCGCGATCTCCATGCCCGGGTCGAGTATACCTGGTGGGCGCAGCGTCGCGGCTTCGTTCGGAACACGCTCAAGAAGGGAACGTGCGACGTCATCATGGGCGTACCCTCCACGATGGACATGGTGCTTCGCACCGCACCGTATTACCGCTCGACCTACGTCTTCGTCACACGGCGTGACGGTGGGGTGGTCGTTCGGTCGTTCGATGACTCGGTGCTGCGCCGCGTGCGGGTTGGCGTGCAGCTCATCGGCGATGACGGTGCGAACACGCCGCCGGCCCACGCGCTCGCACGGCGCGGGATCATTCGGAACGTCAAAGGCTATACGGTCTACGGCGACTATACGACGGACAGCCCGCCTTCGCGGATCGTCGAGGCAGTCGCGCGCGGCGAGGTCGATGTCGCGATCGCGTGGGGCCCGATGGCTGGCTACTGGGCACGCCGCTCGACGGTCCCGCTCACACTCACAGCGGTCCAACCGCAAATGGACGGCCCCTCCCTGCCGTTCGTTTTCGACATCTCGCTCGGGGTGCGTAAAGGCGACACGACGTTCCGCGCGGCGCTCGACTCGATCCTGACGCGCCGGCGCGCCGAGATCGACCAGATTCTCGAGCACTACGGCGTGCCGCGTCTGGTGCTCGCAGGAGGACCGGTATCATGAGCGTTAGGTTCATGGCGATATCGGCATTGCCGGTCGCGCTGTCACTCGCGGGATGCAAGCAAGAGAACCGAGACTTCCGTGAGATGCCGCCCGCTGCCACACCCACCGAGGCGATCCGCGTCGGCGAACTGCAGCCCGGCGGTGGACCGCCCTTCGACAGCACGGTTACGAAGTACGCCGACAATGCGTACGCGATCGGTACCGGGCAACGTCTCTACAATCAGATGAACTGCGTCGGCTGCCACTTCCATGGAGGCGGCGGCATCGGCCCGGCACTGATGGATGAACAGTGGATCTACGGCAGTGATCCGGCGCAGATCTTCAAGACGATCGTCGAAGGTCGGCCGAACGGCATGCCAAGCTTCCGGAACAAGTTGGACAACCAACAGGTCTGGCAGCTCGTGGCCTACGTCCGGTCGCTGAGTGGGCTTGGCGGGTCGACGGTCAGCTCGGCACGCGAGGACCACATGTACCTGAGCCCCGACCTCGCCATCCGTTCGCCGGAAAAGCCAACACGCAGTGCTCCGCGACCGTGAGACTTCGCCATCACGCAACCATCGCGCTGCTCCTTTGGGCCAGTTCGTGCGTCGGCTATGACCACCAATCGGCGCTCGATCCGGCCGGGCCGCAAGCCGGCTCGGTGCACGGGCTGTGGTATCTCATGCTCGGGATCTCGGCCGGCGTGTACGTGGTCGTCGTCGCGGCATTGCTCCTCGTTATACGGCGGCGCCAGGCCCATCCGCTCGAGCCTGACGAGACGCGCTCGCGGGACCGCGAGGCCAGAGCGAAGCGGGTCGTCGTCATTGCTGGGGCGGTCACCGTCGGTGTCCTCTTCGTGGTCCTGTTGGCCGACCTGGCAGTCGCCCGTGGCTTGACGCGGCTCGCGACGTCGCCGGCGCTGACCATCCGCGTCACTGGCCACCAATGGTGGTGGGATGTGGAATACGAGGACTCGATCCCACAGCGTCGTGTGCGACTCGCGAATGAGATTCACCTGCCGGTAGGGCAGCCGGTCCTCGTCAAGCTGCAGTCGCACGACGTCATTCACAGTTTCTGGGTGCCTAACCTCGCCGGCAAGCGCGACCTCATTCCGGGACATCACACCGAGACCTGGATTCGCGCCGATCGCCCAGGCGTATACCGTTCACAGTGCGCCGAGTTCTGCGGACTCCAGCACGCGAAGATGGCGCTCTACGTCGTCGCCGAGCCCCGCGATCAGTTCGATGCGTGGATCGCTCGTCAACGTACACCGGCCGTCACTCCCAACGACACATTGGCGATACGCGGCAAGGGCGTGCTCGAGTCCGGATCGTGCGCCCTCTGCCACACGGTGACGTCGACGCTCGCGCGCGGGCTCGTCGGACCGAATCTCACGCACGTCGGCAGCCGGCTCAGCCTCGCGGCCGGCACGCTGCCTAACACGCCCGGGTATCTGGCCGGTTGGATCGCCGATCCCCAGACGATCAAGCCGGGGGCGCAGATGCCGCCCAACTCCCTCACGCCCGAAGACCTTCGGGCTCTCGTCGCGTACCTGTCCACGCTGCGCTGATGGCGACCACGATCGGTACAGACCCCCTGACGTTGCCACCCGCGATCCACGATGAGGATCGCAAAACGCTCCACGAGACCTGGGAGCCGGAGCGAGGATTCAAGGGTTGGGTGCGAGCAGTGAATCACAAGACCGTTGGCAAGCGGTACATCGTCACGGCGCTCGTGTTCCTGCTTCTCGGCGGGCTCGAAGCCGCGGCGCTTCGCATGCAGCTCGCGCGGCCCGACAACACGCTGCTCGGACCGGACCGGTACAATCAGGTTTTCTCGATGCACGGCACGACGATGATGTTCCTGTTCGCCGTGCCAATCATGACGGCCATTGGCATCTACCTCGTGCCGCTGATGATCGGCACGCGAAACGTCGCGTACCCGCGCTTGAACGCGCTCGGCTACTGGACGTTCCTGCTCGGCGGCGTCTTTCTGTACACGTTCTTCGCCATGAACTCCGGCCCGGATGCCGGGTGGACGTCGTACACGCCGCTCACGGGACCGCAGTTCGCGAACGGCAAGCGCATAGACGTCTGGGCGCAACTCGTGACGTTCACCGAGATCGCGGCGCTCATCGCGGCCCTTGAGATGGTCATGACGGTGCTCAAGATGCGCGCGCCTGGCATGACGTTCAGGCGGCTCCCGCTGTTCGTCTGGGCGCAGTTCATCACGGCGGCAATGGTCATGTTCGCCATGCCCGCCGTCGCAACCGGCAGCATCATGCTCGGCGCAGATCGGTTGCTCGCGACGCACTTCTTCAATCACGCCGAGGGTGGCGACGCGCTGCTGTATCAGCATCTGTTCTGGTTCTTCGGGCACCCCGAGGTCTACATCATCTTCCTGCCAGCGCTCGGGATGGTCTCACAGATCGTCGGCACCTTCTCGCGACGCCCGGTGTTCGGCTACCCGGTAATGGTCGCGGCTCTCTTGACGACGGGGTTCATCGGGTTCGGGCTCTGGGTGCACCACATGTTCGCGACATCGGTGCACATGCTCAGCCAGTCGTTCTTCACGGCGGCGAGCACGATGATCGCGATTCCAACGGGTGTGCAGATTTTCTGTTGGATCGCGACGCTCTGGCTCGGTCGCCCCGTGTGGAAGACGCCCCTGCTCTTCGTCGCGGGCTTCGTTGTCGTGTTCATGATCGGAGGACTGAGCGGCGTTATGCTGGCATCGGTTCCGTTCGATGCGCAGGCGCACGACACCTACTTTGTCGTCGCGCACCTCCATTACGTGCTGCTCGGCGGTGCGCTGTTCCCGCTCTTCGGTGCCTTCTACTACTGGTATCCGAAGGTTGTCGGCCGGCTGATGAGCGAGCGCCTCGGGAAGTGGCATTTCTGGCTCCTGCTCATCGGCGTGAATGTCACGTTCTTCCCCCAGCATCTCCTCGGGCTCGAGGGGATGACCCGTCGCATCTACACGTATAGTGAGGCGATGGGGTGGGGGCCGCTCAATCTGGTGTCGACGGTCGGCGCCGTCATCATCGTCGCGGGGATGGCCATGTTCGCGGTGAACCTGCTGTGGAGCGTTAGGCACGGCGAAGACGCCGGCGCAAACCCTTGGGGGGCGGACACGCTCGAGTGGCTCACGACGTCGCCACCGCCGCCGTACAACTTCGTCGACACCCCCGTCGTCACGAGCCGGGATGGGCTCTGGGCGTACGACGGTGAGGTGCCCGTGGTCACCGGTCTCCACACGGACCGCCCCGAGGTGCTGGTCACGTCGATGATGGACACGAGGCCGGTGTACCGGCACGAGATGCCCGAACCGACGTACGCCCCGCTCGTCATGGCCGTCGTGATCGCCGGAATGCTGGCCGCCGGAATCTTCACACCGTGGGGAGTCGTCGTGGGCACGTTCGCGATCGTCATTCCGTTCTACATCTGGGCGTGGCCGGATCGCGGACAGCACGCGCGCAACCTGCGTGAGGAGAAGCAACGACGCGCAGAGCCGGAGATGGCCTCGTGAGAGCGCGCGCGACTCACGACGTCAGCTCGCTGCCGACCGAAGTCTTCGGCCCCGCAAACGTTACGTGGTGGGCGGCACTCGGTGGCGAGGTGATCGAGGGATTCGTGCTCGTGCTCGCCGTGTTCGCGTACTTCTACTTGCGCTACGAGGCACCCGACTGGCCGCCCCTTCACACGCCCCTGCCGTCGCTGCGCGCCCCGACGATCAATCTCGCCCTCATGGCGCTAAGCATCATCCCCGCGTGGTGGGCGGCGCGCTCCGCGCGTGCGAAGAACCGGTGGGCGACGTTTGCGGGACTGACGCTGCATGCGATCCTCGGCACAGCGATCCTGGTGATGCGCTACTTCGAGTGCTACGCGCTCAACGTCCGGTGGGACACGAACGCATATGGGTCGGTCACCTGGGCGATCCTGTTCTCCCACGGTTACATGGCGCTGTTCGATATCTTCGACACCGCCGGCCTCGCGATCCTGTGTCTGTTCCTTCAGCCTGAGGAGCGGCATTACGTCGACGTGACGGAGAACTCGTTCTTCTGGTACTTCGTCGTGGCGACGTGGGTCCCCCTCTTCCTGATCGTGTTCCTGAGCCCGCGATGAATGCCGCTATGACCACTACTGACCAGGATGGCTCGCGGCAGGAGTCGCGGAGCTGGGTAGAGGTGACGCTGCAGTGGCTTTCCGTCGTCGGACCGCCGATCGCGGCGTTCGCGCAGCAACAGCTCGCGTATTCACTCGTCTCGCCATCGTGCCTGCGGCGTGCCCCGATCTTGCTGCACGCACCGACGCTCGTGATGCTGGTCCTCATCGCAGTCGCGGCGTGGTATTCGTGGCGCCAGTGGAAGCACTACGACGGGCAACGCGCGTCCGACGACCGCGGGCAAGCCGCATCGCTGCGGTTCTTCGCACTCCTCGGCCTAACGATGTGCGGCATCTCCACGATCCTGGTCGTCGCGCAGTGGCTGCCGACGCTCTTTCTCGATCCATGCATCCAATGACAGCTGTTCGAATCGCGCCACTGCTCATCATCGTGGGAATCGGTGCGTGCACGAAGCATGTCACGAAGGTGCCGGTAGTCGCGGGTGGCAGCGCGGAGCGCGGCGCGATCGCGATCAAGCGCTATGGGTGCGCCGCCTGCCATACGATCCCCGGCATCGAGACCGCACAGGGCATGGTGGGGCCACCACTGAACGGAGTCGCGCAGCGGGTTTACATTGCGGGCGTGCTGCCGAACCAGCCGGAGAACCTCGTGAAGTGGATCATGGATCCTCCGGCCGTCGACCCGAAGACGGCGATGCCCATGCTGGGTATCTCCGAGCGCGATGCGCGCGACATGGCGGAGTATCTCTATACGCGGCAATAATTCCCTATTGACCGATCCGCGCGACCATCGCTGTCCCAATGCTCACGCTTGCCAGCGTGACATTCCTCGCCGGCTTTTCCCTCCCTTTCGCGCCGCCCGCATAGAGCCGAACACCACGCGGCGCTACGACTGAGCCACGTCGCTACTTTCTGCCAGCCGCGTCCACCGTATGCGTTGCATCGGCGCCCTCCCACAACACGTCGGCCGTGGGACCGTAGGTGGCGGGCACCGCACGACCCATCATGCGCAGATACACCGTGAGCTGCGTCCGGTGGTGCGCCGTGTGAAGCACGCGACGCCAGAAGATCCACCCCCGCGCCCGCTCGACGTCGAAGAACGCGACGCGCTCCATCCACCACTCCGCGCGCTTGGCGGCGAGGAAGGCGAGCCGAGGCATCGCCAGTGCGACAAGTCGGTCGGTGGCAGACCGGACGGCGATCAACGGTGGGAGCACGTCCTTCGGCGGCGGCTCTGGTACACCGAGGAACTCGCCGAAGAAGCGGCGTTCCGAAAGGAGTTGGTGCTTGAGAATGTCGCCGACAGTGCTCGCCCGGTCATGCGGGCGAAACACGAGGTCTTCATCCCGAAACTCGCGCCACACCGACGCGACCTTGTTCGTTTCGCTCGCGTACGTGTCGAGCGCGGGTTGAAGGAGCGGTTCCGCTGCGGCCGGAACGACGTGATCCGGGATGGCGGTGTAGGCGTAGGACAGCGGCATTGATTGCTCCGAGGGTGGAGTACGGGCGTCCTCACAAGACTGCCCATTCCGGGGAGGACCGCAATCCGTACGAACCGCTGGCAGGGTCCGTGCACGATCGACGGGACCAACGATCGTCGTAGCCGCATCCGAGCGGCGCAATCCCGATGGAGGTCTCATGGGCACCCCGGACCGCGACCTGCGCGTGCTGGTACTCGGCGCTTCACTCTCGAGCACATCCCTCAACAATCGTCTCGCGGCGTTCGCGGCCAGGCTCGTCACCGAGAAGGGGGGCACGTCCGACCTCGCGAATGTCGGCGACTTCGACTGCCCGTTTTATGACCACGACATCGAGGTGGAGACGGGCCCGCCGGTTGGCGCGCACCGTTTCTGCGAGCGGCTGAAGGCCGCCGACGCACTGATCGTCGCGTCACCGGAGTACAACGCGTCGATGCCGGGAGCGATCAAGAATCTGATCGACTGGGCATCACGCTTTCGACCACAGCCGTTCAACGGCAAGCAAGCGCTGCTCATGTCCGCGTCGCCGTCCATGGTCGGCGGCAATCGCGGGCTGTGGGCACTGCGCATTCCATTCGAGCACCTCGGGACGCGCGTGTACCCGGACATGTTCTCGCTCGCCCAGGCGCACCAGGCATGGGAGGGCGACATGCTCAAGGAAACCGCGGTTCACGAGCGGCTCGGTCGCACGTTAGGCTGCTTCCTCGACCTCGTCGAGGCGACGAAGCACTATCCGCGAATCAAGAAGGTGTGGGTCGAGTTCCTCGGTGAGCACCCGAACGCCGCCACCGATCGCGTCGAGGAATCCGAAGCGGCATGATCACTTAGCGCGTTTCGCGGTGAGCTGCCCTGTCGCCTGGCCGCCGAAGTCCATCGTGCCGCTGAGCGAATCGCCCATGACCGTCGCCTTCACCGTCACCAGGATCTGCTGCGAGTCTCCGGGAATGGAGTAGCTGTAGGTGAGATCCTTGCCCTTGATCGTGCCTCGGAGTGGGAACTCTTCGCCGGATGGACGTTTGACGGTCCCGCTGACCGAGTCGCCCTTCACCGCGAACGTGAGGGTCGGCGCTCCGCCGCCGCCGTTAGGCAATGTCACCGTCGCGTTCCACGTCCCCGCGACCGACTTCGCCTGCGCCGACTTGGACTGTGCCGCGACAGGGTGCGACACGAGCATCATGACCGCCGCGAGCAGTAGCAATGCAGTTTTCATCGATCCTCCTGGCGTTGGTACGAAGATTGGACACGTGCGTCGCGCTCGTGGATTCCTCGACGCGCCGCCAGCGGCTGGGATCCTCGAAGGCTAGGACTGCTCGGGCGCGACGTTCCGCCCCGTGATCAGCGCGACCACGGGGCGCGAGTGCGCACCGGTGGCCTGCAGCAGGGCGGCCACCGACGCGGCCGCCGACGGCTCGGCCACCACGTCATCGCTCGCCAGGAGAAGGCGCATGGCGTCGCGCATCTCCTCTTCGGTCACCAGCACCATCTCGTCCACCAGCTCAAGCATGGCAATGACGTTCGCCTCGGTGGGCCGGGTGGTCGCCAGGCCGTCGGCGATCGTATCGGCCGTCTCGGTCGTCATCACGCGGCCGGACTTCCACGAACGGTAGTACGATGGCGCCCCGGCCGCCTGCACTCCCACCACACGCACGTGAGGGCGCTGGGCTTTCACCGCGGCCGCCACGCCTCGGATGAGCGCGGAATCGCCGACGGGCACGTACACCGTACCGAGCTCGCGGAGCTGCTCGACCAGCTCGAGCCCGATCGTCCCGGCGCCAATCGGCACGTGAGCGTCGGTCGCGTCGTCGAGCAGCAGCGCGTGAGCCTGCGATGCGTACGACTCCGCTGCGCGTCTCGCGTCCTCGATGTCAGCACCGACCTCGGTGAGTCGCGCCCCGAGCGATTTGATCCGACCGACTTTCACAACGTTGGCCCCAACGGGCACGAACACCTGGGCTGATACCCCGAGCTCCCGAGCGGCCCACGCGACGGCCGCGCCGTGATTGCCCGTGCTCGCCGCGACGACCTCCGACACCTCGCTCTCCCGGGCGTGGGTCAAGAGGGCGTAGTACGCCCCACGCACCTTGAACGACCCGGTGGGCAGCTCGCCCTCGAGCTTGAGATGGACATCGGCCCGAACGCGCTCGGACAGCACGCTCGAACGCCGAAGCGGCGTGGGATCCAGTCGCTCGCGGATGAGCGCGAGCGGCGAGCCGTGGTCTACCGTAGCTCCGCCTTGGCGAAAACCTGGAGCATCCGCTCCTCCGACGGCGGCCGGAGCACGTTTTGCGACGCGAACTCCTCCGCCTGAGGGTAATCGCTCGCGCGAATGCGGCGAGCCGCACGCGCAAGGTCGAACGGCGTATGTCGATGCTGGACGTTGGGGCCGAGAACGAGCCAGTATGCGCCCGGCTCGCCGAACGGCATGCCCACGCTCCCCGCATTGAGGACCCGCATCCGGCCGATCGTTCGATCGAACTGCATGTGCGTGTGTCCGCAGATCACCATGGACACGTCGATGCCACTGAACACCGGCAGCAGGAGCTCTTCGGGCGTCTGACGTGTGAATGTCTCGGTGTCGCTGCGCGGGGTCGCGTGCACGAACATCACGTCGCCGAGCCCCGGAATCTCGAGCTGAACGGCGACGGGCCACGACGCGATCAGCCGCTGCTGCTCGGCGCTCAGCTGATCGCCCACCCACTGCATGATCTGGCGAAAGGCGGGGGGAACACTCGTTGGATCGCCACCGGCAAGCTGCGTGAGCATCTCACGCTCGCAGTTTCCCTGAATGAACTGGACCGGGATCTGGGCGGCCAGCAGGTACTCGAGCGTCTCGCGCGGCATCGGTCCGAGGACGGCATCCCCGCCGACGATGATCAGATCGACGGCAGCGGTATACACGTCCTCCAATACTGCCTCGAGCGCGGGAAGGTTACCATGAATGTCGTAGAGGGCGGCTACCCGCATGGGTGACGTCCTTGCTGGTCGATAAGTGCATGGCGCCTAACGTCTTCGCCGCTGAAACGGGACCGCTGCGGCACGCGTACGGGGTAATGTCGCTCGGTCGACCGTCCCCCGCTACTTTGGACCCGCTGCTTCGGAGACTTCGATGAACCGTTCATCCCTCGCGACCCGACTGGCGGATCTGGGACGGGACGCGCGCGTGGCCGCACGCAGCCTTTCGCGCGACCGGACCTTCACGGCCACGGCGCTGCTCACGCTCGTCGTCTGTCTCGCGGCGAATGCGGCCATCTTCAGCATCGTGCGCTCGGTGGTGCTCAAGCCGCTGCCGTTCCCGGAGCCCGAGCACATCGTGCTCATGTCCAACATCTACCCGAAGGCGGGGTACTCGGTGACCGGCCCCGGCTCCTTCACTGCGGGCGTGCCGGACTACTTCGACCGGCTCCGTGAGACGACCGTCTACGAGAGCCAGGCGCTGTACATTCGCACCAATCCAACGCTCGGCCTCCGGGACGGCGCACAGCGGGTACCGGCCATCAGCGTCACGCCGTCGTTCTTTCCGCTGCTGCGGGCGCGCACCAGTCTCGGACGAACGTTTCTGCCGGAAGAGGGTGAACTCGGAGCGAACCCTCCCGTCATCCTCTCCTATGGCTTCTGGCAGCGACAGTTCGGCGGCGACCCATTGATCATCGGCAAGGATGTTCGCGTTGACGGGACTCCGCGCCGAGTCGTCGGCGTTCTCGCTCAGGATTTCCGCTACGTGTGGAACGACATCGACCTATGGGTTCCGCTCACCTTCTCGGCCGAGGTAAAGAGCGATGCATACCGGCACAGCAACAACTGGACGAACATCGCGCGCCTCAAGCCCGGTGCGACGATCGAGCAGGCGCAGCAGCAGATCGACGCGCTGAACGCGCGCAACAACCAACGCTTCCCACAATTGGCCACGATCGTCCGCGACGCGGGTTTCCGCACCGTCGTGACGCGACTGGCCGATGATGTCACCCGCGACGTACGACCGACACTCTACCTGTTGTGGGGTGGCGTGCTGCTCGTGCTGCTCGTCGGCGGCGTCAACCTGGCGAACCTGACCCTCGTTCGTTCAGCCGGCCGCGCGCGTGAGCTCGCGACGCGCCACGCGTTAGGCGCCGAGGTCTCGAGGCTGGCGCGCCAGCTGATGACCGAGACGACGGTCCTGACCCTCACCGGCGGCGTGTTGGGGACGCTGGCCGGGTGGTGGATTCTTCGCTCCGTTGGCGCCCTGCACCTCGAGCTGCTGCCGCGCGGCGACGAGATCGGTCTCGACTGGCAGACGGTCGCGGTGATGATCGCGCTCGCAATCGCGGTCGGAGTCCTCGCCGGCTTCGTGCCCGTGTCGCAGCTCCCTCGCACGAACCTCGGCGAGGCACTTCGTGAAGGTGGTCGCGGTGGCACGGTGGGCAGCGCGACCGGTCGGCTGCGACGCGCGCTGGCAACGAGTCAGGTCGCGCTCGCGTTCGTGCTGTTGATCGGCGCCGGCCTCCTGCTGGCCAGCTTCCGGGCGGTGCTGCGCATCGATCCCGGCTTTCAATCCTCGGGCGTCGTGACCGCATCGGTCAGCCTGCCGGGTTTCCGTTATGCCGATTCGAATGGTCTGATCCATGTCACCGGGCGCATTCTCGACCGCGTTCGCTCGCTCCCGGGTGTAGCGTCCGCCGGCTTCACGAACTCCATCCCACTCGGCGGCGATTACAACAGCGGCGTGATCTTCGCCGAGGGCTATCAGCCGAAGAAGGGCGAGTCGTTCGTGTCGCCGAACTCGGTTACCGTGACGACCGGGTACTTCGAGTCCATGCGAATGCGCCTCGCGCGCGGACGCTTCTTCGACCAGCGCGACACGCCGTCGTCGCCGCTCGTGGTCATCGTCGACGAGCGGCTGGCGCAACACTTCTGGCCGAACCAGGATCCCATCGGTCGCCGGATGTACAGGCCAACAAGCGCGAACGACCTCGACAGGATCACGCCACACACGCAGTTCCTTACGGTCATTGGCGTGGTGCAGGACGTCCGGCTCACCGGTCTGACCCCGCAGGACGCGCCGGTGGGCGTGTATTACTACCCGTACACGCAGGGCGCGGAACGCTCATTGGTGCTGGCGGTGCGGGCTGACCGGAATCTCGAGTCATTGGCGGGCGCGGTGCGGAACGCGATCACGGAGGTGGATCGGGAGATTCCGGTCTTCGGCGTCCAGACCATGAACGACCGCATGGACTCGGCCCTCGTGCCGCGCCGTGTGCCAATGCTGATCGGTCTCGTGTTCGGGATCGTGGCGCTCTTCCTCGCCGCGGTCGGCATCTACGGCGTGCTGGCGTACCAGGTGTCGCAGCGGCGTCGTGAGATCGGCATCCGCATGGCGTTAGGCAGCTCGACGCGGAGCATCCTCGGCCTCGTGGTGCGAGACGGGATGCAGATAACGGGAATCGGCCTGGCGGTGGGGCTCGTGGGCCTCGTCGGCTTGACGCGCGTCATTCGCGGGATGTTGTACGGCGTGCAGCCCGCGGATCCAATGGTGATCGCGCTCGTGGCGGTCGTGCTGGCAGGCGTGGCGCTCGTGGCGACACTCATCCCGGCTCGCCGTGCGGCTCGCGTGAGTCCAATGTCGGCGTTGAACGACTAGTCCCGCTAATGCCGGCATCCAGAACGAGGGGCTGAACGGATCAGAACGGAAACTGCTGATGTGACGGATCGCTCCCGGCCAGTGACAGCTGCGCTCCGCAAGAGCCGGGAGTTTGAACGGAAACGCCCCGGGAAGCTGAGCTTCCCGGGGCCGTTTCCATTCTTCAATCAGGCTCGTAGAGCGAGGAGTCCTGAATGCCGTCGGAGTGATCCGTCAGATCAGGCGTTTCCGTTCTGATCCGTAATTCCCCTCCCTTCTGGATGCCTGACGCCGAGCGTGTGGTCAGTTGCGACGACCCTGCAGCTTCGCCAACAGCCGCAGCATCTCCAGATAGAGCCAGACCAGCGTCACGAGCAGGCCGAACGCCCCATACCATTCCATGTACTTCGGGGCGCGGTTGGCGACGCCACGCTCGATGAAGTCGAAGTCGAGAATCAGGTTCAACGCAGCGACACCCACGATCACCAGGCTGATCCCGATCGACAGCGGGCTCGAGTCGTGAAGGAACGACATCTGAACACCGAAGAAGCTGAGGACGAAGCTCAGCAGATACATCACCGCGATGCCGCCCGTCGCCGCGACGACGCCGATGCGGAACCGCTCCGTCGCGCGAATGATGCCGAGACGATAGACCAGCATCATGACCATGAACACGCCGAACGTCAGCAGAACCGCCTGGAGCGGCAGGCCTGCGAACCTCGCGTTGTACAGCGATGACAGCGCACCGAGCAACAGCCCCTCGAGCGCCGCGTAGATCGGCGCGGTGTACGGCGACACGTTCGGCTTGAAGATCGTGATCAGCGCGACGATGAACCCGCCGATCCCGCCGATGAGCGCGGCCGGACCAAGGATGCCAACGTTCCCGCCGGCCACTGCCGTCCAGGTAAAGCTGGCCGAGAACACCGTGAGCAGCACGAGCACAAGCGACTTGGTCGACGTGCCCTGCAAGGTCATCGCGGGCTCGTTGATCGCGGCAGGAATGCCGGAGAATGTCTTTTCTTTGAGCGCGGGATTGGCGGAACGCATGGGGAGACGAAGGTTGGAGTCGAACTTGCCTGAGCCGTGACGTAACAGGCCCGGCGGAGGTAACGGCAAGAATTTTCGGTGACGTACCTCTCCCTCGAAGGATGGCCGTCCGCACGCCCCTTGGCTAGGCGCTAGGTCACGGTCTCGGTGTGTACTTCGGCGTGTCCCTCGTTGTGAACCGGGACGAGCCGATGCTCCACCACGAGCATCCCGGCGAGCACCACCACCACGAGCGCCAGCTGCGGGAAGCTGCCCGACCACTCGCCGATCGGCATCGTGCCTAACGCGAGCGCGCCAGCAACGAAGCGCTGCCAGGCGGGTCCGATGTGCAGCAACCATCGAAAGGCCCCTGCACCCAGGAGGTACACCGCAACGCCCACCGAAACGAGCCACACGCTCGCGTGCTCCGGCCGCTCGAGATGTCCAACCGCCTCGTGCACTCCGGCCGCTGCCATGATGATCCCGGCGATCATCAAGAGATGCGCGTAATAGTAGGCCTGGATGGCGAGACGATTGCGATCGGCACCGCTCGCCCGTCGCATTGCGTGCTCGGCGCGTTCGTCGTCGCCGGCGAAGTAGCTCCACCAAAGTGCCGCCGCGAGCGCGAGACCGATCACGACCCACGCGACGAGCCACCGCCCGACGGGAATGTCCGTAGCGACGGCTGCTATGGCGACCACGGATTCGCCGAGCGCGATGAGCACAATGAGCCCGTGTCGCTCCACGAAGTGACTGGGACTCAGCTGGAACTCGCTCTCGCGCCTCGCCCACGTGGCGACGAGGATCGCGACCGCGGCGATGACCCACGGGATCCAGTTCCACGTCTCGCTAACGATCCCTGACGCGAGAACCGCGATTCCGAGCAAGAGGTTGAACGGGAGGACGCCGAGGATCGCTCGCGCGGAGGAATTCGGCGCGTGGGTGAAGAGCGCGGCGTGAATGAGGACGACCGTGAGGTAGGCGACGCCGAACGCGACGCCGTGATGTTCGGCCACGGCGGGGATGCGGACCGCAATGATGAGAAACCCCGCCATCGCACAGACGAGCAACAGCCGCACGACGAAGCGGTCGGTGCCCACATTGCTCGTGAGCCACGCGTAGCCGGCGTACATCCACCACACGACCGCCAGAACGAGAACCGCGCGCACGAGATCGAGCGCGCGGTGGGCCTCGCCGAACAGGTGCGAGACCTGTGTGATGGCGAAGACGAACACAAGGTCGAAGAACAGCTCGAGCGTGGAAACGCGCGTCACGCTCTCGCTGTTCTTCGACGGCTCCTCAGGCATGCGGGGCCCAGGCTTTCTCCCCCGGCTTGTACGGCACGCACGGGTCGAAACGCCCCGGCGACTCGGCATAGCGCAGCGCCTGCTTGCAGCCGATCTCCGACGTGAAGAAGCCGAGCATCGCGAGCTCCTTCATCTGGCGGAAGTAGTGGGGTGGCGTGTCGGCGGTGATGGCCGAGGCAGCGCCGACGTCAGCGCCCGGTGCAGCCTCCTTCCGTTGATCCGGAAGTACCTTGGCCGCCTTCTTCTCAGCCTCCGTCTTGCCCTTCCCCGTCGCCTTTTTCGCCGCGTCCCGGGCGTCCATGTGCTCTTTCGCTTCCTTGTCGATCGCGGTGAGCAGCGTTAGGCGCTGCTCGGGCGTCGCGGCCATGAAACCGGCGCCGTTGTTCGCCTTCTTGCTCGCCTCGTCGAGCGTCTGCATGCCGGCCCGGAAGGTCTTCTGGTCGTCGGGGTCGTACGTGTCCGTCACCATGAGCGCCATGAAGGCGCCGGTCTTGGCGGCCTTGGCGCCCGGCGATGCCTGCGTCGTCGGCAGGATCGTGTCGGCGATCTCGTCGAGGTACGCGATGTCCTGCACGCTGAACTCGCCGATGGGCTGCTGCGGGCCCGCGGCGGCGGCTTTCGCAGTGTCGGCGGTACGCTCCTGTGCCTTCTCGCACGCGGTAATCAGGCTCGAGCCGCCGATCAGCGTCAGGCCGCCAAGCATGGCGGTGACCCGCTGAATCGCCTCGCGCCGATTGATTCGGTTGATGATCTCGTCGTTGGTCATGGTCGGCGCTCCGATCAAAGGTTGCGGCGATTGAGCTCGTTCACGGCGAAGTCGGCGGCCCGCGCCGTCAACGCCATGTACGTCAGCGACGGGTTCGGACACGCCGTCGACACCATGCACGAGCCGTCCGTGACGAACACGTTAGGCGCGTCCCACACCTGATTGTGCGAGTTGAGCACCGACGTCTTGGGATCCTTGCCCATCCGCGCCGTGCCCATCTCGTGAATGCCCATGCCCGGGAAGTACTCGTTGTCGAACGTCTCCACCTTCTTCGCGCCGCAGGCCTCGAGCATCTCGGCCATGTCGTTCGCCATGTCCTTGCGCATCAGCCGCTCGTTCTCGCCTGTCGCACAGTCGATCTTGAGGACCGGCATCCCCCACTTGTCCTTCTTTGTCTCGTCGATCGAGACCATGTTCTTGTGGTTCGGGAGCATCTCGCCGAACGCCGTCGCGCCAATCCCCCACCGTCCAGGCTGCGCCGCCTTGTCCTTGAACGCGCCGCCCACGCCAAGCTCCGCCACCGCGCTTGACCAGTCGTCGCGGCTCGCGCCGCCCTGGTAGCCGAACCCGCGCAGGTACGGCCGCTTCTCGCCGAACAGGTTCCGGTAGCGCGGGATGTAGAAGCCCGTGGGCCGCCGGCCGAAGTAGTACTTGTCCTCCATCCCCTCGAGATCGCCGCTCGCGCCAACGCGGAAGTGATGGTCCATGAGGTTGTGGCCCAGCTCACCCGAGCTCGAGCCAAGTCCGCCGGGCCACACGTCTGTGGCCGAGCGCATGAGCAGCCACGTCGAATTCAGCGTCGATGCGCAGAGGAAGATGACCTTCGCCTTGTAGTCGGTGACCTGATTGTTCAGGCCGTCCATGACGCGGACGCCGGTGGCCCGCTTCGTGTTCTTGTCGAACAGCACCTCGCTGACGATCGCCCACGGCTTGAGTGTGAGCTTACCCGTCTTCATCGCGGCCGGGAGCGTGGACGACTGTGTGCTGAAGTAGCCGCCGAACGGGCAGCCGAGCCAGCAAGCATTACGATACTGGCAGGCGTTTCGGCCGGGGAGCGCCTGCGTCGCGTTCGCCGTGCGGCCCGGGATGATGCGGCGCTTGCCGTCGAAGAGCTTCGTTAGGCGGCCAGCGACCAGCTCCTCGCCACAGTTGAGCGGCATGGCCCGCTGGAACTGTCCGTCCGGAAGCTGCGGCAGCTTCTCGATGGAGCCGGCGATGCCAGCGTGCTTCTCGACGTAGTCGTACCACTGCGCGACGTCCGCATAACGAATCGGCCAGTCGATGGCGATACCATCCTTGACGTTGGCCTCGAAGTCGAAGTCGCTCCAGCGATAGCTCTGCCGGCCCCACATGAGCGACCGCCCGCCGACGTGGTAGCCGCGATACCAGTCGAATCGCTTGACCTCGGTGTACGGCGATTCCTTGTCGTTCGCCCACCAATCGAGATTCTTCTCGTTGAGCGGGTAGTCGCGCTTGAGCACCGGGTAGTCGGCTTCCATCGCCTTCGTGTGTCCGCCGCGATGGGGATATTCCCACGGCCCCTTCGTCGCGTTCACGTAGTCCTTGATGTGCTCGATGTTCTTGCCGCGCTCGAGCAGCAGAACACGCAACCCCTTCTCGGTGAGCTCCTTCGCGGCCCATCCTCCCGAGATGCCGGACCCCACGACAATCGCGTCGTATTCTACCGATTGCATCGCTTTCCTCACTCGTCGTTGAGGGACGCTTCCCCGCCCCGCTGCCGTCCGACGGTCGCAAGGCGGGCGTCGGGCGATGCGGGGACGGCGCGAATATGTAACCGATTCCGCCCGGTCACGAGGGGGCCCGTAATCCCCTTCAGTCTCCTGACGTCCGGAGTCGCTCGATATGGCGGGGACGGCGGCGCGAGAGGGCCGTCGGCGCAGCCCGGAGCGGGCGCATCATTTCCGCGGCGTCACCGAATCGATCCCAGCAATGCCTCCAGTAACGTCGGAAGGAGAAGCCGCCCCGCTCGAGCGCGGCGCGGTGTCCGGTCCAGACGATGAGCGCGGTCGCGCCGAACAACGTGCGCTGGGAGGCGACCGCGAGCATGACAGCAACGCTCCCTCGGCCGGCGCGGACCATTCGGAGTCGCTCCGCCTGGAATCGCACGTGAGCTGCTTCGTCTGCGAGAATGCGATCGCAGAGCGCGCGGAGGACGGGCGATCGCGTCGCGTCGTGCAGCGCCGCGTAGTACACCTGCGCGATGATCTCGGCGGTCAGGAGCACGCTCACCATGACCTCGAGGTCGGCGCCGCGGCGGAGCCAGCGAAACACGATGTCCGGCCAGCTCTGCTTCGTGAGCGGGATTCCTTCCGCCATGAGAAAGCGTCCGAGATCGCGGGCGTGGCGCTGCTCCTCGCGGATGAACGCTTCGATGGCCGAGACGTAGGCCTGGTCTCCCGTCCGGGCCGCGTACGCACGGGCGGCCGCGTGCAGATGGCGTCCCTCGGAGCTTTCTCCCAACTGGAATTGCTGTACCGACGCGGCGATGGCGCGTCGTTCGTCGTCGGTAAGTCGAACGGTGCTCGTCCAGGGGACGTTTGCCGCAACCGCGTTCGCAGCATAGTACGCGCACCACTCGAGTGAGGTTCTGGGCGTGCGCTGAGCGACCGAGCGAGTTTCGAGCATGGATCTGCAGCTGGATGGAGTGCGTGCCTTCCTCTGTGTATTGTAGAGTACTTGATAATATAAAGCAAGATGCACGAGCTTCCCGAATAGCCGTCGCGCGGTCCACCGAGACGTTGTTATCCCGAGCGAAGCGAGGGATCGCGCTCATCCCGATAGAGAGACTTGCCCCTCTACCGGGCGGATCGCGATCCCTCGCCTGTCGGCTCGGGATGACACGCTCTTTCTCCCGTCTCCCGTCTCCCGTCTCCCGCTTCCCGCTTCCTATCGCGCCAGTGGGAATTCGGCCACGCCTACGCGAATGATCGTGTTCCGACCACGGCGGCCGTTCTCCAGCTTCGCCGCAGTCTGCGCCTCCTCGGGCCAGATCCCGTATACGCGCCCATTCAATGCCGCCAACCCGTTATAGTCTCCCAGGAACGACGATTCCCGCGGATCGAACGAGACGTCCGTCCAGGCGTAGTTCGTGAACGAGCGCCCAGCATCGGTCGACCGCGCCAGCACGACGATCGGCCTAACGTTGGTCGAGTCACCACGCCGGTCATAGAACACGACGTAGGCCGAGCCGTCGGCAGGATCAACGGCCACCCACTGCATGAACTGATCTTTGCCGTTGTGAAGCGGGTCGTCATTCACGCGCGTTGGCTTCGACCACGTGCGCCCGCGATCTGCGCTCGTGGCGACGAAGATGTCGATGTCGCCGTTCCGGTAGTCACCCCACGACACGTACAGCCGATGACTCTTCGGCTCGATTGCGATGTTTGGAAAGCCATTGCCGCGGGAGAAGTTTGCGATGTTGAAGTACGGCGGCGCCGTCTCGATCACGCGTCGCGATCGCGTGAATGTTTTGCCGCCATCTCGTGAGGTGGTGAAGACGATCCCGCGGCCGTCGCTCCACGTCGCGTACAGCGTGCCGTCGTTGGCGACGGCCGCGCGAAACCCGACCAGTCCGCCAGTGTCGTCGCGCGGCAGTCCGGGCTCCGTGCTGACCACCTTCGGCGTGCTCCACGTACGGCCGTCGTCGGTGGATCGCGAGAAGAACATGACGGTGCGATCCACCTGAAACTGAATCCAGCCGATGTAGAGGTTGCCCACGTATGGGCTGCGCTCCCTCGTGTCGGCGATGATGGACGGCATGTCTTCCCATGGGAGATTTGGCTTCGTCTCCGGGTGCTCGACGACTACGCTCGGTTCCTTCGCCCAGGTCGCCCCACCATCGTCCGACCGCCTAACGAATATTCCACCGCGGGTGCCGCCGAGTGCCCAGTACGACGTCACCCCGGTGTGGTCGAACGCGATGTAGCAGAGGAAAGCGTGGCCGTGGCGATCGACGGCAACCGACACGTCACCGGCGACGCGATAATTGGGCGGTACCGTCCCTTCCGCCGTCTTCCATGTGGCACCCGAGTCAGCCGTCCATGCGGCACTCGCCTGGTTCTGATACACGCCGACGGCGCGTCGATTGTCGCGCGGGTCGATCGCGATGCCCGGCTCGGTGAACGGCCCGGGCTCGGTGACGGTTGTGACCCGGGCACCCGGCGCGAGCGGAAGCGGCTGCCGCACAAAGCTCTGCGCGGCAGCGCTCGATGACACGAGCGTGCTCACAAGACCAGGAAGGAGGCAGCGCAAACGGAGTGTCATTGTCGGTGAGTATGGGTATACCGAACGTCCCGAAAATTTCGCGACGGTTCGCGAATCGCGCGATTCCGCAATGGCCAACACCCTAACGACGCAGGCTCATTTGTTTCCAACCGGCTCGGCCACAAGAAGTTACGCCGTGACGACCGCGCTCGCGCCGCGTCGCCCCGGAGCTGCTTTCGTCTCGACCGTAATTCTGAAAAAAGCGAACCCGGCTCGTTGCGACAACGTGGTGGAGCGGCTCCGGAAGCGATCGGCTCATCCGTCAGATCCGAGGCATCCGAACACCCCTTCATCGTAGATTCGAGCCCTGAGAAGGCCGGCCCCACAGACGAAAAAGGGGGAAAGAACGATGAGAGACCCGATCATAGTCAGATTCGGCGAAGCTCATTAACCGACCGGCATTGGTCCCGTATATCGGGCCCGCGGCCTGATCAGGTGGCCGGACGCGTACTCCTCCATCGCGTGCGCGATCCATCCGATCGTTCGCCCAATGGCAAAGAGGAGGAACGGCGCGTCGTCCGGGAGCCGATAGGCTCGGGCGATCGCCGCGAGGCCGAAGTCGAGGTTCGGCTCGTCGTTGAGCAGCTCGGTTCCGGCCTTCGCGAGATATCGGAAGGGCCGCCACGCCGCGTCGTTCCCGCTCGCCTCGGCGAGGCGGATCAACACGGCCGCACGGGGATCGCCGTTGGGGTAGAGCGGGTGGCCGAAGCCCGGCACGCGCTCGCCGTGGCGCAGACGCTCGATGACGGCCGCGCGCGCCGCGCGCGCCGAGTGGGCATGCCTAACGAGCGACAGCGTCCGCTCCGACGCGCCGCCGTGCTTGTGACCCTTGAGGGTGGCCAGCGCGGCCGAGACGACGTCGTAGGGTGACGCGCCGGCGGACGCCGCGCATCGGGCGGCGAACGCCGAGATGTTTAGCTCGTGGTCGGCGCAGAGCACGAGGGCGGCGCGGATCACGTCGGCGACGCCGCCGCGTTTCGGCGACCATGCCTGCTGCAGCACCTGATGAATTGGGCCGGTCGCGCTGCGCCCGGCGACGATCGACGTCGCGAGGCGCACGATGCGTGCACCGGTCGCCCGGACGGCGGCCGGCCGGAGATCGAGCGCGGCGTCATCCGCTGCGCTCGCGACCGGCAGGGCGGCTTGCAGCACGGTGCGGGCGTCCGGCGCCAGCCGGCCAAGCTGCGTTAGGCGCCGCCCGTCGACGACAATCGGCTGGTCGAACAATCGCCCGCGTTCGGTCTCGCTCGCGCCCCACAGCAGCGCGGCCGCGTCTTCCACGCTCGCCGTCTCGGCGAGCTGCACGGCGTCGCGGCCACGGTAGTAGAAGGTGTCGCCGTGGATGAGCGTGATCCCCGACTCGAGGACGGGCTCGCCCCAGTGGAGTCCGTGCGCGGCGGCCTTCGCGGGGTCACGTCGAGCGGCTTTGCGCGCTTTCAGGCGATCCACATCGTCGCGGTAGTAACGGCGCTCCCGCGTCTGGCCAGGGACCGGCTCGGAGCGGAGCTGGCCGCGGCTGGTGTAGGCGTACAGCGTCGCGCGCGTGACCCCGAGCGCGGCGGCGGCCTGTGTGGCGGTGAGAAAGTGGGCGGGCATGGGCGATATATTGATTGATCAATCAAGATTGACAAGTATATCGCCCACGGGCAGCATTCGCACCATGAGCGAAGCACTGGACCACATCGTTGCCGCATCGACGCGGCTCAGCGAGGTCGACGGCGAGGCCGGCCGTTTGACCATCGCGGGCTACGCCGTCGACGATCTGGCGCCCACGGCGATGTTCGAGGAGGTCGCCTACCTGTTGTTGAACTCCCGGCTCCCGGAGCCGGACGAGCGTGTGCGTTTCGGTCGGGAGCTGGCCGTGCGGCGCGAGGTCCCGCGTGTGGCGATCGACGTGCTGCGAGGTGCGGCGGCCGAACGCGCGTCGCCGATGGACGCGCTTCGCATGGCCGCTCCGGTGCTCAGCCTCGGCCGCCGTGAGGATCCGGTCGAGGACGCGATGACGGCGATCGCCGCGTTCCCGACGATCGTCGGCACGTACTGGCGGCTGCTGCATGGCGAGCATCCCGTTGCTGTGCGCGCCGATCTCGGGCACGCCGCGCACTACCTATACCAGCTGTCGGGCGCCGAGCCGGCGGTCGACCGTGCGCGGGCACTCGAGACATATCTCAACACCGTGTGCGATCACGGGCTCAACGCATCGACGTTCGCCGCCCGCGTCATCGTGTCGACCCGGTCGGACGTCATCTCCGCGATCACCGGCGCGGTCGGTGCGCTCAAGGGTCCACTGCACGGCGGCGCGCCGGGTCCCGCGCTCGACATGGTGTTCGAGATCGGAACAGCCGAGCGCGCCGAGCCGTACATCCGGGCGCTACTCGACCGGGGCGAGCGGCTCATGGGCTTCGGTCATCGCGTGTACCGTGTTCGCGACCCGCGCGCCGACGTCCTTGCCGCGGCGTCCGAGCGACTGCAGGCGGGCGACGCGGATCGATCAGTCTACGAGCTCGCACGCCACGTCGAGGCGACGGCGCTTCGGCTCCTGCGCGAACGGAAGCCCGATCGGCGACTCGACACGAACGTCGAGTTCTACACGGCCCTGCTGCTGCACGGGATCGGGCTACCGACGGACCTGTTCACGCCGACGTTCGCCGTGGGCCGCGTACTCGGCTGGTCCGCGCACTGTCTCGAGCAGCTTCGCGACGGCCGGCTGATTCGCCCGCAGTCGGTCTACGTGGGCCCGAGAGATCTGCGCTACGGTGCGCGGGCGAGCGTGGCTGCCTAACGCCTGGGCACACATCGCGACGGGTCAGCAGACGGCAAGACCTAACGCGGATTAACAACGATCACGCCGATGTACGCGGATCTGCTCCGTGGGCAGTGATGCCTGCGCCGGCACGTCGAGTCTCTCATCCTCTTTTGTTGACCGATGTCGGGAAGCCAATGCGTCCCGACGTCTTTTCATTCACAAACCTGGCTCGTTGCGAGCGGAGGTGTCACGGCCGTGGAGCGATCTCAGCATGGTGCTCATGCCGCTCATGCGTATGACCCCTGGGTTCTGGATGCCTGGCTGGGCGCATCCGGAGCGGACCGAAATCGTGACAGGCCATGCGACGAAAGGCACTTGCGGTCCTTCACCGAGCCGAGTCATCTGAATCATCGTCGCTACTCGATGAACGGTCAGCATCACCCGTCGCACGGACAACGATCAATGACCAACACCTCGGTTACACCCGCATCCTCGGCGTCCATCTCCGTCACGGATCACGAAGCACAACAAGTCGACCGCGCAAACGCCACTGGACTTCAACCCGTCGTGTTCGTGCACGGCCTGTGGCTGTTGCCGAGCAGCTGGGACAGATGGGCAACGCTGTTCGAACAAGCGGGGTTCACCGCCCTCACGCCGGGCTGGCCCGATGATCCCGCCACCGTACCGGAGGCAAATGCGCATCCGGAAGTGTTCGCGGACAAGACCGTCGGACAGGTCGCCGATCACATCGAGCAAATCACCCGCGGACTGAAGAAGAAGCCCGCAATCATCGGACACTCGTTCGGTGGCCTCCTCGCACAGATTCTCGCGGGGCGCGGCTGCTCGGTGGCGACCGTCGCGGTCGATCCCGCTCCCTTCCGTGGCGTGCTCCCCCTTCCGATCTCCGCGCTCCGATCGGCGTTCCCCGTTCTGGGCAACCCGGCCAACCGCCATCGCGCCGTGCCGCTCACGTACGAGCAGTTCCGCTACGCGTTCGCCAACGCGGTCAGCGAGGAGGAGGCGAAGGAGCTCTACGAGACATACGCAGTCCCTGCCCCCGGCGCACCGCTATTCCAGGCCGCGACCGCGAACCTCAACCCGTGGACCGAAGTCAAGGTCGACACCGAGCATCCGGATCGCGGCCCGCTGCTCATCATCTCCGGCGAGAAGGACCACACGGTACCGTGGGCGATCGCGAACGCGTCATTCCATCAGCAGCAGAAGAACCCCGGAATCACCGAGATCGTGGAGATTCCGAACCGCGGTCATGCGCTGACGATCGACAGTGGCTGGAAGGAGGTCGCGACGACGGCGCTGAACTTCGTTCGGCGGTTCGTCTGATCTCCTTCATCCTCGGCTGGCGGGCATCGCGACCGTCCGGCTTTTCAACGGCTGACGCAGACCGGCGCTGCGCGCCGGCGCAGACCGCCCGCTGGCGCGGGCGGACGCAGATGGACGCTGAAGCCTCCTCACCTTTCCACCGCTCCTCGCACCAGGGCTGTTTGAAAAAGGGGGAACGACCTCGGGCGGCTCGGAGCT
>Ga0307408_100000811_pt1 | contig 24941 bp, 17 predicted proteins | sample 322Cmetagenome_FD_202116 | JGI IMG/M metagenome (GOLD analysis project Ga0307408, IMG submission 202116) | Maize rhizosphere microbial communities from greenhouse at UC Davis, California, United States - 322HYB-C-3 | ecosystem: Host-associated > Plants > Roots > Rhizosphere > Soil | place... | reverse complement strand
CCGATGGTAGTGTGGGGTCTCCCCATGTGAGAGTAGGTCATCGTCAAGCTCTTAAATACAAAACGCCCTGCAGATATCTGCAGGGCGTTTTTTTTGCTGATTTTTTTCATGGTCTTTTGCCTCCAATAAAGCTTTTGCTAATGGCTTTTATCGTGCGGCTCTGCTTATATGCGCGATAAGTTTTTTGATCCTTGAGAGATTGTGCGTGTTAACTATTGATCTGAACGCTATTCAGCATAACTGGTTAAAGTTATCGTCTTTAACGCAGTCAAATGTGGCCGGAGTCATTAAAGCGAATGCTTACGGCTTAGGGGCAGCAGAAGTTGGTCTCGCCTTGCATGCTATTGGCTGTAGAGAGTTTTTTTTGGCGTCTGTAGATGAGGCGATTGCAGCCCGATCATACTTGCCTGGCGATGCGGTAGTTTATGTTTTGGGGGGGCTTCGAAACGTAGATGTTTCGGAGCTTTATGCGAGAAATATTATCCCTGTAATTTGTTCAGCCTATGATGTTGAGCGATGGCTGAAATTTAAGACTGATTGTGGAATAAATGCGGCTGCCGCACTGAAAATCAATACTGGGATGACGCGTTTTGGTCTTGATGAGCGTGATTTTTATTTACTCTGTGGCGATGAGTCCCGTTTAAAAGCTATTAATCCTCTGATGCTCATGAGTCATCTTGCTTGCGCGGATGACTTTGTGCATCTACAAAATAATTTGCAATTTGATCGTTTTTTAAAATCCTTTCAGTACATCAAAAAATTATTGCCTCAGATTAAGGCTAGTTTAGCTAACTCCTCAGGAATTTTTTTAGGCAAGCAATGGCATTTTGATTTGGTGCGTCCTGGTGCTGCACTTTATGGGATTAATCCCACACCTTTAGAAAAAAATCCAATGCTTCCTGTTGTTCGTCTCTCATTGCCAATATTGCAGATTCGCAGATTGGATGCGACTGAATTGATTGGTTATGGCGCCACAGTAAGTTTATCTGCTGGTGCAAAAGTAGCCGTAGTAGCTGGAGGTTATGCCGATGGGGTTAACAGAACTTTAGGGGCTCAGCCTGAAGGTATGTTATTAGGGCAGCGAGTAAAATCAATAGGCAGAATATCAATGGATTCAATGATATTTGATGTGTCCCATATCGCTGCATCAGATGAGGATTTGATGTGTTCTTCGATAGACGTTGTTGGCGAGCAGTTTCCGCTAGATAAGCTTATCAAAGATAATCAATCGCTGGGTTATGAGGTGCTTACTAGTATTGGCTCACGATACAAGCGCACATATTTGTCTGGAGTGATATGAGCCTTAATCTATTTGATTCAAATTCATTAGGCCAGGCGCTGAAATTATTGTCTGATGGAGAGTTTCATTCTGGAGAAGAGTTGGGCGCTTTACTTGGTGTTAGTCGTGCGGCAGTGTGGAAAACATTAAAAAAGTTTGAGTTGCTTGGCATTGATCTTATCTCGGTGAAAGGAAAAGGTTACTGTATTGGCGGTGGACTGGATTTACTCGATCAGTCCAAAATATTCTCGGGGCGATGTGAGTCCTTAAATATCAATGTGTTTGCGCAGGTGGATTCAACCAATTCTTATCTTTTGCGCCAAAATAAGCCGGAGCGTCATGTTTGTTTGGCTGAAAATCAGACGGCTGGCCGAGGAAGGAGAGGTCGAATTTGGGTTAGCCCTTTTGCGCAGAATCTTTACCTTTCAATTGGGTGGGGATTTGATGGCGGGGTCGCTGTCTTAGAGGGGCTTAGTTTGGCAATTGGTTTGGCTGTGGTCAGGTCTCTGCGTCATTACGGTATTTCCGGGCTGAAATTGAAGTGGCCAAACGACATATTATATAAAGACAAAAAACTGGGTGGTGTTCTAATTGAAATGAATGGCGACCCTTCTGGTTATTGTTTGGTGGTGGTTGGGGTCGGTCTTAATGTATCAATGCATGACGATCATGCCTCTTCAATTGATCAGCCCTGGATTAATCTGAATGATATTTTGGCGGAACAAGGCGTTCCTCTAGTTACCAGGAATCAACTCGCATCATCCTTGCTGGATGAATTGGTGCTCATTCTATCTGATTACCATCGCATTGGTTTTGCGGCTTATAAAGAAGAGTGGGCACTGTCTGCGGCGCACATGAATCAGGCTGTTAGTATTCATAGCGGAAATACCGTGCGAACGGGTGTTATGCGTGGAGTTGATAGTACAGGAGCTCTCCGGCTTGATGTTGATGGCAAAGAGCAAATCTTTCATGGAGGAGAATTGTCCTTGAGGGGGGCTTATGCGTCTTGAGGTCGATATTGGGAATACGCGAATTAAATGGAGGCTCAAGGAAGGGGATGATATGTTTGAACGAGGTTTTCTTGTCACTGGCTCCTCGTTAGCCTTGATGGAGCCGGCGCTTGATCGTTATTTGGGTAAGGTTAAGGCGATATGGGTTGCCAGTGTCGTGGATGAAGAGTTGGAGAGAGGCTTTGCCATATGGGCTAAGCGGGTTTTCTCGATAGAGCCGTTATTTGTAAAAAGTTGCGCATCGATCGGTGTGGTGAGAAATGCTTATATTTCCCCCGAGTCACTGGGCGTTGATCGCTGGTTGGGAATTTTAGCTGCATACCATTTAGAAAAAAGAGCGTGCATTGTTTTATCGCTGGGAACCGCGGCGACGGTTGATGTGGTTGATAAAAGTGGAGCTCATCTGGGTGGATTTATCGCCCCAGGTCTTTCTTTAATGATTGGCTCGCTCACTGCTGGTACTCGACGCCTATCTGTTGTGCCTGCAGAAATGGTTCAGTTGGATGACGGCTTGGGCGTGTCCACTTTTTCAGCTATTTGCGGTGGTTGCACATCTATGTTGATTGGTTTGGTTAATAATGCAATTGCACAGTTGTGTAAGTGTATCGGAAATGATGATTTTGGGCTGGTGTTTGCTGGTGGTGATGCGATTCAGTTGATCCCCTATTTCCCCTCTGCGCGATTGATGAATGATCTGGTTTTGGATGGTCTTGTGTATGCAATGCAGGGCTTAGAGCCACTGGAGGAGTAAATGAGATCGATTTTTTTTCTGGTTCTTGCTGCAAATATATTTTTCTTTGTCCGGCAATACTTTTTTGTGAATGGCGTGACCAAAAGCGACGAGCAGTATGTTGCTCAATCAAGTGAGAATGCTGGTTCTTCGGGGGCACTATTATTGCTATCTGAGCGCTCCGGAGAGAAGGTGGGTACTGAAAAAGATTTTGCTCAAGTATCTTCGCTGAGCAATCAAGCAGGAGGTGTGCAAAAAGAAGGTGCGCCTCTTTGTACTATGATTGGTCCTTATGAGCAGTTGCTCCAGGCAGAGTACGCCGTTGAGCGCCTTGCAGCCTTGGGGGCTGATGTTCATGTGGTGCCCGTGGAAATTAAAGAGGGTGAGTCATTTTGGGTTTACCTTGTGCCAGAGGTTTCTGAGCGAGAGGCGCTGAATAGACTCCATGAGCTGCAGAGGAAAAATATTGAGAGCCACATAATATCAAAAGGGGATCTCACCAACGGTATCTCGTTTGGTCGCTTCTCTCAATATGAGGATGCAGAGGCGTTGTCGCTAAAGATTAAAAATAACGGTTATGACGCGCAGATAAAAATTATGCCTAAAACAATTCAAGAGACGTGGGTTGTTATTGGAGAGGGTTTTGCTGAGAAAATAGACGATTCGGTGTGGGAAGAGCTTATAAGAAAACAAAAAGGGCTCGAAAAGAGACAAAATTATTGTTTGGGTGTTGCTTCTCATTAGAACTTTCAATAGAATTCTGCCTCCACAAACGGCGGTGGTCAAAAAGCTGGCGTAGCTCAGTAGGTAGAGCAGCTGACTTGTAATCAGCCGGTCGGGGGTTCGATTCCTCTCGCCAGCTCCAAATTGGAGTATGCTTTTTGACATAACTGTGTGAATTTATTGAAAAAATAGATTGACAGTTGCAAGTTTGGGCCGGAAAATGCCGGCGGTTTTCGGCAGGGGTTCCCGAGTGGCCAAAGGGATCAGACTGTAAATCTGACGCGCAAGCTTCGATGGTTCGAATCCATCCCCCTGCACCATATTCACCTTAAGTGCGCTTAAGGTATTAAGTAAAGTGGCAAGCCCAGTATCTGATTAAAGCGGGTATGGTTCAATGGTAGAACCTCAGCCTTCCAAGCTGATGGCGCGGGTTCGATTCCCGCTACCCGCTCCAAATATTTTAGGTTAAGGCTCATATAGCTCAGTTGGTAGAGCACACCCTTGGTAAGGGTGAGGTCAGCAGTTCAAATCTGCTTATGAGCTCCAAAATAATGCTGCGAGAGAGTGCCTCTCGCAGCTTTTTTATCTGTGTGATTGTTATTAACGTCTGAGGAGGCGCTCGCAATGGCGAAGGAAAAGTTTGAACGTAACAAGCCCCACGTCAACGTGGGCACCATTGGTCACGTTGACCACGGTAAAACCACTCTGACTGCAGCGCTGACTCGCGTTTGTGCAGAAAGCTGGGGTGGCGCGTTTGTTGGTTATGATGGTATCGATAACGCACCTGAAGAAAAGGCGCGTGGTATTACCATTAATACCTCTCACGTGGAATATGACTCACCAACTCGCCACTATGCGCACGTTGACTGCCCAGGCCACGCCGACTATGTGAAGAACATGATCACCGGTGCTGCCCAGATGGATGGTGCAATCCTGGTGTGTGGTGCAACTGATGGTCCAATGCCACAAACTCGTGAGCACATCCTGCTGTCTCGTCAGGTAGGTGTTCCTTACATCGTGGTATTCCTGAACAAGGCTGACTTGTTGGCGGAAGACTGTGGTGGTGTAGGTACTGAAGAGTACAACGAAATGTTGGAATTGGTAGAAATGGAGCTGCGTGAGCTGCTGTCTACCTATGACTTCCCCGGTGATGACACCCCAATTATTGCTGGTTCTGCGCTGATGGCGTTGAACGGTGAAGATGAAAACGGTTTGGGTACCTCTGCGGTACGTAAACTGGTTGAGTCCTTGGACAGCTACATCCCTGAGCCAGTGCGTGCTATCGATCAACCATTCCTGATGCCAGTAGAAGATGTGTTCTCTATCTCTGGTCGCGGTACTGTAGTAACTGGTCGTGTAGAGCGTGGTGTTGTTAAAGTGGGTGAAGAGATCGCGATTGTTGGTCTGAAAGACACCGTTAAAACCACCTGTACTGGTGTTGAAATGTTCCGCAAGTTGCTCGACGAAGGTCGTGCCGGTGAGAACGTTGGTGTTCTGTTGCGTGGTACCAAGCGTGATGACGTTGAGCGTGGTCAAGTTCTGTGTAAGCCGGGTTCAGTGACTCCACACACCAAGTTTGAATCAGAAGTGTACGTATTGTCTAAAGAAGAAGGTGGTCGTCACACTCCATTCTTTAAAGGTTACCGTCCACAGTTCTACTTCCGTACCACTGACGTAACTGGTGCGGTGGAATTGCCGGAAGGCGTAGAAATGGTAATGCCAGGCGACAACATTAAAATGGTTGTTACCTTGATTCACCCAATCGCGATGGAAGATGGTTTGCGTTTTGCTATCCGTGAAGGTGGTCGTACTGTTGGTGCTGGCGTTGTAGCCAAAATCATTCAGTAATTAATATGGAGGGCGGTTTCTCCGCCCTCTATTTGCTTCTGTTATGTTAGGCCAGTAGTTCAATTGGTAGAGCACCGGTCTCCAAAACCGGGTGTTGGGGGTTCGAGTCCCTCCTGGCCTGCCAAATTTCATGAAGGTTTCCTGCGATAATGAATGCAAATACCGAAGAAAAAGTTTATCGACTTGACGCATTAAAATGGCTCTTGGTTTTTGCAGTAATTGCTGTTGGTGTAGTTGGTAATTCTCATTTTTCTGCTGAATCGATTCTCTATCGTGCATTAGGTCTTATAGTGCTTGCAGCTATCGCTGTTGCAATTGCGTTGCAGACTGCAAAAGGTGCTGCGATATCAGATGTTGTACGTGGTGCGCTTGTTGAGCTGCGTAAAGTTGTTTGGCCTACTCGCCAAGAAACCAATCAAACAACCCTTATTGTATTGGCTGTTGTTTTTGTAATGGCAATCATTCTTTGGTTGCTTGATACTCTATTTGGTTTTGTTGCCTCAAGTATCATAGGATAGATTGGTATGGCTAAGCGCTGGTATGTTGTTCATGCTTATTCTGGGTATGAGAAAAAAGTTGCGCTTTCCTTGCGTGAGCGCGTCGCGTTGTATGGCATGGAAGAAAGTTTCGGTGAGATTTTGGTTCCCACTGAAGAAGTAGTTGAAATGCGGGGCGGCCAAAAACGCAAAAGTGAGAGAAAGTTTTTCCCGGGATATGTTTTGGTACAAATGGAGTTGAATGATGATACTTGGCACTTGGTAAAAGATACGCCACGAGTCATGGGTTTTATCGGTGGTAAGGCTGACCAACCTGCACCTATCACGGAAAAAGAAGCGGAAGCCATTTTGCGTCGTGTAGACGACTCAATAGAGAAACCGAAGCCAAAAACAATTTTCGAGCCGGGTGAAATGGTTCGTGTGATTGATGGGCCTTTTAATGATTTCAATGGCGTTGTCGAAGAAGTAAATTACGATAAAAATAAGCTTCGCGTTGCGGTGTTGATATTTGGTAGATCTACACCAGTTGAATTGGAATTTGGTCAGGTAGAAAAAACTTAATGTTCTGAAGTTTTAATGCCCCTCTTCATCATGTTATGAAGAGGGGTTTTCGTGTCTCAGTCAAAGGCTGAGGCGGGGAGCCTGAGACGCTAGTTTTTGCCAAAAAGCTAGTCGAGGCGCTAATACCCATAGGGGAGTTATATCATGGCAAAGAAAGTAACCGCTTACGTTAAGCTGCAAGTTGCAGCTGGTAAGGCAAACCCAAGTCCTCCAGTAGGTCCGGCTCTTGGTCAACACGGCGTAAATATCATGGAGTTCTGTAAAGCATTTAATGCTCAGACTCAAGGTATGGAAGTTGGTTCTCCTGTCCCTGTGATTATCAGTGTGTACAGTGATCGTAGCTTCACGTTCGTAATGAAAACACCGCCAGCATCTTTCTTGTTGAAAAAAGCTGCAGGTATTACCAGTGGTAGTGGTCGTCCTAACACAAACAAAGTTGGAAAAGTAAATCGTGCTCAGCTCGAAGCTATTGCAACTACAAAACTGGCCGATTTGACTGCTGCTGATATGGATGCTGCTGTGCGTACTATCGCAGGTTCTGCGCGTTCAATGGGTCTGGAAGTGGAGGGCGTATAACATGGCAAAAATTACTAAGCGTCAACGTGCAATCAACGAGAAAGTTGATTCCAGCAAGCAGTATTCAATTGAAGATGCTGTTGCGCTGTTAAAAGAGCTGTCTACTGTGAAATTTGCAGAGACAGTAGATGTATCCATAAGCTTGGGCATTGATCCTCGTAAATCAGATCAGTCTGTGCGTGGTGCAACTACGCTGCCTCACGGTAACGGCAAGTCTGTGCGTGTTGCTGTATTTACTCAAGGTGCAAATGCTGAAGCGGCAAAAGCAGCTGGAGCAGAGTACGTAGGTATGGATGATTTGGCTGCAGAAATCAAAGCCGGCAAAATGGATTTTGATGTTGTTATTGCTAGCCCGGATGCAATGCGAGTTGTTGGTCAGCTTGGTCAGGTTTTGGGGCCACGTGGTCTGATGCCTAACCCAAAAACCGGCACAGTAACCCCGGACGTATTAACTGCTGTTAAAAATGCTAAGGCTGGTCAGGTTCGTTATCGCGCCGAGAAAGGCGGTATTGTACATGGTGGCTTGGGTAAAATTTCTTTTGATACTATCGCGATCAAAGAAAACCTTGAGGCATTGGTTGCTGATTTGAAAAAATCCAAACCAGCCACATCGAAAGGTATTTACCTGAAGAAAATTTACTTGAGTACGACTATGGGCCCAGGCCTGGTAATCGACCAAGCATCACTTGCCGTTTAATTTGCGAGTGGAAAGAACTTTGGGGTCCACTATTTTAGTGGGCCGTCAAAGACCGTAGGTGTCTGGACAACAAGTTCATACTAAATACCCTACGCAGATGGTGAGACCCTATTTGCTGCAATTAATTGCAATAAATGACATCACCGAATAGTGGTTCTGATGTGTTTATCAGGGCCGGTAGTTAACGATAATCAATGGCGCAACATCCGTGTTGCAATTGATTGTCCATGCAGGAGAAATCCCGTGGCATTAGGACTTGAAGGCAAAAAAGCGATTGTCGCTGAAGTCCAAGAAGCTGCAAAGAGCGCTCTGTCTGCTGTTATCGCTGATTCTCGTGGCGTAACCGTTGGCAAGATGACCGCTCTGCGCAAGCAGGCCCGTGAAGCTGGCGTCTGGGTAAAAGTCGTCCGTAACACATTGGCCCGTCGCGCTGTGCAAGGTACAGCTTACGAATGTCTTGCTGATAAATTCGTAGGACCAACTTTGATTGCATTTTCCACCGAGCACCCAGGTGCTGGTGCGCGTATCCTTCAGGATTTCGCCAAAGAAAATGACAAATTTGAGTTGAAAGCTGCTGCCTTTGAAGGTGAGTTAGTGAACATCGCAATGTTGGCAACACTGCCAACTTACGACGAAGCTATTGCTCGCTTGATGAGTGTGATGAAAGAGGCTTCCGCTGGCAAACTGGTTCGCACTATTGCGGCCGTTCGCGATCAAAAAGAACAGCAAGCTGCTTAATCTTCGGATTGGCACTTACTTTAGATTTAACGAGCAAAGTTGCTCCATTAATTAGGAATTGAGACATGTCTCTGACTAAAGACGATATCATCAATGCCATCGCAGAAATGTCTGTAAAAGATGTTGTTGAGCTGATCACTGCAATGGAAGAAAAATTCGGTGTTAGCGCTGCTGCTGCTACTGTTGCTGTAGCTGCTGGTCCAGCTGCTGCTGCTGAAGAGCAAACTGAATTTGACGTTATCCTTTCTTCTGCTGGTGATAAGAAAGTTAACGTAATTAAAGCAGTTCGCGAACTGACTGGTCTTGGCTTGAAAGAAGCTAAAGACTTGGTGGAAAGTGCACCAAAGGCAGTTAAAGAAGCTGTTTCTAAAGCTGATGCCGATGCAGCCAAGGCTAAATTGGAAGAAGCTGGCGCACTCGTAGAAGTTAAATAATTCTACGCTTGTGTCACAGCGTCCATTTACAGTGTGGACACAGGGCTGGTGAGCAATATGCTCGCCAGCCTTTTTCTGTTTTCAGAAATCCTATTGCTCTACTGTGAATTGAGGCGTCAATGGCTGGCTTGAGCTATGCCATTGGGTTACTCCTGAAGTAATCGTAAAGTTATCGAATTTAAGCAAGTTTTTACAAAGAAACGCACGTGCGTTTTCATGGCTGCGATCAAGCCCGATCCGCGAACAAGCTGGGGAATACAGATGGCTTACTCATATACTGAGAAAAAACGTATCCGTAAGGATTTTGGCAAACTGCCACATGTAATGGATGTACCTTACCTCTTGGCGATTCAGTTAGATTCCTACAGAAAGTTTACCCAGGCAGATACTTTGCCTAGCAAGCGTGATGATATGGGTTTACACGCCGCTTTCCGTTCCGTTTTTCCAATCGTCAGCTACTCAGGTAATGCGGCCCTCGAATACGTGAGCTACAACCTTGGTAAAGCCGCTTTTGATGTGAACGAATGTATTCTGCGTGGTGTTACCTACGCAGTTCCCCTGCGCGTAAAAGTTCGGTTGATTATTTACGATCGCGAATCTTCCAATAAAGCCATTAAAGATATTAAAGAACAAGAAGTGTACATGGGTGAAATTCCACTCATGACCGACAATGGTACTTTTGTTATTAACGGTACCGAGCGCGTTATCGTATCGCAATTACACCGTTCTCCTGGTGTATTCTTTGACCACGATAAAGGTAAGACTCATTCATCCGGAAAGTTGCTCTTTTCTGCGCGTATTATTCCTTACCGCGGTTCATGGTTGGATTTCGAGTTCGATCCCAAAGACTTGCTTTATGTTCGTATTGATCGTCGTCGTAAACTGCCGGCAACCATTTTGCTGCGTGCACTTGGTTTCAGTTCTCAAGAAATGCTGGCAATGTTCTTTGAAACCAGTACGTTTATTCTTGGGAAAGATGGTCAGTTCAGCTATGAGGTTGTTCCATCTCGTCTGCGTGGTGATGTAGCTACCTTTGATATTAAAGATGACAAGGGCAATATTATTGTTGAAGAGGGGCGCCGCATTACTGCGCGTCATATTCGTCAATTAGAAAAAGCTGGCGTCAATCAAATGGATGTACCTGCAGAGTATCTGCTGGGGCGCTCGCTTGCTAAAGATATTATTGATACTCGCAGCGGTGAATTGCTGTTTGAATGCAATACCGAAATTACTGCCGATGTATTGTCAAAGCTTGGCGCCGCTGGCGTAGAGCAAATTGAAACTCTCTATACGAATGAATTGGATTGTGGTGCATTTATCTCTGATACTTTGCGCGTTGATCCAACTCGCACAGCACTGGAATCACTGGTAGAAATTTATCGCATGATGCGCCCCGGTGAGCCGCCAACCAAAGAGTCTGCGGAAGCGCTGTTCCAGAACTTATTCTTCTCACAAGAGCGCTACGATCTATCTGCAGTCGGTCGCATGAAGTTCAACCGTCGTCTTGGTCGTGAAGCCGAGACGGGCGAAGGTACTCTATCGAATGACGATATCGTTGATGTGATGAAGACATTGATCTCCATCCGCAATGGTAAAGGCGTTGTGGATGATATCGATCACTTGGGTAACCGCCGTGTGCGTTCCGTAGGTGAGATGGCTGAAAACCAATTCCGTGTTGGTTTGGTACGTGTAGAGCGCGCAGTAAAAGAACGTTTATCTATGGCAGAAAGCGAAGGTTTGATGCCGCAAGATTTAATCAATGCCAAGCCGGTTGCGGCTGCGGTCAAAGAGTTCTTTGGTTCATCTCAGCTTTCACAATTTATGGATCAAAACAACCCGCTGTCAGAGATCACGCACAAGCGTCGTGTTTCTGCGCTTGGCCCAGGTGGTTTGACCCGTGAGCGTGCAGGCTTTGAAGTGCGTGACGTACATCCGACTCACTATGGTCGTGTATGTCCTATCGAAACACCTGAAGGTCCAAACATTGGTTTGATTAACTCTTTGGCTACCTATGCCCGCACTAACAATTACGGTTTCCTTGAGAGTCCGTATCGCAAAGTGATTAATGGCAAGGTAACCAATGAAATTGATTTCCTTTCGGCAATCAATGAGTCTGATTATGTCATTGCACAGGCTTCTGCAACATTGGATGACAAAGGCAATCTAACTGAAGAGTTGGTGTCGGTTCGTCACCTGAACGAATTCACCTTGAAAGCACCTGCCGATGTTCAATATATGGACGTGTCTGCGCGTCAGGTGGTTTCTGTTGCAGCATCATTGATTCCATTCCTCGAGCACGATGACGCCAACCGTGCGCTTATGGGTTCAAACATGCAGCGTCAAGCTGTACCAACTCTGCGCTCGCAAAAGCCGTTGGTTGGTACTGGCATGGAGCGGAATGTTGCTTCTGACTCTGGTGTGTGTGTGGTTGCCAAGCGTGGCGGCGTTATCGATAGCGTTGATGCTGGCCGTATAGTAGTTAAAGTACATGATGCAGAAGTTGAAGCTGGTGATGCCGGTGTAGATATCTACAACCTGATCAAATATACCCGTTCCAACCAAAATACCTGTATCAATCAGCGCCCTATTGTCAGCATGGGTGATTCAGTATCCCGTGGCGATATTCTGGCGGACGGTCCTTCCGTTGATATGGGTGAGTTGGCGCTTGGTCAAAACATGCGTATCGCCTTTATGCCGTGGAATGGTTACAACTTCGAAGATTCGATTCTGGTTTCAGAGCGCGTTGTACAAGAAGATCGCTTCACTACCATTCATATCCAGGAATTAACCTGTATCGCACGTGATACCAAGCTGGGCAGTGAAGAAATCACCGCCGATATTCCAAACGTGGGTGAGAGTGCGCTAAGCAAGCTCGATGAATCCGGCATTGTGTATATCGGTGCTGAAGTAGGCGGCGGCGATATTCTGGTTGGTAAGGTTACACCTAAAGGTGAAACCCAACTGACGCCTGAAGAAAAACTGTTGCGTGCAATCTTCGGTGAAAAAGCTTCTGACGTTAAAGATACTTCTTTGCGTGTACCCTCAAGCACCAAAGGTACTGTAATTGACGTTCAGGTTTTCACTCGCGATGGTCTTGAAAAAGATCAACGTAGTTTGGAAATTGAAAAAGCGCAATTGGATGAAGTGCGCAAAGATTTGAACGAAGAATACCGTATCGTTGAGTCTGCCACTTTCGAGCGTTTGCGTTCAGCACTGGTCGGCCAAATTGTAGCATCAGGAAAAAATGTGAAAAAAGGCGAAGCCTTGACGCATGAAGTTCTTGATGGTTTGGAGAAAGATCAGTGGTTCAAGCTGCGTATGTCTGAAGATGCTCTCAATGAGCAGATCGACCGTGCAGAAGAGCAACTGGCTGAGCGTCGCAAGATTCTTGACGAGCGTTTTGAAGATAAGAAGCGCAAGCTCTCTACTGGTGATGATCTGGCTCCGGGTGTTCTCAAGATTGTTAAGGTTTATCTTGCTATCAAACGTCGTATTCAGCCGGGCGATAAGATGGCCGGCCGTCACGGTAACAAGGGTGTTATCTCGGTAATCATGCCGATCGAAGATATGCCTTACGACGAAAATGGTGAGACTGTTGATATCGTCCTCAACCCGCTCGGCGTACCTTCACGTATGAACGTGGGGCAGGTGCTGGAAATGCACTTGGGTATGGCGGCTAAAGGCTTGGGTGTGAAGATCAACAAAATGCTGCAAGAGCAAAAAGCGATTGCTGACATTCGCGCATTCCTGGAAGAGATCTACAACAAAACCGGTGATGTTGCTGCGAAAGAAGATCTGGCATCGTTTACCGATAAAGAGATTCTCGATCTGGCCAAAAACCTGGTGGACGGTGTGCCTATGGCAACACCAGTGTTTGATGGTGCCAAAGAGCATGAAATCAAGGCATTGCTGCGTTTAGCTGGCCTGTCAGATACCGGTCAATCCGTGCTTTATGACGGACGTACTGGCGACCAGTTTACCCGCCCGGTTACTGTTGGTTATATGTACATGCTGAAGTTGAACCACTTGGTCGACGACAAAATGCATGCCCGTTCAACCGGTTCTTACAGCCTTGTTACCCAGCAACCATTGGGTGGTAAAGCGCAATTCGGTGGACAGCGTTTCGGTGAGATGGAAGTGTGGGCACTGGAAGCATACGGTGCAGCTTACACCTTGCAAGAAATGTTGACTGTTAAGTCAGATGACGTTGCGGGTCGTACCAAGATGTATAAAAACATCGTGGATGGCGATCATCGTATGGAGCCTGGCATGCCGGAATCTTTCAACGTATTGGTTAAAGAGATCCGCTCTCTGGGTATCAATATCGAGCTTGAACAAGACGATTAATTTAATCGTTTGCTCCGGCAATAGGCACTGATGCCTGTTGCCGTGTTGTGTTCCCGGCAGCAGTGCCGACAAGAATTTGCCTAGAAGTTTAATGAAAGCTCCCTTGGAGCCAACAGGAGAAAGCGCCTTGAAAGACTTACTGAATTTACTCAAGTCCCAGGGACAGGTCGAAGAATTCGACTCTATTCGTATTAGCTTGGCATCACCTGAAATGATTCGTTCCTGGTCGTTTGGCGAAGTGAAAAAGCCAGAGACCATCAACTATCGTACCTTCAAGCCTGAGCGTGAAGGTCTATTCTGCGCCAAGATCTTTGGCCCGGTAAAAGATTACGAATGCTTGTGTGGCAAGTACAAGCGTATGAAGCACCGTGGCATTATCTGTGAGAAGTGCGGTGTTGAAGTGACCTTGGCTAAAGTGCGTCGTGAGCGTATGGGCCACATCGAACTGGCTAGCCCGGTTGCACATATTTGGTTCCTGAAATCACTGCCGAGCCGTATCGGTTTGCTGCTGGATATGACCCTGCGTGATATCGAGCGTGTATTGTATTTTGAATCCTACGTAGTGACCGAGCCAGGTATGACTACGCTGGAGCGCGGTCAATTGCTCTCTGACGAGCAATACTTCGAGGCCATGGAAGAGTTCGGTGACGAATTCGAAGCGCAAATGGGTGCTGAAGCGATTCAGACCTTGATGCGTGCTATTGATCTGGAATCAGAAATTCAACGCCTGCGCGAAGAAATTCCAAATACCACCAGTGAAACCAAAATCAAAAAATACTCCAAACGCCTGAAGCTGTTGGAGGCATTCTTCTTCTCTGGCAACAAGCCTGAGTGGATGGTGATGGAAGTGTTGCCGGTATTGCCGCCAGATCTGCGTCCATTGGTTCCACTGGACGGCGGCCGCTTTGCGACTTCCGACCTGAACGATTTGTACCGTCGCGTAATCAACCGTAACAACCGTTTGAAGCGTCTGTTGGATCTGAATGCGCCGGACATTATCGTGCGCAACGAAAAGCGTATGCTGCAAGAAGCGGTAGATGCGTTGCTGGATAACGGTCGCCGTGGTCGTGCGATCACCGGTTCGAACAAGCGTCCGCTGAAATCGTTGGCAGACATGATCAAAGGTAAGCAAGGTCGTTTCCGTCAAAACCTGCTCGGTAAGCGCGTTGACTACTCCGGTCGTTCGGTAATCGTGGTAGGTCCAACCCTGCGTTTGCATCAGTGCGGCCTGCCGAAGAAAATGGCCTTGGAATTGTTCAAGCCATTTATTTTCAGCAAGCTTGAATTGCGCGGTTTGGCGACCACCATTAAAGCTGCCAAGAAAATGGTTGAGCGCGAAGAAGCTGTCGTTTGGGATATCCTCGACGAAGTAATCCGCGAGCATCCTGTGCTCCTGAACCGTGCACCAACACTTCACCGTCTTGGTATCCAGGCGTTTGAGCCAGTACTGATTGAAGGTAAGGCAATCCAGCTGCACCCGCTCGTCTGCTCTGCGTATAACGCGGATTTCGACGGTGACCAAATGGCAGTTCACGTTCCACTGACTATTGAAGCTCAGTTGGAAGCGCGCGCGTTGATGATGTCTACCAACAACATCCTGTCACCCGCATCAGGTGAGCCCATCATCGTTCCTTCGCAAGACGTGGTATTGGGCTTGTACTGGATGACTCGTGATCGTGTTAATGCCAAAGGCGAAAACATGATTTTTGCAGATACTGCAGAAGTATCACGTGCTTATTACTCCAAACAAGTCGACCTGCAAGCGCGCATCAAAGTGCGTTTGGTTGAAACACTGATTGGTGCTGAAGGCGAAAGAACCAGTGAAACCAAACTGGTAGAAACTACCGTTGGCCGCGTATTGCTGTGGGAAATCGTTCCTCCCGGCATTCCTCTGGAAATGATCAACCGCCCAATGGTTAAGAAAGCCATCTCTGCGGTTATCAACTACTGCTATCGCGTAGTGGGACTGAAGGCTACGGTTATTTTTGCTGACCGTTTGATGTACATGGGCTACGACTTCTCCACCAAGTCAGGCTCCTCTATTGGTGTTAACGACTTTACTATTCCTGCTGCCAAGGCTGAGATCATTGGTCGCGCTGATGCAGAAGTGAAAGAAATCGAAACTCAATACGCCTCTGGTCTGGTGACTCAGGGCGAGAAATACAACAAGGTCATCGATATTTGGTCTCGTGCTAACGATTTGGTTGCCAAATCGATGATGGAAGGTATTTCTAAAGAAGCTGTTATCAACCGTGATGGTGTTGAAGAATTACAGCCTTCATTCAACTCCGTATTTATGTACGCCGACTCAGGTGCGCGTGGTTCGCCCGCACAGATTCGTCAGTTGGCCGGTATGCGTGGTTTGATGGCACGTCCTGACGGCTCGATCATTGAGACCCCCATTAAGGCAAACTTCCGCGAAGGCTTGAACGTACTTCAGTACTTTATTTCTACGCATGGTGCGCGTAAAGGTTTGGCGGATACCGCATTGAAGACAGCCAACTCCGGTTACTTGACCCGTCGTTTGGTTGATGTGGCGCAGGATTTGGTGGTGACCATGCAGGATTGTGGTACCGATGAAGGTTTGACCATGTCACCAGTAATCGAAGGTGGTGATGTTATCGAATCGCTGGGTGATCGTATCCTCGGTCGTATTATCGCACGCGATGTGATTCGCCCTGGTACTGATGAGATTCTGGTTCCTGCTGGCACCATGATTGATGAAGCTTGGGTCGAGCGCGTTGAAGCAATGGGGATCGATGAGGTTCTTGTTCGCTCACCGATTACCTGTGAGGCGCGCAGTGGCATCTGTTCTATGTGTTATGGTCGCGACTTGGCTCGTGGTCATCGCGTCAATGTGGGTGAGGCGGTTGGTGTTATTGCTGCTCAGTCAATCGGTGAGCCAGGCACCCAGCTGACAATGCGTACCTTCCACATTGGCGGTGCGGCATCGCGAGCGTCTGCTGCCGATAGCGTGCAGGTAAAACAAGAAGGTACTGTACGTTTACTCAACGTTAAAGTTGTTAGTAACCCTGCAGGCAACTTGGTTGCTGTATCTCGTTCGGGTGAGTTGGCAATTGCTGATGCCAGTGGTCGCGAGCGCGAGCGTTACAAGATCCCTTATGGTGCATTAATCACCGTTAAGGATGGCGAGGCAGTTAAAGGTGGCCAAGTTATCGCTAAATGGGATCCGCATACTCACCCCATCGTATCGGAAGTGGCAGGTACTGTTGCCTTCTCTGGCATGGAAGATGGTCTTTCTATTCGTCGTCAGACCGATGAGTTGACTGGCCTGAGTTCGATTGAGGTGTTGGATCCTGCTGAACGCCCATCTGCGGGTAAGGATTTGCGCCCTGCAGTAACCTTGGTTGATAGCAAAGGTAAAGAGTTGTTCCTGGCCAATACCAATGTACCCGCGCATTACATGTTGCCAGCTAAGGCGATTTTGAGCATCAACAATCATGACATCATTAATGTTGGTGACATTATTGCTCGTATCCCGCAAGAGGGTTCCAAGACTCGCGACATCACCGGTGGTCTGCCGCGCGTTGCTGACTTGTTTGAAGCGCGTCGTCCGAAAGAGCCGTCAATCCTGGCGGAAATCTCCGGTACTGTGAGCTTTGGTAAAGAAACTAAGGGCAAGCGTCGTTTGATCATCACCCCTGTGGATGGTCAATTGTTGCCAGATGGTTCAACCCACTACGAAGTGTTGATCCCTAAGCACCGTCAGCTGACTGTGTTTGAGGGGGAGATGGTGGCCAAGGGTGAAGTTGTATCTGATGGTCCAAGCAATCCGCACGATATTTTGCGCCTGCAAGGTGTTGAAGCTCTGGCTCGTTATATTACTAACGAAATTCAGGATGTTTACCGCTTGCAGGGGGTGAAAATCAACGACAAGCACATTGAGACCATTGTGCGTCAAATGTTGCGTAAAGTTGAAATTACCACCATGGGCGATTCAACCTTCGTTAAAGGCGAGCAAGTTGAATATAACCAACTGCTGGAAGAAAACGAAAAGCTGCGTGCTGAAGCTCGCCAGCCTGCAAATTACGAGCGTCAATTGCTCGGGATTACCAAGGCATCTCTGGCGACAGAATCGTTTATTTCGGCTGCCTCTTTCCAAGAGACAACACGTGTTCTTACCGAAGCAGCAGTAACCGGAAAGAAAGATGCGTTGCGCGGTTTGAAAGAGAACGTGGTGGTTGGTCGATTGATTCCGGCTGGTACAGGTTTGGCCTATCACTCAGATCGCAAACGCCGCCGCGAAGCTGCTCAAGTACACGATGTGGGCGTGAGTGCTGAAGATGTTGAAGCAGCATTAACCGAAGCATTGAAATCAAGCATCGGCTAATGCTTGATTAATGGGGCGCATCTTGTGCGCTCCGGGGCTCTATCCCAAGCAAGACTGACAATGTCAGTCTTGCTTTTTTATCGGCTAGATTTATGTGTTGGCCAGTAAATAAGCGGACTTTGCCTTGACGGTGGGGAAGTGCATCTTTACAATGCGCCACCCACTTTTTCCTGAGTGGGAAGCTGGGCTATGCCAATCGGGCTCGTCCGCTTTCTTAACCTTGCCTTTGTTAATAAAGGCGTTTTTTATCTATGGAGTTAGTTTTCATGCCGACGATCAATCAGTTGGTTCGTAAGCCAAGAAAACGTATCGTAGACAAGAGCGATGTTCCTGCTCTGCAAGGCAATCCGCAAAGACGCGGTGTTTGCACTCGCGTTTATACGACTACACCTAAAAAGCCAAACTCAGCATTGCGTAAAGTATGCCGTGTTCGTTTGACTAATGGTTTTGAGGTGTCTTCCTATATCGGCGGTGAAGGCCATAACTTGCAAGAGCACAGCGTGGTGCTGATCCGTGGCGGTCGTGTAAAAGACTTGCCAGGTGTGCGTTACCACACTGTACGCGGTTCACTGGATACTTCCGGTGTTGCCAAGCGTAGACAAGGTCGCTCCAAGTACGGTGCAAAACGTCCTAAGTAATGCTTGCGGGCGGATGTTTTATCCGCCATTTGCATTTAGTGCGTTAATGTTTTCGGTTTACCACCGAGTAAGGCCAAGCAAACTTAAAACAATTGGGTTTTTAGTGTTGTCTTGGAAAATCCCTGAAGAGAGGCTTTTGATATGCCAAGAAGACGAGTCGTCGCCAAACGCGACACGCTGCCGGATCCAAAATACGGTAACGTGACTCTGGCGAAATTTATGAACCACGTAATGATTAGTGGTAAGAAATCGGTAGCAGAGCGCATTATTTATGGCGCGATGGATATCGTTAAAACCAAATTGAATCGTGATCCTCTGGAGGTTTTCTCCGAGGCCCTCGAAAATATCGCTCCGCTGGTTGAGGTTAAATCTCGCCGTGTGGGTGGTGCAACTTACCAAGTTCCAGTTGAGGTTCGTGCTTCTCGCCGTACCGCTCTGGCAATGCGTTGGTTGGTGGATTACTCGCGTAAGCGTGGTGAGAAATCAATGCCTGCGCGTTTGGCGGGTGAGTTGATGGATGCTGCACAGGGTAAAGGTGCTGCGGTTAAGAAGCGTGAAGATGTTCACCGCATGGCAGAGGCGAACAAGGCGTTCTCTCACTTCCGTTTCTAAGGCGGCGTGGCTTCAAACTTCCTGTGAAAAGCAAAGGCAGCAAGGCTGCCTTTGCTTTTATAGTGAATAGCTAATCGGGGAATAGAGTAGTGGCACGTAAAACTCCAATCACACGCTATCGTAATATTGGCATCTGCGCCCACGTTGATGCGGGTAAAACGACAACTACAGAGCGCGTATTATTTTATACCGGCTTGTCTCACAAAATTGGTGAGGTCCATGACGGTGCAGCAACTACCGACTGGATGGTGCAAGAGCAAGAGCGCGGCATCACTATTACTTCCGCTGCTGTGACTACATTCTGGAAAGGAATGGCGGGCCAATTTGATGAGCATCGCATTAATGTAATTGATACGCCTGGGCATGTTGACTTCACCATTGAGGTGGAGCGCTCTCTGCGTGTGTTGGATGGTGCTGTGGTGGTGCTGTGTGGTTCTTCCGGGGTGCAGCCGCAAACCGAAACCGTGTGGCGTCAAGCAAACAAATATGAAGTTCCGCGAATTGTATTCGTGAACAAAATGGATCGTACTGGTGCTGGCTACATGCGTGTGGTCGAGCAGCTGAAGACCCGGTTGGGGGCTAACCCGGTTCCGTTGCAGATGACTATTGGTGCAGAGGATGAGTTTCGTGGTGTGGTCGATCTGGTTAAGATGCGCGCCATTATCTGGAATGAAGAAGATCAGGGTATGACCTTCAGCTATGAGGAGATTCCCGCGGAGCTGCAGGCAACTTGTGAAAAAATGCGTGAGTTTTTAATCGAGTCCGCCGCTGAGTCCAGCGAAGAGTTGATGGAAAAATATTTGGGCGGCGAAGAGCTGACCGAAGAGGAAATTAAAGCGGGAATCCGTGCGCGAACTTTGGCGAATGAGATTATTCCTGTTATTGGTGGTTCGGCCTTTAAAAATAAAGGCGTTCAAGCAATGCTTGATGCGGTTATCGATTATTTGCCGGCGCCAACCGAAGTTAAGGCTATTGAGGGTGTATTAGAGGATGGTGAGACCATTGCTACTCGCAAGGCGAGTGATGATGAGCCCTTCTCTGCGTTGGCTTTTAAGATTGCTACAGATCCTTTTGTAGGGACGTTGACTTTCTTTCGTGTTTATTCCGGTACGCTGCAGTCAGGCGATATGGTCTTAAATTCGGTAAAAGGTAAAAAAGAGCGTGTTGGTCGTATGGTGCAAATGCATGCTAACCAGCGCCAAGAGATTAAAGAGGTGTTAGCAGGTGATATTGCTGCTGGCATAGGTTTTAAAGACTGTACTACTGGTGACACCTTATGTGCGCTGGATGATGTCATTATTCTTGAGCGTATGGACTTTCCGGAGCCTGTGATTCATGTCGCGGTTGAGCCGAAAACCAAAGCAGATCAGGAAAAAATGGGTGTCGCTCTGGGTAAGTTGGCGCAAGAGGATCCTTCCTTTCGTGTGCGTACTGATGAGGAGACGGGCCAAACAATCATTGGCGGGATGGGTGAGTTGCATCTCGACATTATTGTTGATCGCATGCGCCGCGAGTTTGGTGTCGAAGCCAATATAGGAAAGCCCCAGGTGGCTTATCGTGAGGCAATCCGTAACACCTGTGAGATTGAGGGCAAGTTTGTTCGTCAATCTGGTGGTCGTGGCCAATATGGGCACTGTTGGATTCGTTTCTCTCCCGGTGCTGATGAAAGTGCAGAAGGTTTGGAATTTGTTAATGAAGTAATTGGTGGTGTGGTTCCAAAGGAATTTATACCGGCAATTCAAAAGGGTATCGCTGAGCAGATGCAAAATGGCGTGCTGGCCGGCTACCCTCTGTTAGGTTTAAAAGCGGTTGTGTTTGACGGCTCCTACCATGATGTTGATTCGTCAGAGATGGCATTTAAGATTGCTGCATCTATGGCGACCAAGAAGCTGGCTCAAAAAGGTGGCGCGGTACTGCTGGAGCCAATTATGAAGGTTGAGGTGGTTACACCAGAGGCCAACATGGGTGATGTGGTTGGCGATCTCAATCGTCGTCGCGGCATGATTCTGGGTATGGATGAAAGTCCGATGGGTAAGGTGATTGATGCGGAGGTGCCGTTGGCTGAAATGTTTGGCTACGCCACCTCGCTGCGCTCTGCCACCCAAGGGCGAGCAACCTATACCATGGAATTTTTGAAGTATCAGGAGGCTCCTCGCAATGTGGCTGAAGAGTTTATTGCGAAGGGCAGAGTGCAAAGAGACGAAGAATAGTTTCGATATTTCATCTACATAGAGGAATTGAAAAGTGGCTAAAGAGAAGTTTGAACGTAACAAGCCCCACGTCAACGTGGGCACCATTGGTCACGTTGACCACGGTAAAACCACTCTGACTGCAGCGCTGACTCGCGTTTGTGCAGAAAGCTGGGGTGGCGCGTTTGTTGGTTATGATGGTATCGATAACGCACCTGAAGAAAAGGCGCGTGGTATTACCATTAATACCTCTCACGTGGAATATGACTCACCAACTCGCCACTATGCGCACGTTGACTGCCCAGGCCACGCCGACTATGTGAAGAACATGATCACCGGTGCTGCCCAGATGGATGGTGCAATCCTGGTGTGTGGTGCAACTGATGGTCCAATGCCACAAACTCGTGAGCACATCCTGCTGTCTCGTCAGGTAGGTGTTCCTTACATCGTGGTATTCCTGAACAAGGCTGACTTGTTGGCGGAAGACTGTGGTGGTGTAGGTACTGAAGAGTACAACGAAATGTTGGAATTGGTAGAAATGGAGCTGCGTGAGCTGCTGTCTACCTATGACTTCCCCGGTGATGACACCCCAATTATTGCTGGTTCTGCGCTGATGGCGTTGAACGGTGAAGATGAAAACGGTTTGGGTACCTCTGCGGTACGTAAACTGGTTGAGTCCTTGGACAGCTACATCCCTGAGCCAGTGCGTGCTATCGATCAACCATTCCTGATGCCAGTAGAAGATGTGTTCTCTATCTCTGGTCGCGGTACTGTAGTAACTGGTCGTGTAGAGCGTGGTGTTGTTAAAGTGGGTGAAGAGATCGCGATTGTTGGTCTGAAAGACACCGTTAAAACCACCTGTACTGGTGTTGAAATGTTCCGCAAGTTGCTCGACGAAGGTCGTGCCGGTGAGAACGTTGGTGTTCTGTTGCGTGGTACCAAGCGTGATGACGTTGAGCGTGGTCAAGTTCTGTGTAAGCCGGGTTCAGTGACTCCACACACCAAGTTTGAATCAGAAGTGTACGTATTGTCTAAAGAAGAAGGTGGTCGTCACACTCCATTCTTTAAAGGTTACCGTCCACAGTTCTACTTCCGTACCACTGACGTAACTGGTGCGGTGGAATTGCCGGAAGGCGTAGAAATGGTAATGCCAGGCGACAACATTAAAATGGTTGTTACCTTGATTCACCCAATCGCGATGGAAGATGGTTTGCGTTTTGCTATCCGTGAAGGTGGTCGTACTGTTGGTGCTGGCGTTGTAGCCAAAATCATTCAGTAATTAATATGGAGGGCGGTTTCTCCGCCCTCTATTTGCTTCTGTTATGTTAGGCCAGTAGTTCAATTGGTAGAGCACCGGTCTCCAAAACCGGGTGTTGGGGGTTCGAGTCCCTCCTGGCCTGCCAAATTTCATGAAGGTTTCCTGCGATAATGAATGCAAATACCGAAGAAAAAGTTTATCGACTTGACGCATTAAAATGGCTCTTGGTTTTTGCAGTAATTGCTGTTGGTGTAGTTGGTAATTCTCATTTTTCTGCTGAATCGATTCTCTATCGTGCATTAGGTCTTATAGTGCTTGCAGCTATCGCTGTTGCAATTGCGTTGCAGACTGCAAAAGGTGCTGCGATATCAGATGTTGTACGTGGTGCGCTTGTTGAGCTGCGTAAAGTTGTTTGGCCTACTCGCCAAGAAACCAATCAAACAACCCTTATTGTATTGGCTGTTGTTTTTGTAATGGCAATCATTCTTTGGTTGCTTGATACTCTATTTGGTTTTGTTGCCTCAAGTATCATAGGATAGATTGGTATGGCTAAGCGCTGGTATGTTGTTCATGCTTATTCTGGGTATGAGAAAAAAGTTGCGCTTTCCTTGCGTGAGCGCGTCGCGTTGTATGGCATGGAAGAAAGTTTCGGTGAGATTTTGGTTCCCACTGAAGAAGTAGTTGAAATGCGGGGCGGCCAAAAACGCAAAAGTGAGAGAAAGTTTTTCCCGGGATATGTTTTGGTACAAATGGAGTTGAATGATGATACTTGGCACTTGGTAAAAGATACGCCACGAGTCATGGGTTTTATCGGTGGTAAGGCTGACCAACCTGCACCTATCACGGAAAAAGAAGCGGAAGCCATTTTGCGTCGTGTAGACGACTCAATAGAGAAACCGAAGCCAAAAACAATTTTCGAGCCGGGTGAAATGGTTCGTGTGATTGATGGGCCTTTTAATGATTTCAATGGCGTTGTCGAAGAAGTAAATTACGATAAAAATAAGCTTCGCGTTGCGGTGTTGATATTTGGTAGATCTACACCAGTTGAATTGGAATTTGGTCAGGTAGAAAAAACTTAATGTTCTGAAGTTTTAATGCCCCTCTTCATCATGTTATGAAGAGGGGTTTTCGTGTCTCAGTCAAAGGCTGAGGCGGGGAGCCTGAGACGCTAGTTTTTGCCAAAAAGCTAGTCGAGGCGCTAATACCCATAGGGGAGTTATATCATGGCAAAGAAAGTAACCGCTTACGTTAAGCTGCAAGTTGCAGCTGGTAAGGCAAACCCAAGTCCTCCAGTAGGTCCGGCTCTTGGTCAACACGGCGTAAATATCATGGAGTTCTGTAAAGCATTTAATGCTCAGACTCAAGGTATGGAAGTTGGTTCTCCTGTCCCTGTGATTATCAGTGTGTACAGTGATCGTAGCTTCACGTTCGTAATGAAAACACCGCCAGCATCTTTCTTGTTGAAAAAAGCTGCAGGTATTACCAGTGGTAGTGGTCGTCCTAACACAAACAAAGTTGGAAAAGTAAATCGTGCTCAGCTCGAAGCTATTGCAACTACAAAACTGGCCGATTTGACTGCTGCTGATATGGATGCTGCTGTGCGTACTATCGCAGGTTCTGCGCGTTCAATGGGTCTGGAAGTGGAGGGCGTATAACATGGCAAAAATTACTAAGCGTCAACGTGCAATCAACGAGAAAGTTGATTCCAGCAAGCAGTATTCAATTGAAGATGCTGTTGCGCTGTTAAAAGAGCTGTCTACTGTGAAATTTGCAGAGACAGTAGATGTATCCATAAGCTTGGGCATTGATCCTCGTAAATCAGATCAGTCTGTGCGTGGTGCAACTACGCTGCCTCACGGTAACGGCAAGTCTGTGCGTGTTGCTGTATTTACTCAAGGTGCAAATGCTGAAGCGGCAAAAGCAGCTGGAGCAGAGTACGTAGGTATGGATGATTTGGCTGCAGAAATCAAAGCCGGCAAAATGGATTTTGATGTTGTTATTGCTAGCCCGGATGCAATGCGAGTTGTTGGTCAGCTTGGTCAGGTTTTGGGGCCACGTGGTCTGATGCCTAACCCAAAAACCGGCACAGTAACCCCGGACGTATTAACTGCTGTTAAAAATGCTAAGGCTGGTCAGGTTCGTTATCGCGCCGAGAAAGGCGGTATTGTACATGGTGGCTTGGGTAAAATTTCTTTTGATACTATCGCGATCAAAGAAAACCTTGAGGCATTGGTTGCTGATTTGAAAAAATCCAAACCAGCCACATCGAAAGGTATTTACCTGAAGAAAATTTACTTGAGTACGACTATGGGCCCAGGCCTGGTAATCGACCAAGCATCACTTGCCGTTTAATTTGCGAGTGGAAAGAACTTTGGGGTCCACTATTTTAGTGGGCCGTCAAAGACCGTAGGTGTCTGGACAACAAGTTCATACTAAATACCCTACGCAGATGG
>Ga0307408_100000810_pt1 | contig 25013 bp, 18 predicted proteins | sample 322Cmetagenome_FD_202116 | JGI IMG/M metagenome (GOLD analysis project Ga0307408, IMG submission 202116) | Maize rhizosphere microbial communities from greenhouse at UC Davis, California, United States - 322HYB-C-3 | ecosystem: Host-associated > Plants > Roots > Rhizosphere > Soil | place... | reverse complement strand
ATTAATAGTGGCACCATTCGAACCGTAACGGCAATGGTCACATCAAACTAAAATGGCATCATTTGAACCGAAATAACTGGCATCATCTAACCGAAATGGCTGGCACCATTCGAACCATAATATCCAATAATGTTAAAATTAGATATAAGAAAGTCTACAATTGGTTAAAAAAGGGGCTTGAAATGTCTAATTTCCAGAGTGACAAAACACTCTTCAATGCGATCTTGCGTAATGTTACAGGAAGTCGGAAATGGATATTACCGATTGCAACTTCTTTTGTTTGAGCACCAGAAGACCAAGTTTCTGTAGTAATAAGGATATGTGCCTTACCTTCCCACGGTATAATCCGCTTGCTTGGTAAATAATCGAATAAAGTACGAAGCCGCTTATCGTTAATAAGTTAAGTGATTGAAGTTTTAAATGTTCAAATACGCCTTAATATCATATCTAAAAGAATAACCATTCGAAAATGGACGGTTTTACCAATCGGTTTATCGATAATAAATTCGAAATTACTCGCAGCAGGGCAGAGATAAGGAGGCCGTCATTTACAGCTCAGGTAAAGATGGCCTTCAAAATATATATTGCATAAAATTCAATCTGATTTACACCAGGCTTTAGCTCAAGGGGCCCCTGTTTGAGCTTTACAGCTTTACTGTTATATTTTATTCCAAACAGCGCTTGCTCGGGCACTATAAGCTCTCCGGTCATTCCATTGGGCAGCACATGGTAAATATTTTGCGGTCCTTTCCAGTCAATTTATACTCCCCGGAAACAGCGCTTGCTTCCATTAGATAAGTTCAGTTATCAACCAATGCACCCACTTTATCTACATTGTCGAGAAAAATATTGCAGTCGCATAGCGCACGGAACAATGGGCGTCCGGACCGTAATCCATCCTAATAATTTAACAAAGGGTCAACAATGTTCTGGTTTCCTCTTGCTATTTGCTGGGGGTCTACCGGAAGGCGGCTCAGGGATGTAATAGGCCAGTATGTCCATAACTCATCTCCTGCTAAAAAAGCAGGGTTAGCATAAATATCATTCTCGTTGGGTAGTATGAATAGCAGGTAAATAAATATTTTTCGGCTTCATTATTTATGAAGCACTAAAAATGAACAACAAAATCTTTTTCGAGCAACAAATGAAATACAAATCAAACTATAAACAACTGAATTCCAGCGACTTAAAAAAACTATTTCCCAATACAAAAAGTCAATACGTTTTGAATATCAACAACTTACTAGTCAAAAGATACAAATAGGCGAAAAACAAAAATCGCTCCTTTTAACCTAAAATACATAGCGCTGTTTAAGCCAATTAAAAGAAGATATCTTTAAGTTTTATGAATCAGCTTTTACAATTAACTATGTACATCTTCTATTTCTGCCCTAAAGGCTTTGTTCCTGTGCAACCTTAAAGTCTTGCATCAACGAACTCTTTATCAAGTTTACCTTTCACATCGTACACTACACAATCTTCACGTTTCCGAATGTCTAAGTGCTGAAATTCTTTGTGGGAAACCGCCATTACCAGCCCGGAATATTGAGCCAAATCGGGAACGGTATCACCCGAAAGCATTTCTAATCCAAACTCACGTATTACTTCTTCTGGATTAGCCCACGGATCGAAAATGTCCACATCAATATCAAACGAGCGCAATTCATCAACTATGGATATTACTTTAGAGTTCCTTATATCTGGACAGTTCTCTTTAAAAGTAACCCCCATAATCAACACTTTCGAATTAATTACTTTGATATTTTTCCGCATCATTAGCTTTACCAACTCCATCGCAACGTGTTTTCCCATACCATCGTTCAAACGACGGCCAGCTAGAATTATCTCTGGATGGTAACCTACCTCCTGGGCTTTTTGTGCAAGGTAATAAGGGTCTACGCCAATACAATGTCCCCCTACCAATCCGGGTTTAAAAGAAAGAAAATTCCATTTAGTTCCGGCAGCTTCCAGCACCTCATGCGTATCAATTCCAAGCAAATTAAAAATCTTTGCTAATTCATTTACAAAAGCGATGTTTATATCCCGTTGTGAGTTTTCAATTACTTTAGCCGCTTCTGCTACACGAATACTAGATGCTTTAAATGTTCCTGCAGTTATTATAGACTTGTAAAGCTGATCCACATACTCTGCTGCTTCCGCATTACTTCCAGATGTTACTTTTAGTATTTTAGTTATTGTATGCTCTTTATCGCCTGGGTTTATCCTTTCGGGAGAATAGCCGGCATAAAAATTAATATTTAATTTAAGTCCTGAAATTTTCTCTAAAACAGGGATGCACTCGTCCTCTGTAACCCCAGGGTAAACAGTACTTTCATAAATAACCACATCGCCTCGTTTCAATACAGTTCCAACTGTTTCGCTGGCTTTTAGCATTGGTGTAAGTACTGGCCTGTTGTGCTTATCTGTAGGCGTAGGCACCGTCACAATAAAAATATTACATCCCTTAATAGAAGCAATGTCTGAAGAAGGCAAGAATCCGAATGGACGCTCTTCTTCAGAAGAAGAAAGTACTGAATTCAGTTCATCATTACCGATCTCCAGCGTGCTGTCCTTTCCACTAATCAATTCCATTACACGGTTTGCATTTATATCAAACCCAATGACGCGGTATTTTTTGGACAAGGCAACAGCTAAGGGTAATCCTACGTATCCAAGCCCGATAACGGCAATTCGGGAACCAGCTAAAGGTGTTAAAGCGTCAATACTACTCACTTCTGTACTATTTAAATTATTTTTCCATTTGACCGATCAAGGCCTTAAACTGAGCAGCTAAGAATTTCAAAGAAAACTTATCCATACTCTCAAAACTTTAACCAAAACCGTCTAATTAATTTGAACAGGTTCATAATGTAAACTCACAGAAAAACGCCCTAACTCTATTTTCTCCGCTTCTGCAATTTTTCTCAGCAATATCTCATTAGTATCATTTATATAATTTGTAGAAACCACCACCATGTCTGCTTTCTTTATCCTGCAAACCTCCTCCAACATATCTATTCCACCATAAACCTTAAACCCATATAGATACATATTATGTTTAGAAATATCATCATCAATCCAGGCTACTGGTTTAAGTTTGTGGCTTTTATTATGCATCAGTTCCTTAATAAGCAGGTATCCTCCATCACCGGCTCCATAAATAACTACTCTTCTGTTGTACTGTTCTGAGGCTTGAAATAATTCGATAAGCCAACGGTAAATAAGCCGGGTAAAGATTACACCAGTGAAGGTGAGCAGAAAATCCATCAAAAAGAAAAACAGTGAATAGGTCCCCACCTTACCCTGAAAAAAAATAACCACGGCAAGTATCAATGTTGCCAAAATGGTTGCTATAAAATACCCAGACAATTCCATAATGGCCATATATCTCCACATCCTGTAATACAGGTTAAAAAGATAAAAAAGCGACATTTTTACGAAAATGAACAAACCAAGTGTAAAATAATCTTCGCCATGAATGTTGTGCATACTTTCAACTGCTATCAAAAAAGAACAATAGATGATAGAAATGTCGATAAAAATGCCAGAGATTAATTTTTTATGAAAAAGAAAAAAACGAAGTAACAGGTTATCGCCCGATTTCTGCCCTCTGTACCGCAAATAGGCCAGCTTTTCCTCTGATTCATTATATACTTTCACTTTCGATAGTACAATCGAAAAAAAGCCTGAAAAGATCGTAAGTAGCAATACGCACAATAACAGGTTATTAATTTGAGTCTTATACATCAGGATACAAAGGACTCCCCAAACAGCACTAATTGCGTAAAGTATGATCACAGCCTTTCGCTCTGTTAAACCCAGCGCAACCAAACGATGTGAAGTATGGTCTTTACCTCCCTGATCAATTCGTCTGCCTGCAACTATGCGTTTTATAGTAACAAGGGTTGTATCCATAATAGGAATAGCCATAAGGCTGATCGGCACAAGCAGCATTAGCACAGCGGAAGAAGAACCAAGTTTCCCCTGAACGCTTATGCTTAAAAAGCAAAGAGAGAAACCAAGGAAAAGACTTCCTGAATCGCCCATAAAAATCTTTGCTGGCTTAAAGTTATAAAGTAAAAACCCTGCTGATGCGCCTGCAAGCGCAAACGCCATCGAAGCGATAGCATTGTCTCCGTTAGCAATGCCTAGTATACCCGAAATAATTGCAATAATAGTGGATATACCTGCAGAAAGGCCATCCATATTATCCAAAAGATTAATTGCATTTGTTATTCCGATCACCCAAAAAAACGTGAGCGGGATGCCTGCCCAACCCAGCAATCCGCCTCCAAAGTTAAAACCGCAATAAAGGAGAATAAAAGCACAAATTACCTGTGCAAACAACTTTATTACGGGCTTAATGCTTTTAAAGTCATCAAACAAGCCAACCAGAAACATGATCAGGCTCGCTAAATAAACTGCAGTATTTGCCCCTTCTATAGTACTAAAGAGAACTGCAATGCTATAGGAAAGAAAGATTGCAATCCCCCCCATTAATGCAGTAGGTTCCTGATGCCAGCGGTCTACACGTGGTGCAACAACCCAGTTTTTATACCTCGCCAGCCTAATTACGCACGGAGTGAACAGAATACAGAGCGTAAAAGAAGCCAGACCAATAAGATACGGACTTGAAAAAACAAGTAAATGTATTCCCATTAAGCAATTTTAACGCTGAATTTTTCTTCCAGAACTTTTTTAATCCCTATTTCTATTGGAAGAAGTTCACGATCTAAAATTTGTTTCATTTGCGAATTATCAGGTTGTCTTCTCGTCATATCACCTTCTTTAAGAGCAGGCATATGAACTATTTTCGATAGTGAACCGGTAATGGATATTATCAACTCAGCCAGAGCAAGCATAGATATTTCTATGGAACTGCCGATATTGATTACTCCATTTATTAGCAATCCTTGTTCGAATATAGCTAAGGTAGCTTCTATATTATCGTCTACATAACATAACGTTCTGGTCTGCCTTCCATTCCCGTAAATTGTAATATCTTCATTATCCAGCGCAGCCTTTATAAATTTAGTTACCACGAAGTCTGTGCTTTGCTTAGGTCCGTAGGTATTAAAAAAACGGAAAATTGTATAATCCAGGCCATACTCTTGCTGATAGGATTTAAAAAATGCTTCTCCTATATTTTTAACAATTGCATACGGTAGTCTTGAATTCAAGGGAGTGGTATGTTCGTTTTGAGGAAACTCTACCGGCTCGCCGTAAACTTCTGATGATGACGAATAAAAAACACGTTTAACTCCTGTATTTTTAGATAAAGACAAGATGTTTTTAATACCTTCTATATCTCGTAGCACTCCGATAGGATTTTGCAATGTACGTGCTACACCAACCATGGCTGCATAATGAAACACATAGTCGAATTTATAAGCTAAAACGATTGAAGATATCTCCTGGTACTCATTGACATCGGCCTTGATAAAATTGAAATTTTTATGGGAGCTGTCCGGTAACTTTTCAACCGAACCAGTAGAAAGATTGTCGACCACGACAATAAAATATTTTTCATTTTTAACCAGTTTGCAAGCTAATTCGCTTCCAACATTACCGGCTCCTCCTGTTATTAAAATTTTTATCATTCTTACTGCTTTTTAATCGATCTCTAACTGTTATTTATAATAAACTCGCATATAACATTTCCATGTCGTTTACTAAGCGCTTATATGAATAATTTTGAAAAATAGCTTCCTCACCTTTATGTGCCAAACGCTCGCGTAAGGTTTTGCTGGTGATAAGATTATATAACTTTTCGGTAAATTCCTTAGCGTCCAGGCTTGATAGAATGCCATTAACGTTATCCTGCACTACATCTCCAATTCCTCCTACGTTTGTGCATATAACTGATCTTCCTGAAGCCAATGCTTCAATAATACTAACCGGAGTACCTTCATTCAAAGAAGTTAAGGCTATTATATCTGATCCGGCGTTAATTACATCGATATCTTTTCTCCACGAAGTAAGTATGACGGTTGCTTTGTAATTATCGTCCCCGGGTAAGCAAATAGAGATACCTTGTTCTTTTAAGGAGGTCACAATGTCAGCCATCAATTCTCCATCCCCAACAAAAAAGAACTTTACCTTTAAGTGAGGGTAGTTATCCTTTAGATTTTTTATCGATTGAATTAAAAGCAAATGATTTTTTACCGAAGTCAATCTTCCTGTGATACTTATAACAACAGTTTGTTCATCAATACCATAAAATTCACGGAACTGTTTGCGTTTATCTTCCCTGTTAAATCTGAATTTTTCCAGATCAAACCCCAATTTTATAACATGGATCTTATCGGCAGGAGCAATTTTATATTTTTCAGCCAGATCCTTTTTCTGCATTTCGCTTATGGCTATAATGGCATCGCTAACAGAACATAGATACCTCTCGACCCCTAAAAATACTTTGGTTTTTAAAGGTGAAAAATAGCCATCGAAAACATTGCCATGATAAGTGTGAAGTATTTTGGGACGTTGTGATGATCTGTATGCGGCCAGTCGTCCTAAAGCACCGGCTTTAGCGGCGTGGGTATGAACGATATCTGGCTTATATTGTCTTATTTTCTCGCTGATTGCCCTGTATGCAGAAATGTCGTTTCGAAAATTAATCTGCCTGTGCATATCAGGAACGAATTCGTAACCAACCCCCAGATCCTTCAATACATATTCAGAACTACCTTCATAAGGTTCTCTTATGCCAGCCAATACATTTGTCTCATAAGTCTGATTGATAAACTTTGAGAGATAAGCAACATTATAAGTGGGGCCACCGATGTTTAGCCGGTTTATTATTCGCAAAATTTTAGGCATTGGCTATAAAGTTGTCAACATACCACTTTTGAAAACAAAACAATGTCCAGAGCTTCCAGGAATGATCTGCTTTAAGAGAAATATGCTCATCTAATAGTTTTCTAATATAACTAACATTTAATAAATTATGCTGCTCTAAGTTCTCAACAGACAATATTTGGTTTATCTCCTGTTTCATTTCGCCCCGGAACCAATCGCCTACAGGTATTTCAAAGCCTGATTTAGGCGCATTAAAAAAATTATCGGGTAAGAGATTTTTAAACGTATCCTTAAGTATTCTTTTCTTATTATTTCCGTCAATAAGATACCCATCGGGGATTTTGTAGGTAAACTCCATTAGGCGATGATCTAAAAAAGGACTCCGGCATTCCAAAGATGACAGCATGCTAGCCCTGTCTACCTTTACAAGCATATCGCCTTCAAGAGATATAATTTTATCGATGTGCCTTAACTGCTTTAATTCATCAAAAGAAGTATTTACAGCTTTAAGCTCCTTTTTAAGAAGTAATTTATAGTCGGTAAGATGCTCCGGATTTATAAGTTTTGTTAATTCAGCATCCTGAAAACCCAGGGAAAGCAAATTTAAATGACTATCAACCAAATTCAAATCAACAGAGGCAAGCATTTTCCCTGCTTTTGTAAATATAGATTTACTTGATTTCCCTGTCAGCAAAGATTGCATGAAAGGCATCCCAGATAAGCCCTCTTTTACTATACCGGGAACATATTTCTGATATAGCTTTCGGTACCGTATGCTCATATATTTATTATACCCGCCAAAAACCTCATCCCCTCCATCGCCAGTTATGGCTACTTTTACATGTTTAGCCGTTTTCTGAGCTATAAAATAAGTAGGGATGCATGAAGAATCGGCAAATGGTTCATCATAGTTGAGTACGAGGTTGTTTACCTGATTGTACAGGTCTTCATAGTTAAGTCTATATTCGTGATGTTCTGAACCAACATGGTCGGCAACGAGTTTTGCCCGGGCAGACTCATCGTACTTTTTATTTTTAAATCCAACAGAAAAGGTTTTAATTTTTTCTGTTGATATTTTGGACATAATTGCTGCAATAATAGTCGAATCAACACCTCCGCTTAGAAAAACGCCAAGGGGCACATCGGCAATCATTCTCTTTTCTACAGATTCGAAAAGAAGTTGCTCTGTAGTGCGTTTTGCTTCAGAATAAGTTATTGAAGGATCAACGTCTACATTGCTATCAATATCCCAATAGCATTTCTCTTCCTTTTCGAGGGTTTCCGTATCGATCTTTATAAAATATCCTGGCCTTAGTTTTTGTACATCTTCATAAATAGTATAAGGGGCTGGAATATAGGTTAGTGCGAAATAGACATTTAATGCTTCTTTATTGATTTTCTTAAGTTTCGGGAACAACCTGATTATGCTTTTAAGCTCTGAAGCATATACTACCTTATCTTTATCATGATGAAAATAAAGGGGCTTCTCTCCAAATCTGTCCCTGGCAATAAATAAGGTTTTATTTTCCAGATCGTGAATAGAGAAGGCGAACATTCCATTAAGTTTATGCAGACAATCTGAGCCATAAGTTTCGTATAAACTAAGAATTACTTCGGTGTCTGACGAGGTTTTGAAATGAACTCCTTTTTGCTCCTGTTCAGCTTTAAGTTCTTTATAGTTATAGATCTCTCCATTAAAAACGATTGTTATCGTACCATTTTCATTCTGAATTGGTTGTTTGCCATGTTCAAGATCTATAATTGAAAGCCGGCGCATGCCCATACCCAGCCTATTTCCATAAAGATAAAATCCGTCATCATCCGGGCCGCGATGTATGATCAGGTTATTCATTATACTTAACTGTTCGCTAAGCTCATTGCTTTCCTGTTTAAAAAGCAGCCCGTTAATACCGCACATTTTAAATTATTAAAGTATCGAAAAACATCAGATAAATTCTCTTCTCCAGAGAAACCTCAAATGCAATATTTAATTTAAGGGTTAAATTGCCCAGACTGCAATTTATAAAAAGAAGATTACTCTAATTAAGAAATTTGAATTGATTAAGCTTTTTTTAATATCTGCTTAAAGTGGCTTTTAAAAATTAAAGAGACAGGGCAACCTGAATGTTCAGTAACTTGTTCTATTTTTAGAACCTTAGAATACTTTATTCTCCGCAATGCGAAATCTTACTGCAGCTGATTTTTATTTATTGCCATTCTATCTGATTGCAATATACAGTCTTGCTTTTTTCATCAGAAATAAGTACTATCCGGAAGGTCATCCCTGGAGGCCCTATTTTATATCCGGTCTTAGTGCTAAAATATCCGGTGCGATTGCTGTAGGATTAATTTATCAGTACTACTACGGCGGCGGAGACACTTTTGAGTTTTTTTTCCATTCAAAACTGATTAATAATTCTTTAGATATCTCAGCTGGAACATGGCTAAGACTGCTTACCCATTCGGCAAATGAACGGAACATGGACGATATGTATGCCATCTCAGAGATGTATTGGTATGATGATATTGCGTCCTATACAACCGCCGCCATCGGCGCGCTAATTGGGATGTTCTGTTTTACAAAATATCTTGTTATTAATATCATACTGGCTTCTATTAGTTTTACCGGCCTTTGGGCGCTTTTTGTAACTTATGCTACCCAGTATAAAAACCTTGTTAAACCAATAGCATTTGCGGTTCTGTTTATGCCCAGTGTTATTATCTGGGGTTCAGGCTTATTTAAAGATACCGTGTGCATTACTGCAATAGGCTGGCTTGCGTACTCTTTTTATACGCTTTTTGAAAAGAAGAAACTGAGATTTGATTTATTTTTGGTGATCATACTATCATCTGTACTTCTGTTAAAAATAAAATCTTACATTCTGATTTCCTTTCTTCCGGTTCTTATTGCCAAAACAATACTGGCCTTAAGAAGTCAGATTGAAAACACAACTAAAAAACGATTGGTTACCCTGGCATTCTTACCTGTTATTGCAATTATCGGAATAATAGTTTACAAGAAAGCAAGTGATGAGATGGCATCTTTTAATATTGATAAAATCGTTAGAACGGTTGTGATCCAAAAAGATTACCTGCTGAGTGTTTCGCTTGCTCAGGAAGGGTCGGCTTACGATTTAGGAGAATTTGAGCCCAGCTTAAAAGGCATGCTTTCAAAAGCCTTCCCGGCAATTAATGTTACTTTATTCAGACCATACATCTGGGAAGCGAAGAGCATCTTCCTTATTGCTATATCGGTTGAGTCGTTGATACTGTTGACATTAACTTGTGTTTTGATTTTCACAAAGAATCCGTTCAATACCATAAAGCGGATTTTGAAAGATTCCAATCTTATATTTTTCCTTACGTTTACTTTAATCTTTGCTTTTTTTGCAGGGATTTCCAGTTTTAATTTTGGATCGCTATCGCGGTACAAAATTCCTTGCATGCCGTTTTTCGCCCTATTACTGATACTATTGCTATATCCTGAAAAAAAGAAGGCTGAAAACGAAACAGGGATAGATGAACACAAGTAAGCACTTTAATTCTACCTGTTAGCAGAAAAAGCATGAAGGTATTTGTTAAGATTGGCTTTTGTAGAATAGGTTTCTTCTGCAACTTTCCGGGAATTGAGCCCCATTTCTTTTCTAAGTCCTGCATCGGTAATCAGTAGCTCGAGCTTCGAAATCCAGGCATCACCGGTGGCAATCAAAAAACCATTGTACCCTTCTTTAACTGCTTTAAAATTAGGACCAATGGCAGATGCAAGAATCGGAACACCCGCTGCCATATACTGAACAAGCTTTCCACCGCTTTTTCCGTAAACCCAGTCTTCGTTTGGTAATGGATGTAAGCCAATATCGAACCTTTGTAAATTCTCTGATTCTTTTTCTGCAGTCCATTCAATCAACTCCAGGTTGTCTAATCCATCAATTGAAAACTCCGGATCTCCCATCACCTGAATTTTGACAACATGTCTTTTAGAAATTTCTCTTAGCACAGAATCAAGCAAGTGAAGATATTTACTTGTGGTGTGACTGCCGGTCCATCCGATCACCACAGTACTATCTACGTCTTTAATCCTTAAAGGGTATCTTGTCAGATCAATAGTTGCAGGAATTTGAATAATACGGTTATGGAACTTTTGGACATACTCATCGAGTTTTTCTGTACTAACCAATACTTCGTCTGCTGTACGCATCAGAAAGTTTATTTTATGGCTCGATTTAAACACTCCCGATAACTTGTTATTCTTACTGTGATCTGCCAAGTAGACCAGATCATCAATGTCATAAATCAGCTTCTTGGAAAACTTTCGCAATAGCCATTCATACACAGGAAAACCGAAGGGTGTGCCCCATAAATGAACATAAACAATATCGTACTGCCCCATCCAGAATAGCAATAAGTATCTTTTCAGGTAGCCCTTTATTGTATTAAGTATTTTTTCAAGAAAATATCCAGGCTTGTATACTATCTTCCAAAAGCTTTCATCGATAAAAGACACATGAGTCAATTCATAACCTTCATCCCTAAAAAATGAATAATACTGTTCGAACTTTAGCCGCTGGCTAGGTGCAGTATTATAAGGATACGGGACAATAAATAGAATTTTGCTTTTCAAAACTTAATATTAGCCTGTGTAAATTTTTTCGTATAGGCGTTCTGCAATCTTAAAGCTTCTGTACGTTTTTGCAACATTTCTTATTTTCTGCTTCAAAAAAGCTCTATCTGCACCAAGTAAAAGATCTATTTTTTTTACCGCTTTAATATACTCGTTTTGGTTGAGTTCTTTTAAAACATAACCAATATCATTTTTCTCAATAATATCTGAATCATCCGAAATATTAGCCGTAATTACAACAGGCAACCCGGTAGCCCAATATTCTCCATCCTTAATAGATGTGCAACACCGCTTGGATGGTACCGGTTTAACAGGATTTAATGCAAAATCGCCTAAAGCCATGTATGCCGGAACTTCGGCATGTTGTACAAACTTCCGAATAAGAACATTTTCGGGAATATTTATACGTCTAACCTGCCCTAAAACTTCCTCCCTTGAAGCATTTGTTAGCATTAAGAATCGAAATTTTTCTCCCCAGAAATTATAACACTCTCTTATAAAATCAAAAACTTCATCATCCAGATAAATTCCGCCCAATTTTCCTGCATATATACACACCAGCTTATTTTTTAAACCAAGCTCATTAACCAATAAACTATTGTCTATTTTCGAATTAAACAGCTCCAGATTGGTACAGGCTGGCTTTACAAAAAAATGCTTGTCAGGAATTTTAACTTTATATGTTTCCTCTGCGTAGTTCTGCATTTTAGAGGAGACAGCTATAAAATTTTTCGCCCGTTCAGACTGTTTTCTTTCCAAATAATACAGGATTTTGTATGCCAGTGAATTTTTAAGCCATGAGCCGTTCTCTACCATCGATTCTGCGTGTGGTTCATAGCTGTCAATAATCAAAGGTGTTTGGGTAATAACGCTTAAAATATATCCTATGGCGCCTCCGGGAGTACACCATGCATGGATAAATTCTACTCTTTTTTGTACAATGAGGAATACTAATTTAAAAACATATCCAATCCACAGAAAGGCCTGCTTAAGCCCAAAGCGGTTATAGTCCAGGAAAAGTACTTCGATATTATCCTTTGCAAGATCAGCCTGTAAACGTGAACGCTCTTCGATAGAAGTAGCAATTATTGATTGTTCCAGGCAGAGCAAATAAACTTTTCTGCCCGAGATACGTGTTATCATTCTAACATAAGGCAGGGTGTAAGTTTGGATAAGAGCGTCTTTGAAGCTCCAGTATGTAAGCACTAAGATAGGTTTCATGAGTGCCGGGAATTAAAAACAAGCAAATGTTTTATGATAGCAAAAAAACGTCTTTCAAATACAATACGTGGATTCTTATAAAATCCTTTTAATAAATATTTAATAGAAAGATACCGGTTTTTATAAGTAAGAGCTATATGCAAAGAGATATAGGTAAAGCAACTGCTAACAAATTTGTTAATATCACTTTTAAAATACTTTACAACCTCTTCGTTTTCAAGAATGTAATACAACAGTTTACTTACCCTTTTTATTAAAGACTGGATACTGCCGGAAACTACACTACGGCTGCTATGGTTACTTATTACAGATGTTGGGGTATCTATATAATGTATACTATACTTCGAAGCTATTCTGAGCCATAACTCCCAATCTTCCATTCCTGCCAGCTCGCGGTCTTCATTAAACTGATTACCGAGAGCAATGTCACGTCTGACAAATACACCATTACAGCTAAGAAAATTACCTTTAATAAGTTCTTTATTAGCCGGACTTCCTTTTAATTCCGGCCCCTTGCCTATTGTGTTCCCCTCCTCATCTTCTATTGTATAATTCAAATGAAAAACCTCAGGAAAAGCTTTCTGCTGAATAAATGCTGAAGCTTCAGAAAGGTGGTTCTTACAAATTAAATCATCAGAATCAAAATAGCTGATATATTTCCCTTCAGAGGCTTTTAAGCCATTGTTTCTGGCGGCTCCTCTTTCAGAATTAACTTGTCTGATGTATTTCACATTCTCAACTTCTCCGTATTTTTCCTTACACAGGAGCTCGGTATTATCGCTACTCCCATCATCTACTATTATTACCTCATAGTTATCAAATTTCTGAGCAAGAACAGAGTCAACCGCAGACAATAGCAATGTTGCCCTATTATAAGTCGGAATTACTATACTAAAAAGAGGTTCATTCATAGCTATACAACGCGTTAAGTTTTTCAAACATCGAATCAATCCCAAACTTTTCCATTACATCAGCACGACCTTTTTCCACAATATTTGCTGCTAATAGTTTATTTTTTGATAGTTCTAACATTCCATCAAGAATGCTATCAACGTTCCTAAAGTCAGCAATCCATGCATTTTCTCTATGTACAAGAAATTCAGAAGCTATTCCTGACAGTGTAAATACAGATGGGATCCCTGAAATTAAAGCTTCGATATAGGTTTGACCAAAAGCTTCGCAAATAGTGTCAACGGGAACGTGTACATAGTAATGAAAGAGCTTATATAGTGCAGCAATATCTGACTCAAAAGGTATTAATCTATATGCCGATAACGGAAGTTCTTCCAATCGAGAATAAATTTCTTTCTGAAAAGGACCAGTTGCATTTGCCATAACAAGGCAGGCATCAGGAAACTGGAAAAGATATTTTTTAAAAGCCTGAATAGTATATTGAATCCCTTTCCACTCAATTTGTCGTGCGACAACGCCAATAACAGGACCGCTTACAGGGATATCCCATTTAAGTCTTATTTCCTCAATTCGCTCCTGTTTTATATTTGTAAAAGCATCAAACTTGAAACCATGAGGAATTTTAACGATCTTCTTTAAAGGAGCTTTCTCCAACTCAAGTAAGGTTTTATCTGTTGCCTGACTAATTGAGATAATTGAAGTCGCTAATAGATTACTTAACTTGTCGTATTTAACGGCAGACGGAAAATATTTTTGATGGAAATTGCTATTATGGCGTGTATAGATTCTTTGCCTGATTCCGGTAATTTTCGCAGCAATCAGTCCAACTAGCTGAGCATCGAAAAGGTGAGTATGAATAATATCTGGTTTACTTAGTACAAAGTATTTTACAGTCTTAGCTAAAGCTCCAAAAAAATCTTTTTTCCCCCGGTAAGTAATCCTTATATAGTTGATTGACCGTTCATTTAGAAATGTTTCGAAATAAGATGAAGCAGGGTTAAGTAAGATAAAGGTCAAATTAAAATGAAGATGCAGATAATCTGCCAGCCATTCAAATGCTAACGACTTTTCAAGGTTAGAAACCACGTAAACCAACTTTTTCCTGGCATCAGACTTCATGATATGCTACTATATCAAAATGACAGTTCGAAAAATCACCATCATGAACAATTGGTAAATCGTTTTCTGCATTAATAATCCGATTATAACCAAGGTCATTCAAAAACAAAACAAGTTGGGCTGAAGAACCGCCCTGGTATCTTAGATTATTATCGTCCAGCTCAATAAATAAAACCGGTTTAAATTTTTTTAGAGTCCCTACCGAGCCCTTTAATACGTTTAGCTCATAGCCTTCTACGTCGATTTTAATGAGATCAATTTTCTCTAAACTCTGAACGTCTGGAATATCGTCCATGCGTTTAACCTCTACTTCGAACAAATCATCTTTGTCTTCGTCCAAACATATCCGGTTTCCTCCCCGATTACAAGGAGTCCGAACTTCCATTTTAAATACAGCATTGCTTTCTCCCAATCCGAAGGGTAAAACTTTAATATTATCTGTATTATTCAAACGCAGGTTTTTACCACAACGTTCTCTGTTGTTAGCATCAGGCTCAAATCCTATTACTTTACCTGTCTCACTTATCCTGCTGAAATTAAGCAAAGTATAACCAATATTGGTTCCAACGTCTAAAACATTATACCCCTTTCGGCATAATGAAAATAGTTTGTCCATTGAGGGATCTTTAAACCCATAATAGACATAATGACCAATATAATCGCTGATATCAACAAGCATCTTAACCCCATTACGCTCAAAATCACGGTATTCAGGTGATTTGTATTGAACCGGATTTGGAACAAACTTACAAATGAAATTATCGGGAAGTTTATCGTTCGTTTTCTCCCAAAGCCATTTTTCGAGAAACCTCAGTTTAAAGATATTTCTAAAAAAGTTGAGTAAGGCTACTTTGGTCATAGTTTCGAAGTGTATCCATTGTAAATAGCAGCAGCTTCAATCGCTTTTAATATTTTGCTAAAGATATTGAAATAGTAAGTTCTGGCTGGGATTAGCTTCAGGACGCCTATCAATAAATTTTTATTAGCCCCTATTATAGTCAATATAACCTTGCTAAATGGGCTATAAAACAATGCCAGCTCCCGGTATCCTATCTCTACGGCACGTTTACGGGTTAGTGCACGCTGGTTTAAACTTTTGATCCTTAAATCTATATTAATTCTGTCGGACTCATTATGCAATGCAGTTATGGTTGTATCAATAAAAAACTTAAATCCGGCCATTTGTAATCGCTTGGGAAAGTCGTAGTCTTCAAAACCAGCAAATGGAAATGATTCATTATAGCCTCCACTTTCAAGAAAAAGGTCTTTCTCAATAGATAAATGAAAACTTGCTACCGATTTTGCGGGAAAACAGGCATTATCCTGCCATGAAGGATCATTGTACCATCCCTTAAAACTAGTCATGTTATTTACTAGTAAAAACTTACCGTAAAGAGACGTATTTAAGCTTTCCAATAAAGACTTTGGGTATTCCCAGTTAGGGTTTAAACAGGCTCTGGGAGTGTATTGATGAAAATTAATCAGATGCCCAACTAACTCAGCGGAGGTAATTATATCATTATCCAGAAATAATAATAATGGAGCGACCGCATTCCTTGCCCCATAATTTCTTGCAGAAGCTACTCCCCTTCCTGGATTATTCAAAGTTCTAACATTTTCACATCCAGGAATATTTGGGGTATAACCAGGTGTATCGTTAACAACAATTATTTCTCCATCAAAAGGCTTTACAGCAATAAGTGCGGCAGAAATGGTCTCTTCAAAAATATGCCGTCTATCGCTGGTTGTAGGAATAATAATGCTAATGTTCACCCTTCGAATATTATATATCTTTGATTATCAAACAATAAAATCTGGAGACTCACTTGCTTAACTCCCAATCCACATCTTTAAAAAAAATCTTATTATATGGCTCCCTCAATACTTCTCCATCATTTGCAATATGCTTATATATTATTTGAAATCTAAAGCATTTTTTCTTAACGTCCAGATCTACAAGTGAATCACCAAAATGAACATTTAGTGAATAAAAGCCTGGCATCAAGTTTAAGTTGTTAATTTTTAAACTGATCGTGCCATCAGGTTGCTCGGTTTTCCCAAAATATACTCCATAGTTCTTATTATTGAACAGCGCAACTGGAGAATCCATCATGTCATACAAAATAATACCAAGCAAAGGATTATCAAGCTGTACACTGGTTTTATATTTCATGCGAATTTCCAGATCGTTACCCATGTAAATTATTTCGGTATGCCGGCCCTGACTTAAAAATTCAAGCTCGGTTATCTGAGATTTCTTTCCGGATATTGGAAACGATTGTATTACCTGCTGATCTCCCGGATTGCCTAATGCGTTCTGCAAATAAAGTTGGCTCATCTCTGTACTGGAGCCAATTGCCTCTATCCCGCCCTTGTTTAAAAGAATAACTCTGGAACAAAGACTTTCAATAGCAGACATATTATGGCTAACAAACAATACGGTACGTCCGCTATTACTTACATCATTCATTTTACCTAAACACTTCCGTTGAAAGGCTACATCACCCACGGCAAGCACCTCATCTACTACAAGAATCTCGGGTTCAAGATGTGCTGCGACGGCAAAGGCTAAGCGAACATACATTCCACTGCTATACCGTTTTACAGGCGTGTCTAAAAACTTTTCAATCCCACTAAAATCTATAATCTCGTCAAACTTGGATTTTATTTCTTGACGAGTCATACCCAGAATAGCGCCATTTAGGAAGATATTTTCCCTTCCGGTAAGCTCAGGATGAAATCCAGTACCAACCTCTAGTAAACTTGCTACACGTCCGTTCAGCGTAATTCTGCCTCTTGTAGGTTCGGTTATACGACTTAAGAGCTTAAGAAGCGTACTTTTACCGGCTCCATTTCTCCCTATAATACCCACAGCTTCGCCCTGCTTAATATCGAAAGATACATCCTTTATTGCCCAGAAATCTTCTGTAGAGTGATTCTTATTGTGTTTACCTGAAGAAAAAACCCTTAGCGCTCCTCTTACTTTTCGCGCAATTACATCTCTCAACGCAGTATAACCTTGCTGGTGTTCGTGAGATATCTCATAGCACTTACCAAGATTCTCAACACTAATGATTATTTCGGACATGATATCTTATATTGTGTCTGCAAATGTCTTTTCTGTATTTCTAAAATACTTTATAGCATACACTAACATCATCAAACTTAGAAAAATTGAAATAGTGATGCTGAGCTTGGTATCATTATCAAAACTACCTCCCAAAATACACCACCTGAACCCATTTATTACACCAACCATAGGATTCAAATCAAACCATATCCTCCATTTTGCAGGAACTATACTACTGCTAAATCCTACCGGAGATATATACAATCCGAACTGTACAATAAAAGGGATGATATACCTAAAATCACGGTATTTAACATTTAGAGCGGTAAGATATAATCCAAAGCTAAAGGATACTAAAAACGAAAGAAACAGAAAAAATGGCAATAATAGAATCTGTAAAGGCGGAAGATAGCCATAAACCACTAGCAATATACTAAGCAATGCCAGGCTTATCAGAAAATCCACAAAACTGGCAATAACTGCACTCGCCGGAACAATAAGCCTTGGAAAATAAACCTTAGTAACCAAATTGGTATTTGCAATTAAACTGTTACTGCACTCTGTAAGAGAGGAGGCAAAAAACTGCCAGGGAAGCATTCCGGTAAATACAAAAAGGGCATAGGGTGCATCAATATTGGCAGGGAGCTTTGCAAAATAACTGAATACTATCGTAAATATCCCCATTACCAGTAAGGGTCTTAAAATACTCCAAAGCACTCCAATTACGGTCTGCTTGTACTTTACTTTAACATCCCGCCAGCTTAAGATATAGAACAGTTCACGGTAACGCCACAAGTCTTTCCAGTAATTTTTTTCAATTCGTCCAGGTTCAATTACCAGATGATAGGGATTTTCTGCCATTCTATAAATATATCAGTTGCTTGTAGACATGTACAATTTATGAAGTAAGTGTATTAACCAGCCCTTTTTTGAGATCAAATAAGGGCTCATAACTCAGGTATCTGCGTGCTTTTGAAATATCTGCTAAACTATCTTTTATATCCCCAAGTCTGTAGGGCTGATATTCTGGTTGGATATCTTTTGCCTCAATCTCATTCATCAACTGCCATAAAGCATTCAGCGTTACACTTTCACTATAAGCGATATTATAAACCTGATTTAGGGCTGTAGCATCTTCGACAAACATTGCCTTCATATTAGCCTGCACAACGTTTTCTATAAAGGTAAAGTCCCGGGTTTGCTCACCATCACCGTTAATTTTTGCAGGATTATTATTTTTTACTGCATCGACAAACAGAGGTATTACCGCAGCATAAGCACCCTGAGGACTTTGCTTAGGGCCAAACACATTGAAATAACGCAGTCCAATACTTTCAGTTCCATAAGTTGTTGCAAATACATCTGCATATAACTCATTCACATATTTGGTAACTGCGTATGGAGAAAGAGGCCTGCCTATTTTATCTTCAGTTTTCGGAAGGTCGGCATTATCCCCGTAGGTAGAAGAAGAGGCAGCATATACCAATCTTTTCACACCCGAATTGTCTTTTACGGCACACAGGATATTCAAAAATCCATTAATATTTACGTCATTGTTTGTAATCGGATCATCTATTGATCTTGGTACAGACCCCAACGCTGCCTGATGACTCACATAATCCATACCTTCTACTGCTTTTTTACAAGTCTCCAGATCACGTATATCGCCTAATAGAAATTCAAAAGATGTATTTGATTTAAATTGCTCTATATTAAGTTCAAAACCTGTGGCAAGATTATCTAATACCCTGACTTTTTTAGCTCCGTATTTTAAGAGGTACTCCACGAGATTTGAACCAATAAATCCAGCACCACCTGTTATGAGAAAACTTAATTGACTAAGGTCTGTAGAGTGATAGGGAGTGTTATACATATATTTGATTGCTGTTTGGTATAAATGTAAGACAATGTATTTGAGGTTATTGAACGTATTTAATTTCGTTGTAGTTATTTCTCAGATGAAGGTCTTGTTATAATGGTATAGATATAATAACCTGACAATATAAATGCAAAAAGCACAAATCCTAAAAGCCCCATAACTATACTACGTTTAACAATATTTACCTTTTCGGGAATAATTGGTAAATCAGTTTCATCTATGACACTAAATAAGGGTGTTTCTTTTTGAACATTCATTTTGGCCATTTCCAAACCCCTCATTACTTCGGTATAAGCTGCTCCAATAGCAATTGCTTTAGATTGATTAACTTGACCAGCAGAGCGTTGTACCATCAAAGATGGGTTGATATTATAAGTCCTATCTGCAATTGAAGCGGTGGAACGAAAAGTATTGCTAAGTACCATAGCCAGGCTATCAGCCTCCTTTTGCAATAGTTTAAGATTTCGCACAGCTGCACTCGTTTTTGTTCGGATAAAAAAACGGGAGGTTTGGTCCAGCATACATTTAGAGATATAGTAGGCTAATTTTTCATCCTCTGATGTAGAACTGATATAATAAAAAACTAATCTCTTATCTTTTTTAAATACTGTAAATGAGGCACCAACATACTCTATAATTTTTCTAAAAAGCTTAACCTGTTCCATACTGAACTTCTTAGGATCTGAAGGAAAAGGCAATATTGATTTGTAGGAAGAAAATTGTGTAAATGCTATTTGGTTAAGCAAATTTTGCTGGCTTTGCGGATCGGGCAGGGAAAATAATGCCTGTTTAATCATTTTGTTTGACTTGAAAAGCTCAATAATGTTATCGCCTGAAAAAACATTTTCCTGTCCGTTGCCGCCTATATCCACTCCTAATTGAGCTGCAATACCAGCAACTCCCCCCATACTTCTTGATTCTGTTGACAGAACAAAACTTATCGTTGCCGTATAGGTAGGTTTTATGTTTCTATAAAGGAAATAACTTATACCAACACCTGCAACACACCCTAAAATCAATAAATACCACCTTCTTAGCAGATACCAAAAAATATCGCGGATTTTGTTTATCCACTCACTAAAAGACCACTCAAGAATTCCAGACATGCTATTAAATAAAACTGACTACTTTAACAAGTTAAGACTAACAACAACAAGAGACAAAACAGATACAATGGAAGATGTTAAACCTATAGTTTCTGCTGTACTTAATCGCTTTCTTGCAACCTTACCCGGAATTACTATTTCTGAACCGGTTTTTACTTTAGGATAATCGCGGATAAGTCCAAAAAAGCTGCTGTTTGTCTTATCCAATTCGCCATTTGCATAGACTATATACGCTCTCGAAAGCCTTGCATTAGCTGTAGTGCCGCCCGCCCTTCTAAGGTAATATTTTAGAGACCGCCCATGTTCGTAGTTAGTTTTACTCACCAATAACACTTCTCCACTAATTTTCACCAGAGGATCTATTTTAGACACTTCTATTACATCACCTTCTTCCAATATATAATCTTCATTGGATCCCGGTTCATTTAAAACTCGTCTGGTATCAATAGCAATTTTAACATTCGTACTTTTACTATCCTCAATTACTTTGCTTCCGGCATCCTTAATACTGCGCTGCATTAACGTAATCCTTTCTTTTCGGATGGTATCTGTAACTATTGAACTATTAAGACTGCGCACTAAAGAAACCCCTCCTAAATATGCAGAAGGAGTTAAACCTCCTGCCCTCTTCAGTAAATCACTTATCCGGTCAGTTTTACTGGTAATTGTATACGCACCCGGATAAACAACTTCACCACTTATGGTTACCCTTTTTTGTTCCTTATAACCAGGACTCCGACGTATAGTGATAATATCAAAAGGCATTAAAATAAATGAACTATCATTAAAATCTAAGTTTTTCTCCGTGTTTATGGTATATACCTTGGCTATAGAATCTGCAATGTAACCAAAGACATCTTTTGTTAAGCGCCTTCCTACTTCTATATTGTAAGCTGAACCGGCATCAGTAAGCCCTCCTGCTAAGAATAATACGTCTTTTAAAGATAAATTTTTTCTAAAAGGATAGGTATTGGGTTTTCTAACTTCGCCTTCTACTGTTATATAGTATTCATCCATAAAATTGGTTACCGATGCTATCTGAATAGAATCCCATTTCTGTAATGCAATATCATGCTTGCCGGTTAACACTTCATTTAATTGAAAAGATATACTTTCCTTAGTTCTATTCTCATTGGTCCGGCTTAATATTCCTCTTGGTAAAAATGCGTCATCCTGCAGACCTCCTGATTTTTTAATAAGAGCACTTAGCGTTAATCCGGGAGTCAATTCAAACTGCCCAGGCCTGTAAATTGCGCCCGAGATCGATACACCATTTTCCAGCCTTTGAGGAATTTCATCTACAATGATTTCATCGCCATTCGTAAGTTGAAATATTGAAAACTGGGCCTTAGAAATATCTTTTATTTTCCGTTCTGTTTCTGTGTTTTGTTTTATCCTGACACCGGATTTATAGGCTTTATCTGTAAAATCGCCAGCAAAAAATAACAATTTCTCCAATGATTCGCCTTCCAGCATCTCAAAAATCCCTTGTCTTTTTACTTGACCTTTTACCTGTACTCTCTTTTTGTATACCGGAAAATTAACTACGTCGCCCTCTTTTAACAATACATTTCCAGAAAGATCTCCTTTGGTAAGAAACTGATAAAGATCAATTTTGCGATATACTCTATTATTACGGATCAATTCAATTTCACGGTAAGAATTTATACTATCAGGTCCCCCGCATAAATACAATGAATTAAATACAGTGGTTAACGATGAAACAGTATAATTTCCTGGCTTTGAAGCTCCAATAATGGTAATATGGATACTTCGTATCTTCCCAAGCGATATACTAAGCCTTGTTGAACCGTTACTTAAATTAGGATAGGCTGATTGGATCATCCGGCTGCGAATTCTTTTCGTAGCTTCGTCAATGGTCAATCCGGCAACATTAATAACCCCCACCTGCGGAATAATAATAGAGCCTTCTGGTTGAACCTGTACCTTAAAATTAGCTTCCTGGTAACCCGATATACTTATTTGTAATTCATCATCAGGTCCAAGAATATAATTTACAGGAGTTGCAATCCGTAAGTTTGGTTCAAAAGCCAAAGATGGTGTAGTAAAAAACGAAGAACCAAATATTTGAGGATCTGATTTTTTTTTAAAAGTCCTGAAGTCATTTTCCGGCAGCTCCCTGGGAACCACTTTAACCGGTTCGTTTGGGTTACCCGCTTTTGATCCGTTAACCCGGGTTTTAATCTGATCTATTTCAGATTGTTGAAGCCCTTTCTGTGAAAGCAGTTCATCCATCTGTTCTGCAGTCATATTTTTCATTTGCTGCTCATACTTTATGGTCTCTTCGTCCGTAACCACTTTATGAGATTTTATTTTTTGTGCTATACAGAGAGATAGATTGGTTAGTATAAAAAGAAGTAAAAAAAATATACGTCTTGACATATAGGATGCTAAAGGATAATCTGGTTCTTAAAACTATTGCAAGGTATAAAAAATAGTATTGCCGAAAGGTTTCATAACGGATAGTTTAAAATTCGATTAAGATTTTTTCTTCCAGACAACTAACTATGGCGCAGCCAAAAAGAACCTGTACAAGTTATCAGGTGAATTTAAACAGTATCTAAAGAACTAACTATATTTTTATTAAAATTGGCTTTCTTTTAAATCATAGCTTATTTACCAGGAGATGCCGGAGTATTTGTTTCCAAACACCTATGCAATTTCAAAGCAAGACCGGGAAATGCTGAACAATCATTCGGCGTTCACGATTTGGTTTACAGGCTTATCCGGTTCTGGAAAATCCACATTGGCTTCAGAGCTGGATAAGTGGCTATACCAGCAACAAATAAGGAGCTATATTATTGACGGAGACAACACTCGTTTAGGAATAAATAGGGATCTTAATTTTTCACGCGAAGGAAGACAGGAAAATTTAAGACGGGTTGCTGAAATTTGCAGATTATTTAATGAAGCCGGAATTATAGCCATTGCTTCATTTATTTCTCCTTTTAAAGAAGACAGACTTAGGGCATCAGAAATTATCGGCAAAAAAAACTTTACCGAAGTTTTTATAGATGCAAGTCTGCAAACGTGTACAGCCCGCGATACAAAAGGTCTCTATAAATTAGCCAATGAAGGAAAGATAAATAATTTCACTGGAATTACCAGTCCTTATCAATCTCCTGAAAAACCAGATGTCCATATTGTTACAGACTATCAAACCATAGAAGCAAGTACTCTTGCTATTGTAAGCTGGCTACAGGCAAATAAATTATAAGTTGTTGCAGAGCTTACTGTCAGTCAAAATTGTTCGGGTTCATTCTATAACTCTCCACTAAAATGAAGAAATTTACTGCCTGTGAAAATCGTTAGCACTAGCATAACCAGCTTTATTAAAGATCTGAAACGTACAGAAGTCCTAAAAACATTCATGATCTGAGATTCCCTTTTCAAATTTGCTTTTTGTTTTTATAGGACTGGTAAGCCGAGGAAAAAATGTGATAGGTAAAAAAAAACAACATAGGACTGATAGATGCTATATGAAATTTCAATTTAAAAGATTTAGTTATCTCATAACCATTCTCTTTTAATATTTTAGAAACTTCAACATAACTTTTCTTTTCAATACCAAAAGCCTTTCTCCAAATGATAACGCCCGGCGCATAATTACACATCTCGACCTTGGCATCTTCCCCCCATTTATCCAGCAATATTTCTTTAAAATCATAATTATCTAGCGAAGTAGTTGACATTCGAGGATCAGCATGTAAATTCACCATGATTAATGGATCTGGAAAAGAAACTATTTTTAGATTCGACATTAGCAGTCTTTTTCCCAGATCATAATCTTCGGTGCGCCTTAAACGCTCATCAAAATAAAATTGATATTTTTCTATCACACTTCTTCGAATCAACATCGCACAAAGCATCATATTTAAACGTTTTTCAAGCACATTATATGCATGAAAGCGATACATTTTAAATGGATACGAATAAATCTTCGTATATCCCCCACAATACACCAGTGCAAGATCTGGATCATTCTCCATCACCTCTACCCTCCTCTTTATACTATTATTTAAAAGTTCATCATCATCATCCAAAAAGCATATATATTTTCCTGAAGTAGCACGAATACCAGCATTTCGGGCTCCAGAAGCAAAAGTTGTATTACTTTTCAGATAGATCCATTTTATATTGGTATAGTTAAAAGTGAACTCCTCAACCAATTGATGTACCAGCGTGTTTTGATAACTATCTGTATTATTATCAACAATACAAACTTCAATGGAGCTGAAATTTTGTGTAGCTACTGAGCCCATTGCC